>NPIE01019069.1_pt1 | contig 11487 bp, 10 predicted proteins | sample 8637661 | NCBI WGS metagenome assembly NPIE01 (sample SAMN07420842, study PRJNA396082) | bioreactor metagenome | isolation source: sample BA12 brine-fed electro-methanogenic bioreactor BA | place: Japan: Kochi | collected 2016-12-09 | reverse complement strand
TTGTTGCCCCTCAGTTATGAAGATGTGACCGAATACATCTATTTCAGATTGATAACATCCGGAGCCTCAGGCACGCCCGTATTTGAAGATTCAGCCGTTGAACTGATCGCCGGAGTCAGCAAAGGACTTCCCCGGTTGATTAATAAAATTTGTGATGCAAGTCTGGTTCTCGCCTGNNCAAGGTCAACGTGGTTGACCGCCAGGTGGTGAGCGCTGCGCTTGCCGAAGGCGGTTTTGTCGGAATAGAGGAGTTGGATGAACTCCCCACTGAGGTCCAGAAAACAGAAAAAATTGCGGTGAAGGAATCCCCGGTGAACTCCCGAAAGGTCCAGTATCCAGAAACAGACCCGGTTGAGGATACTCCCTCAGAAGCGTTGCATAGATCCGAACATTTGTTTGCAGTTCCTGATATTTCACCGGGTGAAATCCAGAAACGACAGAAAAAGACTGGAAAGAAAGATTTAAAAAAGAGCAGTTTTCTGGATGGAAAGACAGTGGCAATTATCATTTTGATTGTGATCCTGGGGTTTCTGGTACTGTTTTTCATCAGAGGAATCCGGCTGGACAGCATGCCGTTACCGGAAGGTGAGATCAAACCCAGCAGCATGATTACCAGACCGATACCCTTTTTTGATACTGGTCAGCCTGTGAGCAGCCGGGTCCACACCATCCCTGACAGAACTCTGTCCATCCAGGAACCAATCAGCAATTCAAATGACATGATACCCACACACAGGTTGGCTGTTCCCGATATTCAGCCGATTATTCATGAGTTTTCTGATCCATTGGACAAGCTGCCCGTGGCATCAAAAAACATTGACAATGATGAATTTCAGCTGGATGATCATTTAATCGTATATTATGAAACAATAAATGGATAACCGCCTATGAATGAACAATCAGCAAAATTTTCCTATGGAAAACAGTTTTTAGCTGGCCGGAGACAGGCTGTATCCCCTCCCAGTTATAAAGACAGCTTCTTGCAAGCGTCTTCTCAGCAAAGAGATTTTCAGGAAAAACAGGAACAGCCTGATACACCACCTGAAGCGCTGGGTGAAACCCTTAAAACGCCGATTGTGAATCCTAACCTGGTCTGGGAAACAAATGCGGCCCGTTTCTCAGAAGATCAGCTGCCCTCATTGACCCCAAAATCGGTAAAACAGCTGGAATCCAATTTTCGGGAGCTGATGCTGGTGGAAGCCAATATCAACACCCTGACCAAAAGCGGCAATACCATTTATGTATCTTCATGTTCCGATCAGAGCGGAAAAACCATTTCTGCGATCAGTGCGGCTTACGGACTGGCATTTTACTCACACAAAAATGTCCTGTTAATGGATGGTAATTCGATCAATCCTCAACTGCACCAGTTGTTTGGCATTACAACAGACCCGGGATTCAAGGATTTGTGTGCGGGTCAGGCTGCTATCGAGGAAGTGGTTTTACCGACAAGGCACAGAAACCTGAGTGTCATGACCATCGGGACGACGGATTTAGAGCCTGGCCGGGAAAACCGGATACGGCAGATTCTGGCGGAACTTTCCGCAAACTTTGATTATGTCATCTGTGACGGTGGCTCCATCCTGACTTCTTCGGTTGCTTTGAGAAATATCCCGGCTTTTGATGCGGTGCTGCTTGTCATTGAATGCGAGAAGACCCGATTGGAAGTGTTGCAGCTGGCAGAAGAAAAAATCCAGAAAAGCGGCGGTCCCGCATCCATCGGGGTGGTGTTCAATCGGCGCAAGTATTATATTCCATCAATCGTTTACAAGGTTATTTCAAAGAAATGATATGATGAAAAAACTACAGTTAAAAAAACGGATTGTGGGCTGGGGGTTGATCGTTTGTATGACCATTATTTTTAATGGCTGTTCAAAAGAAGGAAAACTGCCCCCGGATTATGAAAAACCCTATGAACGAACCACCTATTCTTTTGACCAGGGAACTTATCCGTCTGATCAGGACCTGTTTCTTACTTATCGGATTTCTCCCGGAGATGTTCTGGATGTCATGTTTCAGATCCAGGCACAAAAGGCGGAAGAGTTCCGAATCGATCTGTATCATGAAATTCATGTGGTTTTTCCGGATTTGCCGAATCTGACCATTACTCAGAAAATTATGCCGACCGGTGATATTGTCCTGCCGTATATCGGACAGGTGCATGTGCTGGGGCTGACGCTGAATGAAACCCATGCCTTGCTGGAAGAGAAATATCAAAAAATTCTTCTGGACCCGCAGCTATCCGTGACCGTCACCAATATGGATGCCCGGATCGAGCAGATCAGAGATGATCTCCATACCGCACCACGTGGTTTGAGTAAACTGGTCAATGTTCGTCCGGACGGTTATGCAACCTTTCCACTGATAGGAGATTATTTTGTTGCATTTAAAACGATAGATCAGGTCAATGCTTTGCTTCAGAAAAAATACGATGAGTATCTGCCCGGGATGCAGGCAGATATTTTCCTCCATGAACAGGCGGGTTCCGTGGTATATATGCTCGGCGAAGTCAGAAATCCCGGCAGCTACAAGATCGACAAACCCATCAGCCTGCTGCAGTCAATTACTTTGGCAGGCAGTTTCACAGAAAACGCCAAACTTGAAAATGTCATTCTGTTCAGACGGCATGAGCAGAAACTCATTGCCAGAAGCCTGAATCTTGAAAACCTGCTGAAATTAAAAGACAGCGAAGCGTTCTTTTTCCTGAAACCGGATGATATTGTGTTTGTCCCCAAAACCCGGATTGCCAGCCTTGCTCAGCTGATGACTCAAATCCGGGAGATCGCCATGTTCCGGGGTTGGGGAATCAGCGGCGGCACGTTTGAATGGATGGATGATTTAAATCAATAAAATGGACCAGGCCCATGAAAAAATCAAATGATTACATACGAAATTTTTTTACGATCTTTTTTGCCAGAAAGATAATCATTATGGCGGTTTCAATAATGATTATCGGTGGGGCAGTGTTGTTTGCCTTGTTTTATCCGCCGGTCTATGGTGCAAAGGCCTCCGTGATTTTAAAAGGCGGAACGGCATTGAAGAATCCGGAAAGTATCGAAAAAACGCGGATTGAAATCAGCTCAATTGGTGAAAGCGATCTGTTTTCTGAAATTGAGATTATTCGTGCCAATGTTGTGGCGGAAAAAACCGCGGATGAATTGATGAAAAACGGGTTTGATTTTGATTTTGGTCTGCTTGACACTGAAGAAAAAAGGCATCAGCGGGCAAAAAATCAGATCAGATCTGTGGTTGAAGCAGGAATTAACCCCCGTTCGAACACGATCAGTATCCAGACAACATGGGACGATCCGGAAAAGGCCAGAACAGTTCTCGACGTGTTATTAGACAATTATCTTGAATACCGGGCCCAGATATTTCAACCCAGAGAAGCGGAAGGTTTTTTTGCCAGGCAGCTTGAAAAATTTTCAAATGAACTGATCGCCAAAGAAAATGAATTGTCTGATTTGGTTCGTGAGTCGCAAACACCGATTGCCGGTTCAGAAATGCAGAGCAACCTTTTAAACATGAAAAACCTGGAAAGACAGCTGTTTGATCTGAAACAGGCATATTTTGATCAGAAATTCAGGATTGATGTGATGGAGGCGGATATCCGGTCTGGTGATACCAGTTATTTTTCTTATGTCAACGATCCCCAGATAAAGGAATTGTCCAATCTGGTCCTTGAAATGATCAAGCAGCGGAATGAGGTGGCCAGGATTTTTCATCCGGAAAGCAAAAAAATTCAAAACTTGAACAGACAGATTGAAACGGCCTTTGGATCATTTACCGGGGAAGTGAAAAAATTCATCCAGGCTGAAAAATCGGAACTGGAAAATATCACTCGGAAAATTGAATTTATTGAAAGCAAAATCGGTTCTCTGAGAGATACAAATATGGGGCTGTATGAAGCCTCAACCCGATCGAAAATGCTGGAACGGCAGATCGCGGTGCTTGAAGATTCCTACACGACATTCACCCAGCGGCTGCAGGAAGCAAAAATTTCCAATACTCAGACAAGTCAATTGTTTTCTGTCAGTATTCTAGCAAAACCCGAAGCGTCGAATGCACCAGTTTTTCCGGACAGAAGAAAAGTCATCACCATGGGGATTCTCGCAGGGATTATTCTGGGAATCGCTGCCGGTTTTCTGGTCGAATTTTTTGATCATACCTTTAAATCCCCTGAGGATGTTGAAAACAATACCGGCATGGTTTATGTCTTTTCCATCCCGGATTGACCAAAGGAGCTGGTATCAAATTGAATGACTTAGGCGGATATGATTTCAATCCGAAAAATATTTCAGGATATAATACCTCTTCTGATTTGTTGAACCGGGGCGTTAATGTGGGTTTATCTGTTTTCTTCATGATGGTTCTTTTTCCGGTGGTTGTCATTCTGATACCGGTTGTACTTTTTGTTAATGGCTGGCCGTTTATTTATGCCGGTGTGCGCATGGGAAAAAATAAACGGGAATTTATCATGTATAAATTCCGAACCCTGCCAAAAGATTTTGAACAAAAATTCGACAAAGAGCTGGTTTCCTATCGCCACAGCTACCAGCTGCCAAGGTTTTCAAGATTTATGAGGGAAACCCGGCTGGATGAAATTCCGCAGCTGGTGAATATTTTAAAGGGAGATATGGATTTTGTCGGTCCCAGACCCGTCAGACCGGCCGTATATAAAACCGTCTGTCGGTCCATTAAAAATTATGACACCCGGTTTGTTGTCAAACCCGGTTTGATCGGGTATTCTCAATTATTTACCCCACACAGTACCCCGAAAAGAATCCGTTCTTTTATTGATAACCGGGCAACCAGGTTTAACAAAAACGTCCTGTGTGACACCTTGATCATCTGTCTGGCCGGATTCGGTGTTATTTTAAAGACCACACAGCTCTTATACCGATTTGGAATGTTGCTTTTTCACGAAAAAATATTAAACCGATTTAAAAACCAGCGCGGTCTGGACCGGATCAGGCAGAAACAGGGAGCCATTCGCTTCTGCACAAAACAAGGATGGTTCAACTATTTTTGTCTGGAATTTGAATCCACTTTCGGGGTGTTAAAGGATATCAATGAAGAATATTTAAGGATGGACATACAGCTGCCTTTAAAAAATGACAGGATTATTTTCAAGGCCGAGACCCTGGCTAATACCAAGCTGGGCCAGACTCATTTCAAATCTTTTTACGGATATGGAACGGTTTACAAAATGTATGAAAACCCGGGAAACAATTTGAAATATACCTATATTTTACGGTATGAACCGGTTTCAGAATTGAACCGGTATTTTTTGGATCAGTATTTTTTAAAAAAAAGTCTGATGCGTTATGTCATCTGAAAAAAATATACTTGTCCATCCGCTTTCCCAGTCGATTTACTTTCTGCTGTTGTCCACCATTCCTTTTTACCGCTGGCGCCAGGCATTCCCGGTGTTGCCGTTTGACTGGATACTGGCCCTTATTTTGTTTATCATTATTTTCATCCATCTGGTTTCCAGCAAAAAACTGCCGCCGGCATTTTTAAATCATTTAAATATCTGGTTTATTCTTTTTTTTCTGGTCAACCTGGTATCGTCTCTGTTTTCCGAATTCAGGGATACGTCATTGCTGGCAATGGTGGTTCTTTTGCAGGCCTATGGATTTATTGTTATCAATCTGTTTTTTCTGAATGAAAAATCCATTGTCAAACAATTGCCCCTGGTCCTCGGATTGAGTATCGGCCTTAATTCCCTGATTGCCAGTCTCGGCTATTTTTTCGGAATGGAATATTTAAATACTTACGACGGTGAGTTTTTAACTATCGGTGCGACTGTCGGGGCCAATGGGCTGGCAACAATGTGCGTATTCATCATTCCGATTCTGTTTTATAAATTGATTTATGAAGAAAAACCCGGACTGTTTTTTCTCTATCTTTCGCTAATTTTAGTGAATATTTCCGGAATTATCAGTTCCCAGTCCAGAGGGGGATTTCTGCATCTGATTCTCATTATCCTGTTGATCGTCATATTTAACAGGCACCGCTTCCAACCCCGGTTTTTAGGGATTCTCGTCAGTGGGATCGCCTTTGGTCTGATCGTTGTCGGAACGGTGATCCCTGACTCCTATTTTGACAGGCAGAAATCCCTGCTGGCAGAGGAAAAGGATCTGTCTTTACGGCGACGGGCCGCTTATGTCCGTGTCGGCATGCAGTCATTTCTTGAAAATCCGATTTTAGGGACGGGGACAGGGTCGTTTCCATTCATCTGGGCTGATTCCAGAGAGGCCATGTTTTTCAAGATGGAACAGAGGCCGTCTCACAACGTATATATTCAAGTGCTGGTTGACACGGGCTTGATCGGTTTGCTGATTTATCTGGGGCTGCTGCTGCAGGTCTTCAGAGATATCCTGAGAAGTTTTCAGCAGTATGAACTGAAAGGGGATAATGAGATGAAAGCTCTGGGACTGGCCTATTTGACCAGTTTTCTGGTGATTTGTTCATATGGCCTGATCCGGAATATTTTAGATGACAAACTGTTCATTCTCATTATTTCCCTTTCCCAGGTTTTCTTCCTGACTGCTTTTGAGAAAGGAAGCACCGATGATACTGCCTGACAGGTTTCTGATTACTGTTTTCTTTTTGAGCGTAATCTGTGTGTTGCTGGTTTTTGTGGGGTATCCCGTCTCACTTTTGATTATCTCGTTCCAAAAAAAAAATCGTATCAGACGTCAGGCAGCGCTCAAATCCTTTCCTTTTTTTTCGATTGTCGTTGTTTTTCGGAATGCCGAATCATTAATCAAATATAAAATTGAAAATTTTCTCAATCTGGACTATCCAGGTGACAAACTGGAATTGATCCTGATCTCGGACGGATCAACCGATCAATCCCTGAATGTGATCAAGCCATACTTGTCTTCACACATTCATTTGTTTCATTTCAATGATCATAAAGGCAAGCACCATGGATTGAATGTCGGTGTTGAGAAAAGCCGCGGCGACATTCTGATCTTCTCCGATGCCGATGCCTCTTTGGACCGTCGATCGATACACATTTTTGCCGGTTATTTTTCAGACCCAGACATGGGGGGGGTGTGCGGGCAGAGGGTGTTTGGCCGAGCCGACTCATCCATCAAATCCGGACAGATGAAATATATCCAGTGGGATTCGTGGATCAAATGGCTGGAGACAAGAAGCGGGATCAATATCACCTCCCATGACGGGAAGCTGTATGCGATTCGGAAAACCCTGTTCAAACAGGTCCCTGAGGGCGTCACTGATGATGCGTTCTTGTCGCTTGCCGTTATCGGTCAGGGCTACCGGTTTGTTTTTGATCCCCAGGCCACCGCATCCATCAGGGTTCCTGCGAGAAATGGCCGCCATGAACTGAAACGGCGTATAAGGATCGTGAGCAGGAGTCTTAACGGCCTTAAAATGAACAGACGGTTGCTGAATCCGTTCCGTTTCGGTTTTTTTTCCCTGGGACTGTTTGTCAACAAAGTACTGAGAAGAATGGTGCCGTTTTGTCTGGTACTGATTCTTGTATGCTCCTGTTTTTTGAGTAAAAGCGGAATGATGACTGCGACCATTGCATTGTGGCTTCAACTGGCCGGATATGCCCTGTCTCTTTCCTATCCTGTTTTGAATGCCGCAGGGATATCAGACCTGGCAATGGGAAAGGGGTTGAAAAAATTGAGTGAAACCGGGTTTTATTTCTGTCTGGGGATGCTGGGTACCATGATAGGAGTGATTTTTTTTGTTTTTGGAAAAACAGTCACCAAGTGGGACCCTGAAAAAGGGTAATCAGGGAGGCGCCGTTCCGTGCCTGCGATGAAACATTTTCCAGACATTCGTATCGGAATCCTTATCGGTTCCCTTGAAGTCGGCGGTGCTCAGGTCATGGCATTGAGGCTGATGCAGCTGCTGGTCCGGAAAGGCGCTTCCGTTTTTCTGTTTTCTCTGGACAATACATTTGAAGTACCGGTTCCGGGTGATGAAGATACCCGGGAACAAATCCTGTCAAACATCATTTGTTTGAGCACAAAATCCGTGGCAAGAGGGGTGGTTTCCAAGTCATTGTCTGCAGCTGGCATCTATTTGAAACTGGAACATCTGCTTCGAAAAAAAAGGATCGATGTGGTGATCAGTTTTATGGAAAGGGCCAATATTCTGAATCTGATGTTGACTGCGCCTAAAGTCAGGATCATCTCCATTCGGATCCATATGCAGCGGCTGAAACAGAAAACAGCCGCGAAGCAGCTGCTGATTAAATGGTTTTATCCGATGCTGTTGAACCGGGCGCATCTCATCAATTTCAACTCCCTGGAGTCTGCGCATAGTTTCATGTCAGAGTTTTCAGTCAGGAAAAAACGCATTTCCATCATTCATAATTTTTGTAATATCGAGATGTTGAAAAAAAAATCATTGCAAACGGCGGACTGGGAATATGATCCTGTATTTGAAAACCCGGTTGTGGTGTCATCCGGCCGGCTGTTACGCCAGAAGGGCCATATGGAATTGATCCGTTCGTTTGCAAGGTTGTGCCGGAACAATTCTGAAACACATCTCATGATCATCGGGGATGGTCCATTGAAAAAAGACCTGCTGGAATTGATCCGTATACTCGGCATCCATGATCGCGTGGTGATTGCCTCCTTTCAGAAAAACCTGATGGCCTGTATTAAAAAAGCGAGCTGTTTTGTGCTGTCGTCTCATGTGGAAGGGTTCCCCAATGTGCTGCTGGAGGCGATGGCTGTCGGTCTGGCAGTGATCTCCACGGATTGTTCCTCCGGTCCCAGGGAACTGCTTGCCCCGGCAACCGATCCCATGAAAAAGACCAGGTCGGTCGATATGGCCCGGTATGGGGTGCTGACACCGCCGTTCAAGGATCTGAAAATAAAAACGATAGAACCACTTTCGCCTGCTGAAATCCAACTCTGTAACGCCATGCAGCTGATGCTGGAAGACAGCGCCCTGCAGAGGCATTATAAAAAAATGGCCCTGGTGAGAGCCCGTATGTTTTCAGAAGAAGTGATTCAGAAAAAATGGATGGATCTTTTTGAAAAGGCGGATGGCGCAGGGATGAGAGGGTTTGTATGAAATCAACACTGATAATCCCGACATATCACCGGCCGAAAGAACTGCGCGAGTGCCTGTCATCCATTTTAGACCAGATTCGCCTGCCTGATGAAATTATCGTTCTGGATGACGGGGACCTCGATGCAATGCCTCTTCAAGCCGATCTTGAACAAAAAGGGATTCAGTGCTTTTTTGTGAAAAAAAGACAAAAAGGCCTGACGCGGTCCAGGAATCTGGGTGTGAGAATGGCCAAAGGGGATATCATCTTTTTTCTGGACGATGATGTGGTTCTGATGCCCGATTATTTCCAGAAACTGTTCATGATATATGAAAGCGGAAAGGACGCGGATCTGGGCGGTGTCAGCGGGGTTCAGGTCGTGTTGAAACCGGCCAGACCGATTCATTTTATCGAATTTTTTTACAATATTCTGTTTCTGATTGCGCCGATGCAGCCGGGAGGGGTCACGATCTCAGGCTTTTCAGAGCAGAACAATATGCAGCGGGTCAATCCATTCACCAAACTGGCAAAGACACAGACCCTTGGCGGCAGCGGATTTTCTTTTCACAAGAAGGTATTCAGGTCTTTTTCATTTGCAGAGGACTATCTGGACGGCCACTGCCAGGGAGAGGACAAGGATTTCAGTTTTCGGGTGTCACAAAAATTCAATCTCTATGTCCAGCCTTCGGCAAAATTGATCCATCATTTTTCAATTATCGAACGGCCGGCCACCTATTATCGGGGCCGGGACATTATTCTGTCGGCCTACCGGCTGTTCAATCAGTACATCCGGCGGAACAGATATGACATCCTGCTGTTCTATTATTCCTTTTCCGGTGTTTTCATCAAGTTTGCCGTCCGGTATCTGCTGAAGAGACAGGCGGGGGAATCTGAGCGGTTAAGGGGGTTTATGGATGCGCTGAAAATTATACGCTTAAAGGAGCGCATTCACACATGAAACAGGTGGCATTCATTGCGGAGGGCTATCCGGGGACAGGATTCGGCAACTACTGGCAGCCGTTGTTTGAACAGTATAAAAAGGACAGGGATATTACCCCGGTGTATATTCAATATGCCCGGGAAACTGATGAAATCAAACATGCCGTCCATGGGGTGATATGGGATTTCAGGCGGCCGACCCGCCATCGGAAATTCAACCGTTTTTTTATGCAGATGTGTGGCGGATATCCAGTAAAACAAAAGATGAAACCGTTTGATATCGTTCACCTGGCCACGGACTGGATGTCATTCATGGTCCCGGATGACAATAACAAAAAGGTGATCATAACCTGTCATGACCTGTTTACCTTTGATCAGGTTGCGAAAAAACGGTTTGATTTTAGCCGCGGGGCAGCGGATAATATCAAGAGGCTTTTAAATTATCATTCACAGGTCAGAATAAAAAGGGCGGATGTGGTTATCGCTATTTCTGAAAACACAAAAAAAGATATTATCCAGCAGTTCAATATTCCGGGTGACAGGATCAGGGTCGTTTATAACGGCCTTGATTCCAGCTGTTTCAAACCCAGAAACAAATCCCGGTGCCGAAGTGCGCTGGGCCTCTGGCCTGATAAGTTTATATTGCTGAATATCGGCACGGAAAACGAAAGAAAGAATATCAAGACCCTGCTGAAGGCCATGAAAATCATTTCTCAAACCCACAGGGATGTCGTTCTCGTCCGTATTGGCAAACAGTCGGAAAGCTCCAGAAAATATATTCATGAAAACAGGCTTGAAGATGTGGTCACGTATTTTCCAAGGGTGGATCAGATCGAACTGTTTTACAATGCCGCAGATGTGTTTGTGTTTCCATCGGTTTACGAAGGGTTCGGTCTGGTTGCGCTGGAGGCGATGGCATCGGGATGTCCTGTGATCACCACCGGCAGAAGCGCCATTCCGGAAATAACCGGCAGTGCTGCGGTGACAGTATCAGACCCGTTTGATCCGGAGGCATTCCATCAGGCTGTTAAAACAATATATGATTCAGATTCACTTGTAGAAACCCTCGTTTCCAGGGGGCTTGAAAGATCCGGACTGTTTTCATGGGAAAAATGTGCCGCTGAAATGCGGGAAATATACAATGAATTGTAATGGAATTGAGTGACATTGGCGGGCTGTCGTCATAAAAGTAAAAAGGGGGATCATTTATGATGTGTACAATTACCAGAAAACTATGGTTGTTTGCGGTGCTTTGTCTGTTTTTATTCGTGTTCGGATGCGCAGGTCAAAAAAAGCCTGCGCAGGAGATGGCAGCACCGGTGCCGCCTCCGCCGCCGCCTAAAGAAACCATTCAACCCTCTTCCCCGAAAAGCGTGTCAGATACGGCGGATCATTTTGCCACATCCTACAATCAGGCGGTTCAGGACAGGGAAGCGTTTGAAATTGCGGCATCAAACAACGATTATGAGAGATCCCAGGAGCTGATACGATCATACAAT
>NPIE01020288.1_pt2 | contig 11488 bp, 9 predicted proteins | sample 8637661 | NCBI WGS metagenome assembly NPIE01 (sample SAMN07420842, study PRJNA396082) | bioreactor metagenome | isolation source: sample BA12 brine-fed electro-methanogenic bioreactor BA | place: Japan: Kochi | collected 2016-12-09 | reverse complement strand
CAGCGGGCTTGATGCCAAGTAGATCCACGGGATGCCCTGCGTCACCGCGGCATCGGTCACACCGGTGAGGTCGAGTGCCGCCAATCCGTTCAATGGCCCGAGATACCACCAGATCAGCAGAAGGACCTGCGTCGGGCGCTCCGTTCCCGCCGCCAGGCCCAACAGCAGCGACAGCGACGGGATGAAGAGCGCGCCCGCCGCAAAGCCGGGCAACAGGGTGGGCTCAGCCGACAGGCGAACGAAGGCTGTGCTGCCTAACAGCAGCGCCAGCAAGACGCCGGCCATCCAGGTCGCAGGCAGCTGTCGCCACAGTGGAGAAGGTGCGCCGGCGAGCAGCTGGTCGACGCGGTAGCGCGTCGCGCGGACGCCCAGCTCCGACCAGAGCAGCAATGGCCACAGCCAGATCCCGGGCAGCAACCCGCGCACCGTCTCCAGCGGGGAGAACAGACAGGCTAGGAGCAACCCCACAGCGACGGCGTACCAGACAAGCGCGCGCCCTCTGAACAGCAGTTTGAGCTCCGCCGCGACCAGTGTCCAGAGCAGAGAGCTTGGCCTGCCGGATGCTGTGATGGGGGTCAGCGCCTGCGCTGAGCGCGGCGCGCCGGGAAGGGCGGTCCGCTCGCGCACCAAGGCCCGCCCTTGCGCGCCCAGCCGTGCGGCCCAGCGCTCGAACCCCAGGCGCGGGGCGCGCATGCGACCGGGTGCCGGGGCGAAACGGTCGAAAGCCAGGGCCGCCAGGCCCACCAGCAGCAGAGCTGCCAGCACGTAGATGAGGCGCGCACCGATGACCGCACCCCAATCGAAGCCTGTCCAGAGAAAGGTCTGCAGCCCAGCGGTCGGGAACGCGCCGAGCGCAATGCCGCCCCGGTAAGCGGCACCTTGCGCCTGCAGCGCGACGGTCATCCCTCGCTCGATGGCATCGAAGGCCAGCAGGTCGCCGCCGAGCGGGGTCACGATGAAGAGCCATAGGAAGAAGTAGATGACGTTTCCTCCGGACTCGCGCAAGACGGGGGCGCATTCAAAGACAACCGCCAACGCCGCCGTCAGCAATGCCACCGGTGTGGAAAAGACGAGGAAGGGCATCAGCAATTGGGTGAGGTCGAGTGTCCTATCCTCGCCATGGATGAGGAGCATCGCCAGCGCCGCGAGCGCCAGCACGCCGACGACAATCAACAACACGGCAACGTTGCTGGCGAACTTCCCCATCACATAGGCTGACTTGCTCAGGGAGGTCGCCGCCAGGATCTGCCCCACGGCTGTCCGGCGATCCTGCTGCACGTTGCCCCGCGTGACGTAGAAGCCGACGAGCGACAGGAAAAAGGAGAGGGTTAGGGCCATCAGCGCGCCGATCCAAGCCGCGTTGAGGACGCCGCGATAGCTGCCCAGGCGCAGTTGGAAGAAGCTGGTGATGACCTGATAACCCAGGAAGACGCCCAACGCCACACTCTGCTTTCGACAGCCTGCAGCAACTCCTCGGGTAGAGCGTGGCGGAGCAACCGACCGTGGTTGATCAGGGCAATGCTGGTTGCCGTCGCCTCGACATCGGAGACGATGTGCGTGGAGAGCAGTACCAGCCGTTCCCCGGCCAAGTCGGCAATCAGATTGCGGAAGCGCACGCGCTCCTCGGGATCCAGGCCGACCGTCGGCTCGTCGACGATCAGCAGGTGGGGATCGTTGAGCAGCGCCTGGGCGATACCCACCCGCTGGCGCATCCCTCCGGAAAAGCCGCCGATGGGACGGTACGCGGCCTCCGTCAGGTTTACCAGTTCGATAAGCTCGTCTATGCGCTGCCGGGCCTGCCTGCGGGGCAATCCCTTGACCGCAGCAAGATAGGTGAGGAACTCCACGGCGTTCAGGTTGGGGTAGACGCCAAAATCCTGCGGCAGATACCCCAGCACACGGCGCACGTCGTCGGGCTGCGTGGCGATGTCGATGCCGTTCCAGTAGACCGTGCCGCTGCTCGGTCGGGTGATGGTGANNCCATTCCACCTTCATCGGGCCTGAGGACCCCGCCCATAATATTCATCAGGGTGGATTTCCCCGCCCCGTTCGGGCCAAGCAGCCCCAGAACGCCCGGCCCCAACCTGAGGCTGAAGTCGCGCAAGCCCCAGGCATCCTTGCGATACTGCTTGCTGACGCTTTCGATGCGGAGTTCCATAGTATCCTCAATCCGGGTGATACGAACCTAACCTATGATCAATCCGGTAACCACGGAGACCGACACCGCGACTACGTTGCTGATGCTGTGCATCAACATCGGGTAGATCATGCTCTTCGACCGCTCGTAGCAGACGCAGTAGAAGAGGCCGAGCACCGTCGCATAGATCACCTGGAAGGTGCTGTAGGACATCGAGAACGGCGCGAAGGAGAAACGCACGTGCGCCAATCCGAATATCACAGCGGCGATGAGGTTGGCGACGCTCAGATCTCCGCCCAGCACTGTGAAGATGGGCTTGCCGACAACCACGCCGTTCGCTGACAAAGCCAGCATCGTGATGGCGAACGCACGAAAGATGAGCTCCTCAGATGGCCCCGAGAGCAGCAGTTGGAAGCCCAGCTGTCCGGCGATGTTGCGCACAGTCAAGGGGTAAGGAAACGCCTGGAAGGTGCCTGCCGCCAGGACGATGCACGGTGTACCCGGAGAAGATCAGCGCGAACAGGCGCACATAGGACCACCCCGCTCTGCGATCACCCCAGCCAAACCCGAATCGGACGGCACTCAGCTTGCTGATGAGGAGCATCGGAATCAAGAAGATGATGGCTTGGACGATGTGATGGACGGAAATCCATGCAATAGCGCCGTCGGGGTCGATGGCCGAGTAGTCGAAAAGATCTGCGAAGAGCCCCGCCAGNNTACGCCCAACAGGAGCACGGTCACGATCAACACGCATAGTGTTGATTTCACGATCTTCGTCAGCTGCACCGTTGGCCTCGCTTTCCCTAGTCCCGTGTTATCCGGCTCAACCGCTGAATTGAGGCCTGGGTAACAAATCCGGCCATTCGACGCGCACATCATGTCCACTTTCGACCACGATGTGCGTGCTCCGGCCGGAATCGGTTGCCGTTTGCTCGTGCATAGTGTACCCGATAACTGCATCAGGCCAATCGCCCGCCTCACGGATCCCTGTGTTGAGCGCATCTCCGTTGCCGGGTTCGTAGAGACGCCCCGGCGGAGGACGACCGCCGGGGTGGGGCATCTCACCGCTGCACCCGACGCCGGAGACGTGCCGCCGGCACGTCTCTACGACAAGAGAACCGGGCGTTGCGGTGATGGCCGGCCATGACGCCTTGCCGGGCGGTGGCCCGGCAGCCGACAGCCGTCGGGCACTGATATCGGCAGTACGGAGACGTCGCCAAAATCTCTAGGCGTCGTAGGCAATCTACTGTCCTACAAACTCACCCTGATTCTTCAAATAGCAGTCGAAGAACTCGAGAGACAGCCTGCTGATGACGCCCAGAGATTCCGTGCTTTTCCCGGTCGCCCGGGTGCCATCCAGTAGCTGTACCAGGAAGGGGCTGGATAACGCCAGGTCGGTAAGGCCAAGGTGGCCCACACCGCCGATATGGGCATTGAAGGCGTTCGTCTGTGGGTCAGAGAGCAATGCGGCATTCCGGGCGTACTGCGGCCATTCCGTGAGATGTCCCCACGCGCTATCCGAGTACACATTCAACACAGGCACAGGATAGTCCTCGTTGACAAACACGAACTCATCATCTTCAACGCCTACGATGTCATCCATGAATGGCGCTTCCAGCGCCATAACCGCGCCGATATCGGTTCTCTGTCTGCCGATGCCCGAGGCCGCCGAACCGCCAAGTGAATGGCCCATGACGCCGATGCTGTCGGTGTCCACCAGGTCATAGACGCCGCCGACGACATAGCCGTGACTGGCAAGCTCCTGATAGAGCAGAACATTGCTCCTTCGAATGCCCAGTCCTCCGTGGGAGAAGATCACCAGCGGAAAGACGCCGTCTGCGCCCTGGGGGTACCAGAACTCCACGTTGACGCTTCTGTAGGCGCCGGTCGCCCGATACGCTTCGATGCGGTTCTCATCGGTGAAGGTGTCGAACGCCGTCGCAACCGCGTACTGTCCGGTCGGCTCCGGAAGCTCATACGGCGGGAAGACCAGCGCCGGTATGAGCGCGATGAAGACCAGCAGCACCGCCCACGCCAGCGAGAGCGTTGTCTCCCCTACCTGCACCTCGGGTTCTCCGACGGCGACGGCTAACGGCTCGAGAGGTCCCTCAAGAGCCGGATTCAGCGTGGCGATCAGTGGCCTAGGGCTGTAGCGGGCGAAGGTCATTCGCGAGAAATCCAGCGGGATGGGCAGATGATCCGGCTGATGCCCTTGGCCATCAATGCTAATCTCGAACGCTGTGTGGCGCTTCCTGACGAAGTAGAAATCGTGCAAGAGCACCAGCGGCATTGCCGACGGCGCGGCTGCTGCGGCGCCCATTGGCGCGAGCAGGCCAAACGGCTTGCGGGTCCGCGGGTTCTGCTCACGGATGTTGATCACGACGGCCCGGTCGTGAATGTCCCGAAACTCGTAGTGCGCCTGAACGCCGAACGCATCGACCTCATAGGTCGCCCCCGCCAACTCCCGCTCGACCATGTTCGCCAGCCCTTTGCCCGCGATGTCGTACTTGGCGGGGTTTGGGTGCAGGCTCGCCTGATGATAGACATCCAGCCGTCCTGGCGCCATCCGATGACGAGATGTCCCCGACCGTTGACCGGGTCATCGAAGACCTGCGGCTCGAATCCGGCGTACGTGGAATCCGGGTCTTTCTCGAAGTTGACGAGTAACAGCCGCCTCATCGGGTCGACGTCGATGCGAAACGGATGGATGATAGTGGACGTGCCCATGACCGGCTCAGGGTGTGACGTCACGCCGGGTCCACTCGCCGTCGATGAAGCGCCACATCTGCCCCGTGGGGTTGCGATCGCGAAGGTCGGGCGGCAGCCGATGAGCGCGCACGTTGTCGTAGCAGTGCAGCGCCCCGAAGCGCAGCATCGACGCCGGGATGCCCACCGCCGTGAAGCCGGGATGCCCTGTGGCGGGGTAGGGACCTCCGTGGTTCATCGCGGCGGAGACGGCGACGCCCGTGGGCATCTTGTCGTTGAGCAGGCGGCCCACCTTCTGACGCACGATGGGCGCGAGCTGATCGTAGAGCGCATCGTCGGCGCCGCCCGTGTGCGTGTAGAAGCTGCCGGTAAGGTTGCCCTCCAGCCGGTGGGCGATCTCCTGAAGCTGCGGGAAATCCTCGGCGAGGACCACGAGCGAGACGACGCCGAAGGCCTCGGTCTGTAGGGCCTCGGTCTGGGCCAGGAAGTCGTCACCCGAGACGCGCAGCAGCGTGTTGGCGTAGCGATAGCCTGGATCCGCCACCTCCTCGCCGCCCACGATCAGGGTCGCGCCCGCCTCCTGGAGCTGGGCCACGGCCTCCCCGATGGTGCGCAATCCGCTCCTTCCCAGCAGGACACCGGCAGGCGCCTCGAACCGCGTCGCCACTGCCTCCAGGAAGGCCTTGCTCCGCTGAGACGCCAGGAGCAACGTCAGCCCCGGTTTCGTGCAGAACTGCCCCGTCCCAAGCGAGCACGAGGCGAAGAGCTCATCGGCGATGACCTCCAGCCGCTCCTCCAGGGCACCCGGCAAGATGAAGATGGGGTTAACGCTCGACATCTCAAGGTAGATGGGCTTGCCCGCGGCGTCCGCTGCCGCCTTCAACTGCAGGCCGGCCGAGCGGCTGCCGGTGAATCCGGTGGCACCTACGAGCGGGTGGGAGACGAGCCGCGCGCCATCGGCATGGCTGGTACGGTAGATCAATTGTACCAGCGCCTTAGGCATCCCTGTGGCCTCCACGGCCTCGAAGGCCGCTTCGGTGAGCAGCCTGGTCGTGCCGGGGTGGCCCGTGTTAGCCTTGGCGATGATCGGATTGCCCGCGGCAAGCGCCGCCGCCGCATCGCCCCCGGAGACCGAGTTGAAGGCGAACGGGAAGTTGTTGGGGCCGAAGACAACCACCGGCCCGCCCAGGGGTCCATACATCGAGCGGATGTTGCGGGCTGTGTCGATGGTGGCGTGGCACCAGGATCGCTCCCGGGCAGCGGCCGCAGCCTGGCGAAGTTGGTCGGTCGTCCTTGGTAGCTCGACGGAGCGCAGCCGCGGCTCGGCCGGCAGGCCGGTCTCGCGATAGGCCAGCGCCACGATCGTCTCGGTGCGCGCCTCGACGCTGTCGGCGAATGCGTCGAGGAAATCGGCTAGCGCCGCGGGTGCGACCTCCCTCAGGGCTGCGGCGGCTTCAGCGCCCGCGACCAGCGCCTCTTCCACCTCAGACCAGGGGGAGATCGGGTAGGTTGGTTGCAGCGGCTGCTTCGTCGTCGGGTCGGTCGCCGAGAATGTAGCGACGGCACCTTGGGTCGCTCGCCACTTGCCTGCAATCAGAACGGGTTCAGTCTCCATCCATGTCTCCTTATGCATCCTTGTCTATCGCCTTCCGGATCTCTGCCACGACCTGCTCCGCCGTCTTTCCATCTGTGTCGACGCAGGTCCCATAGTCGAACTGCGACACCATCGCGTGCACCGCCGCGGCGGCGTCCACGCCATACGTTAGCTCGCGCCCGCGGTCCCTCAAGGTACAGGTCTCCAGCGGCGCCTTCAGCGTGAAGACCTGAGTGCCTCCGGGTAGAGACGCAACCAGATCTTCGAGCCGCCCCAAATGGTAGAAACAGCCGTCAAAGACGACGGGGATACCGGCGTCGAGGTCGGCCTGGACGGAGGCGACCGCTAGTGCGTTGCCTTTCAGGAAACCCTCTAGCGCGATGCCGCCGCCCTCCTCGGCCTGGTCGAGCTTGTTCTCGTCCATGATCTGATCGAAGGAGACGTAGCAGCCGGCCAGCTCATCAGCCAACATCTTGCCTACCGTGGTCTTGCCGACGGCGAGCGGTCCCCTGACGATAATGGCGCTCACGGCACTACCCCTGCACACTATTCGTGAGCGCGAGCTCACCCACGCCGATCCGCACCACGTCGCCTGCGCTGAGCGTGAAGTCATCCGGCGGGACGATACCGGTGCCGGTCATCAGGAAGGCCCCGTTGGGGAAGGGCAGCTCCTTGAAGAGGTAAGCAACCAGTTCCTCGAGGGTGCGCTTCATCTGGCTGGTAGCCGTCTCACCGTAGAAGACCTGCTCGCCCTGGCGCCGGATCTCCAACGTGATCGGCAGATCCCGCATCTCATCGGGTGAAGTGAGCACGATGCCGGGGCCCAGGGCGCAGGCGCCCGCGTAGACCTTGGCTTGCGGCAGGTAGAGGGGGTTAGCGCCCTCGATACTGCGAGAGGAGACGTCGTTACCGGCGACGTAGCCCACGATCTCCTGGCGCGCGTTGATGACCAGGGCCAGCTCGGGCTCAGGCACGTTCCAGGTACTGTCCGGGCGCACGCGGATCGGATCCTCGGGTCCCATCACGCGCCAGCCGATGGCCTTCATGAAGAGCTCGGGGCGATCGGCGGTATAGACACGGGCGTAGATGTCACCGGTCTCCGACTCCGCCTGGCGCGCGTCACGGCTCCTCAGGTAGGTCACGCCGCTGGCCCACACCTCCTGCCACGGCTCGACCGGCGGCAGGAGGTCGCCGGTCGCCTCCTCGCCCGTGAGCAGCGAGGCAAGCGCGTCAGCGTAAGCTGCACGCGGTAGCTCGAGCAGCAGCCCCAGTGTGAACGAAGGGGCCAGAAAGACGCCATCCATGGCCCACCGGGGGCCGGTCATCGTTGAGTGTCGGGTCAGCATTGTCAGTCTCCAGTCTTCAGTCGACAGTTCTCAGTTGTCCGTTTTCAATTAGGGAATGCGCGCCCAGCGGTTTTCGGGCCCGTCTGTTGATCTGAGATCCGCGCACTTGTCGATTCGCCCATTCTCCCCGCGATGGCGTCGACGTCGTAGACGCAGCCGCCCCAGGTGCCGCCGCCTGCCTGCTGCAGCAGTGCCCAGAGGCGGGTGTCGTAGGGAAGGTCGGGGTCGGGCGCGAGCTCAGGGTGCGGGCCGCGCTGTGCCAGCACGCGCGCGCCATGCTCGGGCGAGAAGCGCTCGCCGTCGCTGCCGACGAGGTCCACGCTTCCGCGGAGGTTGGCGCAGTCGACCACGATGCGGATCAGATCGCCGTCGCGCACGCGTCCGAGGGGCCCACCTGCCAACGCCTCGGGACCCACGTGGCCGATGCAGGCGCCGGTGCTGACGCCGCTGAAGCGGGCGTCGGTGATCAGCGCCACCTCTTTGCCCCACGAGAGGTGTTTGAGCGCGGCGGTGACCTGATAGGTTTCCTCCATGCCACAGCCCAACGGCCCGCGTCCGATGAGGATCATCACCTCGCCCGGTCGGACTTGCGCGGTGCCCTGGCCCTTGACCGCGGCAATCGCGGCGCGCTCGCTGGTGAAGACACGCGCCGGTCCCTCCATACGGAAGACGCCGGCCGCATCGAGCAGGCTGGGGTCGATCGCCGTGCTCTTGATGACTGACCCCTCAGGCGCCAAGTTGCCGGTGGGGAAGGTCAGCGTGCTGGTAAGGCCTCGACTACGTGCGATCTCAGGGCTCATGATCACGGTGTCGGGATCGATGCCCTCCTCCGAGAAGAGCCGCTCACGCAGGCGCTTGCGGCGCTCGCTCGCGGCCCACGCGTCCAACATCTTGCCGAGCGGTTGTCCGTGGGCGGTCAGTGCATCGAGGTGCAGCAGGTTCAGGTCGCGGAGGTGCAGCATCACCTCGGGCACGCCGCCCGCGAGGTAGACGCGGATGGTCGGGTGGCCGACAGGGCCGTTGGGCAGGACGTCGACCAGGCGAGGCACGGATCGGTTGACCGCGTCCCAGTCGGCCACGGTCGGACGCTGCAGTCCGGCGGCGTGGGCGATCGCCGGCAGGTGCAAGAGCAGATTGGTGCTGCCGCCGAAGGCGGCATAGGCCACCATCGCATTGTGCACGGCCTCCTGGGTGACAATGTCGGCTGCCGTGATACCCCTAGACGCCAGGGCGACCAGGGCTTGAGCCGAGCGCCGCGCGAGATCCAGCCAGATGGCCTGGCCCGAGGGCGCCAGGGCGGCGTGCGTCAATGTCAGCCCAAGGGCTTCGCCCACCACCTGGCTTGTCGCCGCGGTGCCCAGGAACTGGCATCCGCCGCCCGGCGAGGCACAGGCGCGACAACCCAGTAGCGCCGCCTCTTCCAGGCTGATCTCGCCCTGCGCAAAGCGCGCACTCAGCGTCTGGACCTTCCCCGCGTCCTCCCCCTCGGTCGGGGGCAGGGTCACGCCGCCGGGCACGAGGACGCAGGGCAGCTTGCGCTGCGCGGCAAGGGCCATCATCAGGGCCGGCAGCCCTTTGTCGCACGTCGCGATACCCAGCACGCCCCGCGCCGTCGGCAGCGAGCGGATCAGGCGACGGAAGACGGTGGCAGCATCGTTGCGGTAGGGCAGGCTGTCCATCATCCCCGGCGTGCCCTGGGTACGTCCGTCGCAGGGATCGCTTACGTAGCCCGCGAAGGGGATCGCGCCGAGGGCCCGGAAGCGCTCGGCAGCGGCTTCGGCGAGCAGGCCCAACTCCCAGTGCCCGGTATGGTAGCCCAGCGCGATAGGCCTGCCGTCAGGGGCGCGCAAGCCTCCCAGCGTGGACAGGATCAGGAACTCCTCGCCGCGCAGTGCGCCCGGCTCCCATCCCATCCCGGCATCCTCGGTCAGCCCAAAGAGCTCACCGCTGGAGACCTCCCGAAGGTAGTCGGCGTCAAGGGGCAGCGCGCCTTCCGGGCCGCGTGCGTGGGTGATCACGGCATAGGCTTGCGGATCCTCTGCTTCCAGCGCGCCCCAAATCTCATCGCTTCCTGATGACATTGCACCTCCTATTCGCCGTGCTTCTTCACTGACCTTCGTTAACTATAGGATGGATGGGGAGAAGCGCAACGGCTTGCGCCTCGCGGGGTCTTGGTCGAACCCTATGCGGCGGGCCTGGAATTCTGTCCTCAGGCCTTGACGGGCGGCCTAAGCCGTGTATGATTTTACGGTGTAAAAAATAAGAGGAGAGACGATGCCGCGACCTAAGAAGACGGCAGAGGAGATACACGAGATGCGCGAGCGCATCTTGGATGCGGCGTTCGCGCTGCTCCAGGAAGAGGGGCTTGATGGGATAAGTATACGTCGGATTGCGGATACTGTCGGTGTCTCGCATATGTCGTTGTACCGGTACTTCGAGAGCCGCGCCGCCATCATCAAAGCCCTCCGTGAGCGCGGTCTCGAACAGATGCGGGCGTTCTGTGATGCCTCTCTGCGCCGTGCGGAGTCCGGCGATGCTCTCGAAGAGGTGCGGCAGTCTCTGAACCGCTTCATCGAGCTGTCCTATGACCATCCCCGCCTTTACCAGCTTGCCTGGCGGCGATCATCCGATGACACGTCGTTTCGTGTGGACTCTCGGAACCTATCCGGGGCGTTGGGGCACCTCTCGCGGCTGATCGCATTGGCCGTTGAACGCGGGCAGTGCGCCAAGCGCGATCCGACCCTGGCAGCGGCCATGGCATTCTGCATTGTCAACGGCACGCTGATGCTCTATCACACTATCGCTGCCGTCAACCAGGTCGATCGCACGGCGCTTGAGCGTGAGATGATCGAGGCCGCCATGGTGTATCTGACGCAATCTGAGGGTATGGGCGGCTGATCCGGTCGCTCGCTGATAAGGAGAAGGTGATCCATCTATGATTCGACTCGCGAAGTTCCTCAAGCCTTATTGGGCTATGATCCTGCTGACCGTTGGCCTGCTCTTCGCCCAGGCCAACTTCGACCTGGCGCTGCCGGACTATCTCTCCCGCATTGTGAACACCGGCATCCAGCAGGGGGGTGTGGACTCTGCCCTGCCCGAGGCGATTCGGCGGAGCCAACTGGATCGACTCCGCCTCTTCTTGAGCCCTGAGGATGAGGCGACCGTCCTCGAGGTCTACACGCTCGTCGATCGGGATACGCCAAACTACACGGCCCTGGTCCGCGACTATCCTGCGCTTGCCGATGAGCCGGTCTATCTGCTCAACGCGCTTGCTGAGGATGAGCGTGACCGCCTCGACCCCGTGATCGGGCGCGCGCTTCTGGTGGTCTATGGCATCGAGCAGATGATCGAGAACCCGGAGGCGGCGGCGATCGATCCGGCACCGGGTGAGGGCATCGGGCTTGACTTCAGCCAGCTCCCGCCGGGCACCGATATCTTCGCGCTTCTGGCGCAGATGCCGGAGGCCCAGCGGCAATCGATGATGGGTGCCGTCGATGCGCGGTTCGAGATCATGGGTGAGCCGGCGATCGTGCAAGCGGCGACGTTGGCGGTGCGCGCCGAGTATGCAGCGTTGGGTATGGATCCGGACCGGGTGCAAAGTCGCTACATCCTCTCCGTCGGCGGCGTGATGCTGCTGCTGGCGTTAGGTTCCGGCCTCTGCACGATTGCCGTCGGCTACCTCTCCGCGCGCACCGCGGTCGGCGC
>NPIE01014511.1_pt1 | contig 11489 bp, 12 predicted proteins | sample 8637661 | NCBI WGS metagenome assembly NPIE01 (sample SAMN07420842, study PRJNA396082) | bioreactor metagenome | isolation source: sample BA12 brine-fed electro-methanogenic bioreactor BA | place: Japan: Kochi | collected 2016-12-09 | reverse complement strand
GAGGGGCCAGACGTAGTTCCAGATGTTGATCTGCAGCAGGTTGCCGAGCAAGAGCAGCAGCCCCCACGCGATGATGACGGTGCCGATGATGATCTGGGTTCTTCGACGCATACTAACCTCCCTTGACCGCTAGCATGACTTTCACTCCTCGCCGAAAAGACGATGCCACAACTCAAGGTCCTCCTCAGAGAGGGTTGCACTCTCCTCACCTTCCACAGGTGCTAGTTTGCTCCGCTGCTTGGCGAGCCTGCTCTGAGGCTGCAGCGGTCGCGTGGCAGGCTCAACTCCTTCAGCTGGTGCGCTCTCCGCGGCGGATGACTCTGCGAAGACCTCCAGCCACGATTCGACCTCCGTATCGGAGAGCTCGCCCGTCTTGCGCACCACCGGTGCCTGCGGTTTGGGGGTGGCCCGTGGTTCGCGTTCGGGGAGCTTGGGAGGTGGCAGGGTGCTGTCGGGATCATCGTGGAAGACCTGCAGCCAGGCTTCGACTTCAGCTCGGGACGGTGCCTCCGGCTTGTCGCGGGGTTGACCTGCTTCGGGATCCGGTGGCAGCTCGATGCCGATCTGATCGGCGATGGTCCGGGTCGCGGGTCGTGGCGGGCTCGTCCTGCGCCCGGGCAGACGAGAGCGCGGCTCGGGACGCGGCTTGACCCCTGGAGCTGTTGCAGCAGGAGGTGGGGACGGTTGGATGTCGTCGTCCAGAGGCTCTTGAAAGATCTCAAGCCATTCCTCGACTTCCGCCGAGGAGATGGCGTCGGGCTTCTCCTTCTCGGCCTCCGGTGGGCGTTCCAGCATCTCGGCATAGACCTGCGCCGTGAGCGTGCGGGCACCGATCTGCGTGGCTTCATCCAGGATCTCGCGGTCTGAGGAGATCACAGTCCAGTTGGCGGCGTCAGGCAGCTGTTTGAGCCGCTCGGCGATGATGCGGTCGGCGTTGGTGTGATGGCGGGCGGCAAAGACGACCTTGACATCCGTCGAGGAGAGCGCCGGCGCAGGGCCCCCGGGCAGTCCGCCGTCAAAGACGACGATAGCCTTGCGCCGGATCCGTGCCGTCCACGCGCGCAGTTTCATCACCAGCTTGGCTTCATCATCGGGGTCTTCCAGGTCGATGTCCAGAAGCGCTGCGATGACGTTGTGTCCGTCAATTAAGTAGGGCATAGCTCACCTGAGCTAACTCTACCACGAACGCGCGGCCTTACAATGTGTGCCTCGCCCGCTCACATCGTCCATGGTTCTGCGTGGACGTCGAGCTCATCCGACCAGCGGGTGTGCAGGGCCGCCAGTTCATCGCGAATGCCCTCAGGTAGCGGTGCGATGGCCCGCGCAGCATCGACGAACTCCTGAAGGTGGCTCATACGGCTTGTCGAGCCGACCGTCGCGCGAACCTGGGGGAAACTGTGAGCGAAGCGGACGCAGAACTCGGTCCAGCTCTCGGTTCCGGAGCGCTCGAAGATGGGTGCGACCTCGACGGCGCGCTTCTGCAGATAGTCCTTCCAGGCGGCGCCGGGCACATCGCGCAGCCGGTGGACCGGACCGCCGGAGACGGTGCGCATCGCGACGATGGGCTCGTTCTGCTCGATTAACAGGTCCCAGAGTTCATTGGAGGCAAAGCGCTGCAGGGGGTTGAGGTAGAAGATGTAGCCGTCGATGATGCCCTCAGGATAGCCGGCGCGCAAGGCCTTGAGCGGCGCTTCCGAGGTCCAGGGGAAGATCTCGACGACAAAGCGATGCACCAGGCCCTCCTCCTTGAGGTGGGCGAACCCCTCGTAGCAGGGCCCGCCGCGGGCAAACTCCTCGGCGAGCTGACCCCCAAGACACAGCTGTCCGATGTCCAGGCTCTCCAGACCCAAGGGATCCAGGTTCTGGTGGATCATCTCCCGGAGCTCGTCAAGGGTGTCCCATCCGATCTTGATGATCAACTTGGGGACACGCGTCCGGTCCTGATCGAAGGCTGCACGTAGTACCTTGAGTGCATCGCCGTAGGTGTGGCTGGTGTGGAACCACATGCCCTTCGGGAAGCTGTCGCACGCATCCATCGCCGCGCGTGCCACGGCCACCCGCTTCTCGAAAGCGATGTCTTCATCGCCCAGACGCGTGGTCCCGTAGATGTAGGGTGAAAGGTCCGTCAGCAAGCTGCTCTGGTCCGACTTAGGTGCCTGATCCACGATTGCCTTCCTTTACTATGTCTGCTGTCCATCGCACGCGAGGCCATGACGATGATGCCGCGGTCAGTCGCCGCCGGTCACCCATAGACCCACATGGCCGGGCTGCCATATCCATGTCTGTCCGGCGGTGTCGCGTTCCAGCCGGCAGGCGAAGTCGCGTCCCTCATAGTCCACGGTGATCCCATCCTCGCCGACCCGGTAGAGTGCGTTTCCCGCACAGAGCCAACCGTCACCCTCTGCATCCAGCGCCGGGTCCGCAATGCCGGCGTCGCTGATCAGGGTCCATGCTCCCTCGCGGACGCGGAACAGGAGGTATCCGCCGACGTCACAGCTTGCGCCACCGCAGGGCGCCATCGTGACCCAAGCCGTCTCATCACCGCCGAGGGTCAGATCGATAATATCGCCCCATCTCAGCGGTTCGGGAAGCAGGACGTCGGGATGGGCGAACTCCTCCCACCCCTGTCCGGGTGTGTAGCGCTGGAGGTCGCCGTCCACGGCGATCCAAATCCGCCCGGTGGCGTCGACCTCGATCGCTTCAATGCAGCCTGAGCTGATGACGGTGGACTCCTGTCCTTCCCACGAGGAGCCGTTGTACCAGCGCGCCCCCTGGCCTACAGGCCCGGGCCCGCCCCAGGCGCAGTCGGTGACCCATACGTCGCCGGTGCTGTCCACGCCGACGTCCCGTAACCGGAAACCAAATCCCATCTCGACCATCTCTTCAGAGGGCGTGAAACCGGCGTCCTCAGGCGAGATGACGCGCCACCGCTCACCGTCGAAAACCCGGATATCCCGACTCGTCACCAGCCAGCTCCAGCCGCGTGCGTCGGTGACCATCTTATCGCTCACCGTTGCATAGGGCTCATCACGCGAGACCCGTTCGATTGGCGTCCAACCGGACTCCGCGCCGAATGTCCGCGACGCCTGACCGCTCCACACCGTCACCTGATCGCCGGACGTGTCTGTTGTCCAAGCACGTGCGGCTTCATCGAAGCCGAAGATGATGGCGGGTTCGCGGCTCAGTGAACGCCACACCCCCTCACGCAGGACACTCAGTCCCTCGTCGGACCCGACCCAGAGAGCGCCGTCGGGCGCAGCCCTGACATCATCGACATAGGGCCTAGAGCCAGACGGTGATCAGGGCCGAGCGGTCCTCGTCAGCCTCGATGGGGCCACCCTCTGCCGTCACCATCAGCGACCGTCCCTCACCCCCCAGGTCCCACAGCTTCCCTGCCAGGAAGACATTGATCCCCGCTCGGGCGCTGCTGCCGGTGATGCGCCCGGCGAGGGCGTATTTGTGCCAGGCTTGTTCCTCGGTGAGTTCCCCGACATCCTCGGGAGCGACGTCACCGGGTCTGGGAGCGCCATCATAGCCACGCCACGGATGGTGCCATGCCCCCGGGGACGCGATATACGAAGGGACGGCGATCAGCTCGGCGCCCTGCGCCCTCATGCGTTCGTAAGGGGCGGGATACCAGGCGTCGGCGCAGATCAGCACGCCCAGACGGCCCGCGGGTGTGCCGAAGACGGGCAGACTGTCGACCGCAGCCGGCGTCAGAAAGGGGAGTTCAGAGCCGACGGGGTGGACCTTGCGCACGAGGTCAGGATAGGCTCGACCGTCCGGCGCAAAGACGGCGGTGACGCCGTAGAGCGGACGAACCCCGGCAACGACGTGGCCCTTCTCGACATAGCGCATCGGCAGCACGGTTGATCCCGCGACCATCGTGACGCGGTAGGTCCGTGCCAGTTGGGAGAAGACGGCTTGGTAGGCCTGGGCTATGCTGCGTGCCCGGGCCCGGAAGATCGCGGCGGCAAACCGGTCCTTCTCGCGGGACTTGAGCAGCGCCCGCAACAGCCTGCCGGGACGGTGCAGGGCCAGAACAGCCATCGCGCCGGTGAGGCTGCGTGCCCGCACGACAGCTCTGCCGGCACCGGTCACCGCCAACCATGTGCCGACGTACTCGGGCCAGACGACGATCGTCCGTGCGTTGAGCCAGTCCCGCTGCCGCGCGATCTTGAGATAGGACGCCAGCTTGTTGAAGAGCGTCGCTGCCGTGCGGTAGTCTTCAGGCGTCATCCAGGGCTGGATGCCCAAGAGGTTGCCGCGGCCCGTGTCGCGGCCTAACTGAAGCAGCTGAGTCTGGTGTGTGTCGTCCATATGAGGTCGCTCCCCTTATAGTATACACGCGTTTGAGGACTCCGGTCCAACGCACTGGAATAGGGATTCCAGGGAGCGGTGCTATACTCACAGGCGAAAGGGGTGAGATGACCAAGTATCAGCGCGTCGTGTCCGACCGTCTGCTCCAGACCGCCGATTGGGCCTTTGTCGTCGTCGTGGCGGCAGCCTATCTCTCGCTGCTGTTCCAGACCGACGTGACCTTCACCTCGGGGAGGGTGGCCTTGTTGCTCGGTCTGGGCCTCCTCTATACCCTCATCGGTACCTATGTCTTCGAGACGCGGATCTATGATGGCTCTCATCGGGCGACGTTGGCCTACTTCGCTGTGCAGTGGCTGCTGGCGGCGAGCATCTTGTGGTTGGGACAGCTCGCCGGTGCGACGTGGCTGTTGCTGCTGCCTTTGGTCAGCCACGGTATGGTGCTTCTCGATCACGGTGGCGGCGTCGCGATCTCCGCACTGGTGCTGCTGACCTTTGGCGGCCTTGTGAGCATCGGTAACGGGTGGCGCGTGGGCGTGAGCGCGCTGCTGTCCTTCGCGCCGGGCGTCGTCTTCATCGCCCTCTTCACGCACATGGCGGAGAGTGAGTCGCGTGCGCGAGACGAGGTGGAGCGTCTGGCAGGTGACCTGCAGGACGCCTACGATGCGCTGGCCCGCTATGCGGTGCAGGCCGAGGAGCTGGCGACGGAGAAGGAACGAACCCGCCTCGCGCGCGAGATCCATGATAGTCTGGGCCATTACCTCACATCGATCAACATGCAGCTCGAGGCGGCTCGCGCCGTCCAGGACGATGACACGATGCAGGTCCGGTTGATTCTGGATCGAGCGCAGGCTCTCACCAAAGAGGGCCTGCAGGAGGTGCGCCGTTCTGTGGCGACACTGCGTACTTCTCCGCTCGAGGGAAGGTCCTTGACGGTGCTGATCGAGGCGTTGCTCGATGCCTGTCGCGCTGCGGACATCGAAGCCAGGTTGGACGTGACGGGCGATCCGCGTCCGTTGGCCCCGCAGATCGACCTGGCCCTCTACCGCGCTGCTCAGGAGGCGCTGACCAACGTCCGTAAGCACGCCCAGGCGCGTCACGTCGGCGTGACGTTGGCCTATACGCCTGAGGCGGTGGCGCTGAGGGTGCAGGACGATGGGATCGGCGCCGCAGGACATGAGAGTGGCTTTGGCTTGGTTGGGCTGCGGGAGCGGGTCCATTTGTTGGGCGGCGAGTTTCACATGACGTCAGAGCCGGGGCAGGGGTTTGCCCTGCACGTTCGCTTCACAGGGGAGTGAGAGATGGGCCGCATTCGGATTCTGCTGGTCGACGATCAGGCGATGTTTCGCGAGGGGCTGCGCACGTTGTTGGCGACCCAACCTGACTTCGAGGTCGTCGGAGAGGCGGCCAACGGCGAGGAAGCATTGCGCCTGTGCTCCTCCGAGCGTCCCGAGATCGTGCTGATGGATCTGCGCATGCCCATCCTTGACGGCGTCGCCGCCACGCGCCGGATTCGTGCTGCCCATCCGGACACGCGCGTGATCGTTCTGACCACGTTTGACGATGATGAGGACATCTTCGAGGGCCTGCGGGCGGGCGCGGTGGGCTATCTGCTCAAGGACGCGGGTTCTCCCAAGCTCTTTGAGGCGGTGCGCGCAACGGCTCGCGGGGAGTCTTTCCTGCAGCCCTCGGTTGCTGCCAGGGTCGTGGCGGAGTTTGCGCGCCTGGCGGGTCAGGCGTCGCGTGCCGCGGCGCCCGTCGAGCCGCTCTCCGATCGCGAGCTGGACGTGCTGCGGCTGGTGGCTCAGGGCGCCAGCAACAAGGAAATCGCGGGCGCCCTCTTCATCGCCGAGGGGACCGTGAAGAACCACCTCACCAACATCTTCAGCAAACTCGATGTCCGTGACCGCACCCAGGCTGCCCTGCGTGCGCGCGAGTTGGGCCTGTTCTAGCCCGTAACTGTGACGTCATACCCTCCAATGTGACCCTGAGTGTGACCTCCGGGACATCCCTGACGCGCTCGCTGGCTGTATAGTCAGATCATCGATTGAGCGTAAACACAAACAAGGGAGGGTTCCATGGACAGCGAGACAACGGTTCGGACGGCGACGGGGCGGCACAACCATCTGGTGGGTGGTGGTGTGCTGATCACCATCGGGCTGTGGATGCTGCTGAGCAGGATCGTGGAGGTTGATCTTGGTGCAGCGGTCCCGGTCGGTTTGGGGCTTATCTTTCTGATTTGGGGCAGTCTGTCCCGTAAGGCGGGGTTGCTCATCCCCGGGGGCATTCTGGCGGGCATCGGCACGGGGGCACTGCTGCTCCTCGGCCCCTTGAGCGGCCTGGAGGGTGAGGCCGCGGGCGGTGCCTTTTTCCTGGTCTTCGCAGGTGGCTGGGCTCTCATCACGCTGTGCTCCGTGCTCTTCGTCCGGCAGGCCCTCTGGTGGCCGCTGATCCCCGGCGGGTTCCTCGCTTTCTTCGGCGGCGCGTTGCTCGTCGGCGGCCCGGCGCTTGGCGTACTCGAGGCGATGGGGCAGGCGTGGCCTGTTGTCCTGATCGCTCTGGGCCTCTACATGATCCTGTGGCGCAAGGGCCTGCGAAGGTAACATGATGTCGACGATGCGCAAGCTCAACGAATCGACACCGGCACGCGTGGGGATGGGCCTGGCCCTATCAGCACTGGCGGCAGGGCTGCTGGTGCTGGCCTTTCCCCCCTTCAATTTGTGGTTCTTGGTCTGGTTCAGCTTCGTGCCCTACATCCTCGCGCAGTACCGCGTGATGCCGTGGGGGGTCTCGTCCTTGGCCTCGGCAGCCTTCAACGGGCTGTGGCTGTGGGGCTACTTGGGCCCCGTCTTCGGCGGATCCGGTAACTTCATGGCCTATCTGCCCCTCATCGTCGCCGGCATCTCGCTGCTGGTGGACAGCGGCAGCCGCCGCTTCCACGCGCGCACGAGCTATCGCTGGTTCATCCTGCAGGGGCTGGCGGGGTGGGTTGGGATCGAGATGATCCGCATCTTCATTCCCATCGCCGGGACCTGGGGTTTCGTGGCCTACACGCTGCACGGTCAGCCCTGGCTGATCCAGCCGGCAAGCATCTTCGGCATCTTCGGCGTAAGTGCGCTAATCGTCCTGGTGAACTATGCGCTGGGCCAAGGGGCGCTGCGCCTGTGGGACCGCTGGTGGGCGTCTGAGCCTGAGGTGCCGACGCCGGCGCGCGCCCTGACCCGTCGCTGGTTGGCGATCGCGGGTGTGACACTGGCGCTGTGGTTGGGCCTGAGCTTGTTGCTCTTCGCCGAGCCGCGGGGCGAGACGGTGCGCGTGGCGGCGATTCAACCGGACGCCTCACCCATCGTTTCGGCCAATCTGGGGCAGGGCGAGCTCGTCGCACAGCTGCACGCGCGCATGGTCGAGCAGACGCGCGAGGCTGCCGCGCAGGGCGCTGAGGTGATCGTCTGGCCTGAGGGCGCGCTGCAGCATGACCCGCAGGTGCAGGATCCGCTGGGCTTGGTCAATCTGGCGCGCGAGACCGGGGCCTACCTGGTGATTGGGTATGTCGTCGATGTGACGGAGGCCATCTTCCGCAATGAGGCGACCGTGATCAGCCCGGAGGGCGAGTTCCTGGGCGTCTTCGGCAAGGACCATCCGGTCGTCTTCGGGGGCGAGACCAGCCCGACGCGAGGCACCTACCCGGTCTATGAGACCCAGGTGGGCAGGCTGGCGACCATCATCTGCTACGATCTGGACTTCACCGATACGGCGCGCAAGGTCGCACGCCAGGGCGCACAGCTGATCGCGGTGCCGTCCAACGATTGGCCCGGGATCGCTCACAAGCACTACACCCACGTCGTCTTCCGGGCGATCGAGAACCGGACCGCGATGGTCAAGGCCGATGGCGGCTACGACTCCGCGGTCGTCGATCCCTACGGACGGGTGCTGTCGCTATCTGTTATGCCCTCAGGAGGGGAGGCCACCTTGGTGACCGATGTGCCACTCGGCAGCGGCAGCACGGTAGCGGTGCGGCTGGGGGACTGGTTCGGCTGGCTCTGTCTCGCGGCGATGGCCTTCTTCGTCGTCGGAGAACGCCGGTTGGTGCAGCGAGCCGCCACGGGGTGAGGGACACGTTGATCGGGAGAAGGAGGGTTTGATATGCGTTCAGCTGTTGTGATTCGGCCGATGGGGAAGGATGAGAAGGGCGAGACGGGCCGGGTGATGCGACGTGCCTTCCCTCCCTCTGCGTGGCTCTTCCTGAGCTGGAGTAGGCACGTGTTGGTGGCTGATCTCGATGGCCATATCGTGGGTGGGGTCATTATGAAGCTCTTCACGCCGACGCGTGGTCGCAAGGTAGGGTTTGTCTCGTGGATCTTCAGCGATCCCGAGGCTCGAGGCTTGGGGGTTGGACAGGCTCTCATCGAGGGCGCGCTGGCGTTCTTCGAGGAGCAAGGGTGTGATGAAGTATCGGCCTGTGTCGAGGGCTACAACAGCAGCTCGGCCAAGCTCTTCGCGACGCGCGGCTTTTCGATCCTCTCGCCGGGAGAGCAGTTCCGCCGCTACGGCTTGGGCCTCATCCCCTACTGGTGGCACGCTTTCCATTTCATCGACGTGGGACACTTTCTATGGGTGAAGCCGGGTGCGGCACAGCCCGATAGCCCTGCCCTGCAGTGGGTGGGGACCTGGGTCGTCAACACGCTGCTGCTCTGGCTGGTCGCCTGGCGGCAGGGCGCGTTTGGGCCGCGCGACCTTTGGGTAACGCCCCTCGTGCTCCTGGTGCTTTTCGGTGTGCGCACGCTGGCGATGTGGGCGGTAGCCAAGGCCCAGGGGTTGGCCGTGCGCTTCCGGGCCTGGGAGTCGAGCGTGCCCCTGGTGGCGGCCATTGCGCTTATCTTCGGCGGCTACTTCCCTTTTCCCGGGAGCCTCTATCCTGAGGGCGATCGCTGGCGCTACCGGGATCTCGTCCCCAAACTCGGGCCGGTGGCATTGGCGGGCAGCCTGGCGGTCCTGGCCCTCACGGGTGGGAGTTGGTTGGCGTTGCAGGGATCCCCTGCAGCTGCCCTGCAGCTTCCCTTACTGATGCTCTTTCAACTCGGTAGGATCCTGGCCCTGCTGGACACGGCTATCGCCGCCTTCCCTCTCGTCAGCTTCAACGGGCGACGGCTCTGGGACTGGCACCGGCCCGTGTGGGCCCTGCTGAGTGTGGCGGCGCTTGTCCTACTGTTTGCGGCGAAGGTGGGATAGACCCGGGCATCGAGATCATCGATGTTGGTCTCCTGATGTCGCATCCTCGCCGTTGAGCTGGGCCAACAGGAATGCGCGCAAGGCTGCTGCATCGAGCGCACCCGTCGTGTGCCCACGATCGAGCACGGTGACGTGCTTGGGATCATAGCCGCGCCGCTGGCGTTCGTAGTCGATGATCGCGTCGTGGCGCATCAGCAACGCGGCGACGTTGTCGTCGGGCACGGCGGCAAAGGCTGCCTCGAAGTTGAGCGCGGCTTGGAGCGCCTCCGGACGCTCCCGGGCAAGGGCCCCTGTCAGGCGGCGATAGGACGATGTCGTGAAGACCTCGTCCAGCGCGGCCCCTGCCATCATCGGCGCATAGCGATCCGCGGTGTTGTAGTGGGCCCGATGGAGGTTCGTCACCCAGCCGCCGAGGCTCACCCCGGTGAGTATGGCCTGCGGGCTGCCCTGCGCACGACTCCACAGAACCAGCGCCTCAGCGAGCCCGACCGAGACGGCGAGCATCGCACTGAAGTTGCGGAGTTCCGTCATCTGCTGCATATAGGCGCGTAGCGAGCGGTGAAACGGCGCCCGCAGGGCGATCAGGTTGGCGTGGAAGGTCTCGCGGTGCGACAGCACCACCTGCTTGAAGGTATTCTTGCTGAAGGGGCCGAAGTCGAAGGGCCGCTCGTTGTTGCCGTGGTGGTAGATGAGGGTAGGGTGCTCTGGTCCCAGCCACTGGGCGATGAGGAAGGCGGGGTCCAGTGTGCCGATAAGCGTCTCCGCAGGCACCTCGTAGGTGCCCTCGCCGGCGATGTCAGGCAGCTGCAGTTTCGTTGCCTCCAGCATCTCTTGGAAGTCAGGGCAGTCCACGCTGCGGCTGAAGAAGGTGCTGCGACCTGCCAGCAGCGCACCGGCCGCGACGGTGTAGTGGTCCAGAAAGCGATGAAGGTTCATAGCTCTGCCCCTAGATGGCTTTGCAGGAATCGAAGCAGGACTTGGTTAAAGGCCCGCGTATTGTCCTGGTTGGCCAGGTGGCCCGCGCCGGCGATGGCCTCACAGGTAACCTGGGGCGAGCGTGACGCCCATGCCTGCATCATATCCGCCAGCCAGGCGGTTTCGTCGTCTCCGTGGGCGACCAGGGTTGGCGGAAGCGGCCCGCTGCCGCGCTCGTATCCGAAGAAGGACTCAAGGGCCGCCTCGGTGACCGTAACGAAGTCGGCTTTCGAGAGCGCCCGGGTGGCCTGCGCCACATACGCTTGCACCTCGGGTCGCTTTGACATGAACCCAGGGATCACGCTGCGCAGATGGCGCTCAGGCCAGAGGCGGAAGATCAGGGGCCGGGTGGGCATGGAGAGGCGCTGGTGCCACGGCGGACGATCGCCAAGCTCTGGTGTGCCCACCAGCACCAGCCCGGAGACGCGACGCGGATAGAGCCGTTGGTAGGCCTGGATCACCGCTCCGCCGAAGGACTGCCCCACAAGGACCGCCGTCTCGATCCCCAACGCGCCCAGCAGGGCATGCAGATCGTCAGCCGAGACTCGGATGTTGAAGTCGTCCCCCCTCGGCTGGCTGAGTCCGTGACCTCTCAGGTCCCACGTGATCACGCGGTATCCCGCTTCACGGAGCGCAGGCACCTGCGCAGCGTAGGTGCCGCGATCGAGGGTCACACCGTGTGTGCAGACGACCGTGGGCCCATCCACGTCGCCATCATCCCAGTAGTGAATCGGGCAGCCCAGTCGCGCTAGGTGCCCCCCCCTCTCACCGGTGGTAGATGGTCGACGATCGTGTTCGTTTGCCATGATTCTCTCTCCTATCTGGGGTGGCTTCTCAGCCCAATCTCGTCCAACACTATCACACCCGAAGGACTTCGATCGAAGATGAAGGCCACCTCGCGCAACCTCGTCGGGTCAAAGGCCGGGTTGTCTGCTACGAAGTCGCCCAGCCGGAACTCGAAGGTCTGG
>NPIE01004551.1_pt1 | contig 11490 bp, 8 predicted proteins | sample 8637661 | NCBI WGS metagenome assembly NPIE01 (sample SAMN07420842, study PRJNA396082) | bioreactor metagenome | isolation source: sample BA12 brine-fed electro-methanogenic bioreactor BA | place: Japan: Kochi | collected 2016-12-09 | reverse complement strand
CGTGCTCGACGTCGGGGCGCTCGCTCGTCTCGGCAGCGGGTACGAGGAGGCGTAGCCCGCTACGCCGGTCCCGTGCGGTCCGCGTCCGACGTCTCGCCGGCTCCCGCGTCCGCCCCCTGTGACGCGAAACGCGCCCTGACCGTACGGGCGCCCTTCTCGAGCGTGCCCGCCATGAGGAACCCAGCGAGCAGGACCGCGCTCGCGACCATCTCGGCCGGGTAGAGGCCGACCGTCTGGCCGGCACGGGCCATCGAGCCCGCCCCTGCGATGATGAGCGTGCCGATGAAGATGAGCACGTTCGCCCACGAGCGGTAGCGGTACTCCTTCTTCGGCCAGAACTTGACGACCGAGTATGCCGATCCGCCGAGCAGCAGCAGCGTGCCGGGGATGTTGAACGCGAAACTCATCACGCGCGGGAACGACATGCTCGCGCCGAGCGCCTGCCCGCCCACCGTGATACCGGGGACGAGCTTGTCGGCGATGAGCTCGGTCGTGAGCGTCCCGTAGAAGAAGACCGCCAGCGCGACGAGGTTGAACACAAGGTACGCGTGGCCGAGGGTGTTCTTCCTGGTGACGAGGTAGAGCGTGCCGAGGCCGAGGAAGCCCACGAGCGACGCGGCAAGGACGATGTAGATGCGGTAGACGGTCGGGTCCCAGTTCCCCGAGAACTCCGAGACGGCTTCCATGACCGCCGCGACCGCGTAGAACAGGAAACCCACTGCCCAGGCGAGCTGGTGCGGCTTGCGCCGCCGGTACCACTGCGCGACGAGCAGGCCCACGTACACGAAGCCGATGAGCCCGGTGGCCAGCGGCCACCCCCAGCCGGACCAGAACTCGCTCGTCATGCCGGATCCTCTCAGTCGGTCTGCTCGGACAAGGCCGTCAGCGTGCGCACGCGTTCATCCGCCGCCTCAGCGGCGTCCCTCGCGGCGTAGTAGTTCTCGGTAGCCTCGCCCGCTGCGGTCTCGTACGCCGCAGCGACCACGGCTGTGGGGGACTCGGGCAGCTGCTTCGCCTGTTCGATGAGTGCCGCTTCCTGCTTGTTGTAGGCGTCCAGCATGGCGTTCGCCTCCTCCACCTTGCCGGCGAGCCAGGTGGAGTCGATCTTCTTGGACGTCTGCAGCAGCGCGATACGGTCATCCAGGTACGTCACGAACGCCGCCATGTCGGCTTGCGGGAACGTCGCCGTCGCCGTCTCAAGGAGCGACCGCGCCGCGGTGAGCCTGGCGATCGCCTGGTCGGTGAGCGCGGTCGACTGCTTCACGCCGGCCTCGGTGTGCTTGTTGTACTCCTTGACCGCGTCCTGGGAGAGCTGCTCGGCCTCCCCGACGGCGGTCCAGGCGTCTCGGGCCGGGCCGACCGCTCCGGAGGCTTTGACGTTGGCCTCGAGGATGACCTCGGCCTCGGTCAGCATCTGCTCGCGCGCCTCCGCCCCGTCAAGCAGCGCTTCAGCGAGCGGGACATCCTCATCGGGCAGGTCGGGCAGCGCCTCGGTGAGCAGCGCGTTCGCCTCCTTCACCGCCTCGAGCGCATCGGGTCTGGTCTCGAGCGCGCTCGCGGCACGCGTCTCGAGCGCCGATGTGATCTCCGAACGGACCACGGCATCGATCTCCACGAGCACGTCCTCCGCCTCGGCCATGAGCTCCACGGCGTCGTCGAGCTTCGCCTGCGCCTGGCGCACGCGGCTGCTGTAGCGAACGCCCAGCGCCACTCCGCCCGCCAGCAGCGCGAGGAGCGCGATGACGAGCACGGTCAGCGGCCAGCGCCGACGAGGATGCTCGGCAGGTCCTTCTGCGGGCGGCGGCGGGTCGGGTGTCTCGGCCATGGTCGTCGTGTCAGCCATCGGTCGTCCTTCCTTCGGCGGCAGGCAGCACGATCCTGATCTCGTTGGTCGCTCCGTCTCCGCCCATCTCGAACGTGCCTCCGTGACGCTCGGCGAACAAGCGCGTGACGTGCACACCGAACTCGTCCGACCACGGCGGCGTGCCGGCCCACGGCTCGCACGGCACACTGATCGACGCGACCGACGCGTCGCCCCGGACGGCAGCGCGTACCGAGAAGCGGACGTCGCGCGGGTGGTTCGCGTCCAGCAGGCGCATGAGGCTGTCGAGGGTCCGCTCGGCCACCCAGGGGTCGGCCATCGCAAGACGCGCCTCGCCGGTAGCGAGGTGGATCTCACGCCGGGTGCTCACGCGTGCGCTCGACTCGACGATGGCCCGCGACAGGTCCAGCGGGGCAAGGCTGAGCCGGCTGCCCGTGTCGAGCAAGCGCTGTGCCGCGCGGACCTCTTCGATCGCCGTCTCGACCTCGGCGCAGCGCGCGCTGAGACTCTGCACCACTTCCTTACGCCCGACCGGGTCCCGGAGCACGTAGTCGCGACTCAGCAGCTGCGCGAAGCCGGTGAGCGCCGTGAGCGGAGCCGCAAGGCGCCGCAGAGCCGAGTCGGCAAGCGCGGACCGCACGTCCAGCTGCCGCGCTCGCTCCGACTCGCGGGCGACGATGACCACGGTCCCCGCCGTACCGTCCGGGTCTGCGACGGGCAGGATCGACACGTCCACAGCCAGCGGGTGCCCGCTCGCCGTGACATGCATGATCTGTCGACGGTCGAAACACGCGTTCGCGGCGGCCTGACGCAGATGCCTGAGCGCGGCGGTCCGCGCGGAGGACTCGACCATCGGGAGCACTCTGCCCACAGCGTCTCTGACCGACCACCCGTAGAGCGCCTCGCACGCGTCGTTCCAGCGCACCACCCGGCCATCGAGATCGAGCACCAGCACGGCGTCGCCGCTGGCGGCAAAGGCGGCTTCGAGCACCTCGGCCAGTCCATTGGCGACCGAAGCCTCGCCACGCAGGCGCTCGTTCTCCCGGGCGATATCGAGCACGTCGGCGGCGTAGCGCGCAAGGCAGGACGCCGAGCGGACCTCGGAGGGCCCGGGCCTGGCGTCGCACAGCGCCACCAGCACCCCGGCCGGCTCGAGCATGCCCGTGCGTTCGAGGGGCGCGGCGAGGAGCCACTGCTCCGCCGGCGCTCCCGTCGCCGCCCAGGGTCGGCTGACGCCGGCGCGGTCCCATCCCTCCGGGGGATCGAAGGGCGGCAGCGGAGCTCGCCCCGTTGGAGCGGCCGCCACGCACGTCGGGCGGCCCTCCTCGGTCATGAGCAGCGCGTACGCGACGGATGCGCCGACGCACTCACGTACGTCGTCGGCAGCCGTCGAGAGCAGCCGAGATATCCGACGCTCGTCGGCATCACGCATGCTCTTGATCACAGTGCGCGCGCGCATGGATGGTCCTCCCTCCGACCCACACCCTTTTGTATCCCGAGCGTGCCTGCGCCGCAAGCGGGCCGTTGAGCCGGAAGCGCTCCCGGGCGCACTCCCGGCATTCTTGGCATCGCGCTTGCTTGCATGCGCGTAGGGGCACGTGCGACCCGCCCTCTCCTCCCCCCTCAGGGGCGGGGAAACGCCGGCCCTGTGCTAACGAGGCGCGCCTCCCCCCGCGCGCCTCGTTTCTTTTTGTCCCGCGTCGTGCGGGCCGCCCTGAGCGGTGGCCCGCACGCGCGAGGCAGCTCCGTTAGAATCGTGCTGTCGTGCGAACCGGCCAGCCGAGAGGAGACCCGTGACCGACGCCACCGAGCGCCTCGTGAACCTCGCGCTCTACCTCGCGACCACGCGCGTCCCCGTGTCAGCTGAAGCGATCCGGGCGGACGTCGCCGGATATCCCGCGGGACAGGACGAGGATGCGTTCCTCCGCATGTTCGAGCGCGACAAGAAGCTTCTGCGGGCGTGCGGTCTGGCACTCGATGTCACCGATGCGGACGGAGTCCCCGCGTACCGCCTCGACCCCGCCGGGACGTACGCGGCCGAGATCTCGCTCACCGAGACCGAGCGCGCCGCGCTGCACGCTGTCGCCGCCGCCCTCGCCACCGATCCGGGCTTTCCTTTTGGCGACGACCTCGCGATCGCCATCGCGAAACTCGGCGGCGCGGGAAGCGAGACCGTCGTGGCCGGAGGCCTCACCGACGAGCGCCCCGATATGCAGGGCGCGCTCGCGGCGACGCTCGCCGAGGCCGTCGCGTCCCGCAAGCGTGTCACCTTCGGCTACACCAACGCCGCCGGCGATGCTCGCACGCACGAGGCCGAGCCGCTCGGCGTCTTCTTCCGCGATGGCCGCTGGTACCTGGTAGCGCGCGACATCGAGCACGACGACGTCCGGGTCTATGCGCTGCGGCGCATGACGGACGTCCGGGTGGACCAGCGGCGCCCGGGCGCACCGGATTTCGAGCCCCCTGACGGCTTCACCGTCGCCGACTACATCCTGCTCCCCTTCCAGTACGGTCCCGAGGCCGTCGACTGCGTGCTGCGCTTCTCGGCCGAGGAGGCCTGGCGGGCGCCCCGGCTGGTCGCGGGGCAGGGCCGTCTCGACCCCGCCGACGACGGCTCGCTGCTCTGGCACGTCGAAGCGCGCGACCTCGCTCGACTCGCGGCGTGGATGGTCGAGCACGGCCCCGGGATCGCGCCGGTCGCGCCTGACGCGCTGCGCGAGACGCTCGCTGCGGAACTGCGGAAGGTGGTGGCCCGCCATGGCGGCTAGGCCCACCGCGGCGGCCCGCGCGCGACGCCTGCTCGCCATCCTGCCCCGGCTCGAGCCGAACGCCGAGGTGCCCCTCGCGTCTCTCGCCGCCTCGGTCGGCGCCGCTCCCGAAGAGCTCGCCGCGGACATCACCACGCTCTCGCTCTGCGGCGTGCCGCCGTTCGACCCCCTGAGCCTCGTGGACGTCTACATCGACGGCGAGACCGTCGTCGTCGGCATGGGGGCCCCGGCGCTCGACCGCCCGGTCCGGCTCTCCCCGGCCGAGGGGCGCGCGCTTATCGCGGCGCTCGAGACCGCGGGGTTCGTCCCCACCGACCCGCTGCTCGCGAAGGTCGCCGCGGCGCTCTCCGCCGAGGTCGACCCCACCGACATCGCCGCGCACGTGCGCACCGCATCGGCCGAGGGCGGCCTGGGCGACGTGCACGCCACGGTCATGAGCGCCGCCGAACGTGGCGAGAGCATCGACGCCACGTACTTCTCGGCAGGTAGCGGACGAACGCGTACGCGGCGGATCCGCCCGCTCCGCGTGTTCGTGGAGCGCGGCGTCTGGTACGTGGTCGGCTACGATGAGGGGCTGGCCGAGGAGCGCACCTTCCGCCTCGACCGCATGCGTGACGCGGTACCCACGGGCGAGCGCTTCGAGCGGCCGGCCGGCATCCCGGACATCGAAGCCTCCTTCCGTCCGTCGAGCGCACCGCACGCGGCTGATGTCCTCCTCGACGACGCGAGCGCCGCCGAGGAGCGCGACTGGCCGGGTGCCACGATCGAACCGGCGACCGGCGGCACCGGCGCGCGGCTGCGCGTCCCGTACGCGACCCCGGGCTGGCTGGCGCGCCGCGTGGTCGCATCGCTCGGCGCGGCCGAGGTGGTCGGTCCCGCCGAAGCCCGCGCGGCCGTACGGGAGCTGGCGACGAAGCTCCTGGCTGAGCTGGAGGGCGGAGACCGGACTGAGGGCTAGCGCCCGAAGCGGCGCTGCATCTCGGCCAGCACGTCGCCGGCGGGCAACCGCTCGACGTCGCGCACCGGCAGGGCGTCGAGGAAGCGAGCGCCATACCCGCGCCCGGAGACGAGCCGGGTGTCGGCGAGCACGAGGCAGCCGGTGTCGGTGGACGACCGGATGAGCCGGCCGGCGGCCTGCTTGAGCTCGAGCACCGCCTCCGGTAGATAGTAGTGCTCCCACCACGCGCGGTCGCGCTCGCGGCGCTCCTCGAGGACGGGATCGTTCATCGGCGCGAAGGGCAGGCGTGGCACCACCACGCAGCGCAGCGTGTCGCCCTTGGCATCGAAACCTTCCCAGAACGACTTCGTCGCAAAGAGCGAGACACGCTCGTCGGCGAGGAACTCGTCGCGGATGCGCTTGCGGGAAGCGCCACGACCCTGGATGAGCAGGCGGAGCCCCTCAGCCTCGAGCGGACCCACGAGCCGGCGGTGGAGCTCGTGCATCTCGGCACGGTTCGTGAAGAGCGTGAGCACCGAGCCGCCCATCGCCGTATGCACCCCGAGCAGCAGCCGCTCGAGCGCGACGACGTACGGCGCGTTCGACCGTTGCCCCGCGCGCCCCGGCTCGGGCAGGTCGGTCGGGACGAAGACCGCCATCTGCCGCTCGAAGTCGTAGGAGGACGCGAGGCGCAGCGCCGCGTGCGCGTCGGGCTCGAGGCGGTCGAGGCCCACCGCGCGCGCGAAGTGGGAGAAGTCGTCACCGGCCGCGATGGTGGCCGAGGTGAACACCGCCGAGCGCAGCCGCGGGTAGAACGTCTCGGCCAGCACCGCGCCCACGTCGAGGCATGCCGCGCGCAGGCTCTCCGCGCGCTGCTCCCGCCGCCGGTCGGTCGTGGCGCTGTACACGTAGCCGTCGTCCTCGGCCTCGAGCACCATGACGAGGCCCTCCCACTCCCACGCGATGCCCGAGAGCTGCCCCGCAAGGTCGAAGCGCTGCTCGGTATAGTCCTCGCCGAGCTCCTCGAGCCCGGTCATCACCGTGCGACCCGCCCGAATGAGCCCGTCGAGCCGCTTTGCGAGCTTGCGACCCACCCCCGACGCCGTGCTCCACTTGAGCGTCTCCCGGATCTCGGGCGTGAGCCTCAGCTCGATGCGGTCGTACGTGCCGGTCTTCTCGGCGCCCAGGTCGCTCACGAAGTCGAAGAACGACGCGGCGAGCGTGGCCGAGACCTCCGCCGCGTCGCGCATCTCGTCGATGGCCTGCGTGACCGGGCCTTCGCCCGCATCGGTGGCGACCTTCGCGCGGATGGCCGAGAGCACTCCCCCGCGGCCCTTCGCGTGCAGCGCTGTGAGCAGCCCGACGAGCCCGGCATGCGAGGTGCCGTACGAGAGCTGTTCGCGCGCCTCGGCCTCGGCGCCGTGCGCCTCGTCGATCACCCAGTGGCGCACCGGCGGGAGGATGCCGCCGTCCGTGGTGAGGTCGCGGAAGAGCAGGGAGTGGTTGGTCACCACGATGTGCGCCTGGCCGGCGCGGCGGCGCGCACCGTGCAGGTAGCAGAGGTGGGGGTAGAAGCGGCACCGCTTCTTGGTGCAGTCGGCCACGGACGCGGCGATGCGCGACTTCATCCCGAGCGGCCAGTGGAGGTTGATGGCGTCCACGTCGCCCCACGAGGACTGCGCGACCCACGCCACGAGCATCCCGAGCGCCGCGGCGCGCTCGTTCTCGCCTGCATCGTCCCCGAGCTCGCGCTGCAACTTGCGCAGGCACACGTAGTGCTCGTAGCCCTTGAGCGAGACGTAGCGCAGGCCGTCGCCGAGCGCCGAAGCCAGCGCGGGCAGCTCGCCGTAGACGAGCTGGTCCATGAGCGCGTTCGTCTTGGTGGCGACGCCCACCGCGACGTTGTTGGCGAGCGCGAAGCGCGCCGCCGGCACGAGATACGCGACCGACTTGCCCACACCGGTGCCGGCCTCCACCGCCAGGTGATGGGGATCGCAGAACGCGCCGAGGACCGCCTCGGCCATCTCGGCCTGCTCGCCCCGTTGCTCGTAGCCCGGGTACATGCGGCCCACGACGCCCTCGGGCGCGAACTCGGCAAGAACCATGGCGGCATCGGGGAAGACGAGCGGCTTATCGGCCGCGTCATCCATCGGGTCGTGCTTCTCGCGGCGCAGGCGTTCCGACCGGAGCGCGCGCAGGTCGAACGCTCCCGCGGCGCCGGCGCCTTCCGCGAGGTGTGCGAGGAGCGCGGCGGGCGGCCATGACGACCCGCCGAGCCGCGCGAGCTCGCGCAGCACCGGCGCCGGCGTGGCCGCGAGCGCGGCCACGATGACGCGCCAGACGCCGAAGAGCGCCTCGGTATCGTCGCACGCGCGGTGCGAGCAGCCGGTCTCGACGCCGAACGCCTGGGCCAGATCGACGAGGCGGTGCGATCGCAGGCGGGGAAGCGCGATGCGCGACACCTCGAGGCTGTCGAGCCACGCACCCGGGAGGAGTGCGGGCCCGGCGCCCGCAGCGGCGAGGAAGTCACGGTCGAAGCGAGCGTTGTGCGCGACCATCGTGCGGCCGCCGACCGCCTCGGCCAGACGCTGGACGGCCGTCTCGACGGGCGGGGCGTCCGCCACCATCGCATCATCGATGCCGGTGAGCTGCGTGGTCTCGGCCGAGATGGACCGCATGGGCCGCACGAGCGTGCTGTAGCGGTCCAGCACCTCCGGACCCCGCGCGATGAGCGCGGCCACCTCGATGATCTCGTCCGAAAGGCAGTCGAACCCGGTGGTCTCGACGTCGACGAATGCGAGCTCCTCCTCGAAACCGTACGCCGCTCCGGAGGCGCGGTCCGCCAGCGCGGCGTACGCCGCGGCGATGTCCGGATCGGTGCCGGGGACGAGGAAGCGCGAGAGCGCGTCAGCGGTCATGCGGCAAGGGTAGCACGCGGCTGTGACGGGCGGCGCTCCCGGTTGGGAAGCGTGCCCGACGCGAACGCGGCGCCCCGGAGGGCGCCGCGTCATGATGCCGCATCGGTCGTGCCGGAGAGCGCGTTCGCTAGCCGCCCATGCCCGGCAGGGTGCGCGACTTGACGAGCCAGCCGTCGCCTTCGGCCACGAACGTCCAGAGGTACTGGAACGAGCCGTTGGGCGTGATGGCGGTCGCGGTGACGCGCGCCTCCTCGCCCTCCTCGGTCACGTCGTCGATCGTGAAGTCGCTGATGCCGTACCCTGCCAACTGCTCGGCGAAAGACGCCTCGGTCTGGGCGGCCTTCTTGTCGGCGGGCAGCAGCGCGTACGCCGCGGCGAAGTCCCCGGCGACGATGGCGTCGAAGTACTCTGTCGTGTACTCCTCGGGCGTCTGACCGTCCGGGACCTTGGTCGCGGTCGCCGGGTCGAACGGCGTGTCCGAGGAGGTCGGCGGCATCGCCGAGCCGCCGGTGTCGGGCGTGGCGGCCTGGCCGGTGTCAGTGCCGGTGTCGGCGGGGCCGCCCTGCAGCAGCAGGATCGCGATGATCGCTCCGAGCAGGACGACGACCACACCCGCGAGGATGAGGACCGTACGGTTGGAGCCGGTAGCCTGGGACATGCGCCTTCCCTTCTTGTTGCTTGCCTGAACGGCGCCGAAGCGCCTGACGAGCATACTCCGCGTGCAGGGCGCGTTCAACGACCGCGGTGTACACTCAGCACATGACACGCCAACGCAGCCTCTTCGAGATCATCGGCCCCGTGATGGTGGGCCCCTCATCGAGCCACACCGCGGGCGCCTGCCGCCTCGGCGGGCTCGCCCGCGCCATCCTCGGCGGCACACCGTGTGCCGCACGGCTCACGCTGCACGGATCGTTCGCCAAGACCGGGCGGGGGCACGGGACCGACCGCGCTCTCGTGGCGGGACTGCTCGGCTACGCGCCCGACGACGTGCGCCTCAAGGACGCGCTCGAGCTGGCCGAGGAGGAGGGGCTTGCGGCGCTCGCGATCGACGAGGCCGACCTCGGTGACGTGCACCCCAACACCGCGCGGCTCGAGCTCACCGACGCCCAGGGGCGCGAGTGGGTCGTGCAGGGGTCGTCGCTGGGTGGCGGGGACGTCGAGGTGACGCTCGTCGACGACTTCCCGGTGCAGCTCACCGGCGAGCTGCCGGCACTCGTGGTCGTCCATCACGACCAGCCCGGCGTGGTCGCAGCCGTCACCGCCCGGCTCGCCGCCGACGTCATCAACATCGCAGGCATGCAGGTCTCACGCGAGCGGCGCGGGGCACGGGCGCTCATGGTGATCGAGACCGACGAGCCCGTGCCCGACGAGGTCGCGACGTCGCTCGCCGCGCTCGAAGGCGTGGCCGAGGTGCGGCGCGTCCCCGCGGTCTAGACGGACCGCTCGCCTTCGCTTCCCGCCGACGAGCACGACGCCTTGCAGGTGAAGCACGCTCCCGCGCACGACGTGATCGTCAGCGCGTTGCAGCGCGGACAGCGCACCTCGCGCGTCACGAGACCGCACGCCGGGCAGGGAACGGGATGCGCGAGGAGCGGGGCCTCGAGGACCGGGTTCTTCTCGGCCATCTACACCACCCCCACGATGCGCGCGAGCAGGCCGCCGACGACGAACGCGATACCGAGCGACCCGGCGAGCAGACCGCCGAGGTAGCGCCAGCCGCGCTCTTTGAGGATGACCATGACGCTGGCGACGCAGGGGACGAAGAGCGTGATGGTGACCATGGCGACGAGCAGCTGCGGCGAGGTGAGGTCCATCGTGAAGAACCCGGCCGCACCGAAGTCGCGGCGGACGAAGCCCATGACGAACGCCGTGGCCGCTTCGGCAGGCAGGCCGAGCCAGCCCACCACGAGCGGCGCCGTCGTGCGCTGGATCCACTCGAGCGCGCCGGTGATCTGGAGCGTGCTGATGAGCGCCGCGCCCGCCACGAAGAAGAGCGTGACCTCCTTCATGAAGTGCCAGACCTTCATCCCCGTCTTGCGCAGCACGTTGCCGATGCGCGGCAGCCTGAGCGGCGGCAGGTCGATGAGCAGGTCCGTGGACGTGCCGGGCGTGATCTTGTTGAGCGCCGTGCCCAGGCCGACGAAGATGGCGAGCAGCGCGGCGAAGTAGCCGAGCGCGTACCAACCGCCGGCGCGCACCATGAGGGCGCTGATGACGGCGATCTGGGCCGAGCAGGGAACCGCGATCGCCATGAGGGCGGTCGCGATGAAGCGCTCGCGCTTGGAGCCGAGCACGCGCGTCGTAAGCGTGCCCATCGTCACGCAGCCGAGACCGAGGATGAGCGGGATCACCGCGCGTCCGTTCAGGCCGAGCGACGAGAGCGCCCGGTCCGCCAGACCGGCGATCCGCGGCAGGTAGCCGCTGTCCTCGAGCACCGCCATGAGCAGGTAGAAGCCCACCACGAGGGGGAGGATGACGCCGAGGAGATACGTGACGGTCATCGTGAGCACGCCGAACTCGCCCGCGAGGAAGGTGTTGAGCGCGCTTCCCGCCGCCGAGAAGCTCCCGACGATGCCGCGCACGAACGGCTCCCAGTAACCCTGCATGAGGGTCTCCTCGGTGACGCCGACCACCGTGCCGGCGACGAACACGCCGAGCAGCTGGTAGATGAGGTAGAGCAGGCCGGCGAGCAGCGGCAGGCCCGTCAGCGGGTGCAGCATCAGGTAGCTGAGGTGGCCGGCGAGCCCCATGTCCTCGCGCGACGCGCGGACGACGTGGCCGGCGATGTCGTTGACGCGAGCACGGCGACGCTGATAGAGACGGTCGCGGTCGGCGCCGGGCTCGACGCCGTTGCGCACGGCGACCTCCTCGTCGCCCTCGAGCACGAGGACCGCCTCGGCGCGGGACCCGATCGAAGCGGCCACGGGGAGCAGCTCCGTCTCGAGCTCCGGGTCGGCGATGCCGGGGCGCGCCTCGGCCAGTCGCCCGGACACCTCGGCGATGCCGCGGCCCTTGACCGCGACGGTCTCGATCACGGGCACGCCG
>NPIE01022824.1_pt1 | contig 11494 bp, 8 predicted proteins | sample 8637661 | NCBI WGS metagenome assembly NPIE01 (sample SAMN07420842, study PRJNA396082) | bioreactor metagenome | isolation source: sample BA12 brine-fed electro-methanogenic bioreactor BA | place: Japan: Kochi | collected 2016-12-09 | reverse complement strand
ATTATGTGAATTATCGTACAAATTTGGAATTCTGACTTTATTAATTGGGAGATTTTTTCGGTAAGGAGAAGAAAAATGAGCTCCCTTCCCCAGGAATACTATTAACCCAAACTCTTCCGTTATGAGCTTCGATGATATGTTTCACAATTGATAAACCTAAACCTGTTCCACCACTTGTTCGAGCACGGTCAGTTTTATAAAAACGTTCAAAAATTCTTGATTGCAATTCTTCTTCTATTCCAATTCCGGTATCTCTAATACAAAAAACTACATCGGACTGATCTTCATATACGTTGACAAATATCGCTCCTCCAGGTTCAGTAAACTTAATAGAATTATGTATCAGATTTACGAACACCTGACCAATTCTATCCGGATCCGCTTTTAGAGTGGAAATTTTTTCAGACTCTTCAAACAATAATTCCAATCCAGATCTCTCAGCTTGAACAGCCATTCTATCTATAACATTTCTTACTAAATCCAAAGGGTCAATAAGTACCTTTTTAAGTGAAACTCGGCCTGACTCAATTTTTGATAACTCCAATAATTCCTGAACTAATTGGGTTAGATTATCAATTTCAATATTCATTCGTTGAAGAAATCTTCTGGCTGCTGGTGGGTCTTCTAAAGCACCTTCTTGTAAGGTGTCTGATAATGCCTTAATGGAAGCAATTGGTGTTCGTAATTCATGAGAGACATTGCTAACAAAATCACTTCTTACTTTTTCTAATCGATGAACTCTTGTGTAATCCTGAACAATCAAGAGAACTCCGTTTGGATATATTTCATCCAAAGGTTTCGCGATAACATGAACAAATAATTTATTTTGATTTAACTCAACTGATATTTCTTTTTGCTTATGATCTTTTTGGCAAGCTTTGATTAATTCAACAATCTGGTGATTCCGAAAATATTCAACAATTGTTTTATCTTTAGCTGCCTCATTTTGATTTAGAAATATTTGCTTTGCAGTTGGATTGGCTAATTTTACAGAACCTTTTTCATCTACTATAATGACTGCATCCGTCATTTGATTTAATACTTCAGATAGCGTTTTTTGTTCTTGTTTAAATTCTTCATTTTGCTTTTTTAGTCTTGTTGTTAATTCCCAAATATATCCACTTAATTTTTCTATCTCATCTTTTGTCCGATCAGAATCATCAAATATTTTAAGGTCAGGATCTGCATCATCGAGTGCGCTGAGCAATTTTTTCAATGGTTTAAGGGTTTTTCTTGTTATTAAAAATGAGATAATGAAAGCGATAAAAATAATTAGTATTGAGAAAATAAAAATAGTCCATTGAAAAGATTCCAAATTCTGAGAAAAATCAGAATTTGGAACTGATAGTCTTGAAATAGCTACTACTTCATTTTGCTGATTTGTAATAGGAACTGCTATGTAAATAAATTCTTCCTCAAGCGATTCACTCAGTCTGATGTCATTACCAAAACCATTATTCATTGCTTCAATCACCTCGGGTCTGTCTAAGTGATTCTCCAGATCCTTTGAATCCGCCTCAGTATCGATCAGAACCTTTCCTGTCAAATCAATAATTGAAATTCTTGCATCAATTAATAAAGCATTTCTTTCAACAACGCTTATAAAACTTTCTCCAAGATTATTATTAGTGATGTATGTTTCGATTTGATCTGAAAGCATTGTTGCTTCAATCATTAACTCTTGCTCAAGTGAATTGAGCATTGTTGTTCTGATGAAATTATTTAAAGAAATTCCAATTATTGAAACCAGGAAGATTATCAATATTACAAATGGACCTGCAATTCGAAATAATAATGAATTTCTCATTCATCACCCTTCAAATCTATAACCGGTACCTCTAACTGTGATAATTTTTTTTGGTGTAGAAGGATCATCTTCAATTTTTTCTCGCAACCATCTGACATGCACATCCACGGTTCTACTGTCTCCAATATATTCCCATCCCCAAACTGATTCCAGAATGTGATCTCTTGTTAATACTTGATTTTTATGCTTAATTAAATAATAAAGTAAATCAAATTCCTTTGGTTTTAGATTTATTGGACTATCGTTTATCCGCACTTCTCTGCGGCCATAATCGATTTTCAAATTTCCAAATTCAAGGATTGAAGACAAATCATCATTCTGTTGAATTGTTTTTAATTCTTCGCGTATGATATAAACACGTCTCAACATTGCTTTTACTCTTGCGATCAGTTCTCTCATACTAAATGGTTTGGTTAAGTAATCATCTGCCCCGACTTCTAAACCAACAACTCTATCAATTTCATCATCTCTTGCAGTTAACATGAGTACAGGAGTACTAAATTCAGTTCGAATCTTTCTACAAACTTCAAATCCATCCATTCCTGGCAACATAATATCCAATAAAATTAAATCTGGTTTGGTTTTCCTGATAATTTCTAAAGCTGTCTGACCATCTCCTGCAACAAATACTTCATATCCTTGTTTTTTTAGGTTATAAGCAAGGGTTTCTTGTAAGGAAATCTCATCTTCAACAATAAGAATCTTTTCGCTCATTAATCTCTCCCAATTACAGGTTTAGGTTAGTTTACCCTAAACTTTCAAAGTAGATTGTAATTCAGGAAATCAAATTATGTGTTAACAATAACAAAGTATTTGTTAACATAAAAATCAGAATAAATTTATTTTGTAGAAATCCTACAAATTAATGACCTGATTTTTATTCAATGATTCATTTGCTGCAATTGTGGTAACGGACGTAGTAAATAATTCTTCAAATGGTATTGGTGGCTCACTTCCTGTCTCAATAGAATTCAAAAATGCTTGCCATGCTCCAAGGTGTCCTTTGTCTTGTTTCATTCCATTTGAGAATGATTTTTTTGTATCATTTGATGTAATTATGAGGTTTCGAAAATCGTGCAATTGACCAACAGTTCCACCCGAGAATGTTTCCAAATATTCTTTTTCAACACTCTTGTCACCATTTGCTAAATAATCCACAGTGGCAATTGATCCATCCTCGAAAATGATTTGAATAGTCACATTGTCATTTTTGTATTTTCCAATATTGGGAAGTCCAATTGTTTGTACAGAAATCGGTTTACTACTTGCTAAATAGATACACAAATCTATAAAATGACATCCTTCGCCAATGACTCTTCCACCACCTAAATTTTGATTGTGTAACCAATGGTCCAAGGGCAAATATCCAGCATTAATTCTATAATGAATACGTTTTGGTTCTCCAGATTGATCCAAAGTTTGTTTCAATTTTTGAAGCAATGGAGCAAATCGTCTATTGAAACCAACCATTAAACTTGATTCGGAATCGTTAAAAGCTGTAGTAATTAAATTTAATTCGTCTATTGATAATGCTAAAGGTTTTTCACAATATACATGTTTATTAAAGTTGAGACTCTCGATAACCTGTCGTGCATGATCGTTGTGCCTCGTTAAAATTACTACCGTGTTTAAATCTGAATTTCTAATAATTTCGTTTTCATCGGTCGTCGCAAAATGAAAATCAAATTTCTTCGCTGATTGTCTTGCATTCAATCCTTTTGCACTGCATATACCCACTTTTTCTACATTCTCACTCTTTTTTAGGATTGGAAGAAATACAGCATTAGCGTACAACCCCGCACCTAAAACACCAACCTTTACACCTTTCGTTGGTGCAACATCGGATTTTTGCCTGAGAATAATTTTTTGTGAATTTTCCTCTTTAGTTTTGTGGTCTGGATAATTAATGATCACACCTAAGAACTTTTCATCGTTTTTTCCAGTAATTGTTTCATAAGCATGAACACCGTCTTCAATATTAAATCTATGCGAAATTAATGATTTAACATCGATTTTTTTTGCTTCAATTAATTCAATTACCGCTTCAAGGTTTCGACCTTCTGTCCATCGAACATACCCGATCGGATAATCTTCTCCAAATTCTTCATAANNGATCTTCCCGGCCCATAAGACCTGGAAATATTGACATTAATTTCTTTTTCATAGTAAATTTTTCTAGGAATTTCAAGTCCGACAGCTCCAACAGCCACGACAGATCCCCGATCCCGGCTGATTTGACCAGCTAATTCTATTGGATCATTTGAATTTGTATCAGCACAAATAAAAACAGCATCAAACCCAATATTTTTAGTAAATGCCATCCCTTTAACCACTGCATTTTCTCGTAATTCCGCATCTGCACCTTTATTTAGTGCTATTTCAATTCGTGATTTGTCTAAATCCACTCCAAACACTTCGCATCCAGCCGCTTTGCAAATGTCTACCATCATTAAGCCCAGTAAACCCAAACCAATAATTGCAACTTTTTCTCCCAATTGTGGAGAAGCAAGTCTGAATCCGTGTAAAGAAATAGCACCTAGTGTGGCGAATGCAGCTTCCTCGAAAGTAGTATTTTCAGAAAATGGAGCGATTAAGTTTTTTGGAATCAAAACATATTCAGCATGGCAAGCAAAACCACCGCCAGCACACGCAACACGGTCACCAGGTTTTAAACCCTCAATTCCATCACCAACAGCAATGACATCACCAGCAGATGAATATCCTAATGCCATTGGCGAATCAAGTCGATTTAAAGCTGTTTGAAGAGTTGGAATCACCCCTTCACGCTGTGCTTTATCAAGAACCTGTTTTACCAAATCTGGGCGTGACTTTGCTTTCATTAGTAAATTCTTTTCTGCAAATTCTACGACCATACGTTCAGTACCAGATGAAACAACCGAAGCTTTATTGCGAACAAGCACAAAACCAGGTTTAACTAAGGGTACAGGAACATCAACAATTTCTGCTTTCCCATTTTTCATATTTTGCAATAATTGTTTCATATACAATCCTTAAAAAAATTCTGATACAGAGAAGTTACCTGTATCAGAATTATAAGTCATTTCATGAATGATTATTTTGCATAATCAATTGCGCGAGTTTCACGAATTACCGTTACTCGGATCTGCCCTGGATATTGCATATTCTCTTCTATCTTCTTAGCAACATCTCTCGCTATGCGTAATGCATCCAAATCATCAATATCCTCTGGTCGTACAATAATTCTAACTTCTCGCCCAGCTTGGATAGCATAACTTTGGCTAACGCCTTTGAAGGAATTAGCGATGTCCTCCAATGCACGTAAACGTTTGATATATTGCTCTAAATCCTCACGTCTGGCACCAGGTCTTGCTCCGGAAATTGCATCGGCTGATTCAACAATAATCGCTTCTAATGATTCCTGTTCAATTTCATGATGATGAGAACCAATTGCATTAACAATTTTAGGATTAACCCCATATCTCCTTGCAAATTCAGCGCCAATGAGGGCATGTGTTCCTTCTGTATTGTGATCCATTGCTTTTCCCAAATCATGCAAAAGACCAGCTGCTTTTACCACCTCGATGTCCGCTCCTAATTCTGAAGCTATTACGGATCCTAATCTTGCTACTTCTACTGCATGAGACAATTGATTTTGTCCATAGGAAGTTCGATACTTTAACCTTCCCAAAACTTTCAAAATCTCTGGGCGAATTCCTGAAACGCCTGCATCGTATGCTGCTTGTTCGCCGGCTTCTTCTATAGTCTTTTCAACTTCTTTTTGTTTGTCTTCAAGTACTTTTTCTATATGTGCAGGATGAATTCTTCCATCCAAAATTAAGAAATCCAAAGCCCGTTTAGCAACCTCTCTACGAACTGGATCGAAACAACTGATTGTTACAGCTTCAGGAGTATCATCAACAATAACGTCTACTCCTGCAGCTTGCTCAAAAGCTCGAATATTTCTACCATTTCTGCCAACAATTCTTCCTTTCATTTCTTCATTAGGAAGAATCACTACAGACGTTGTTACTTCATTAACATGTTCAGAAGCAACTCTTTGAATTGCGTCAGCAACTATTTCTCTTGCTCGCTTTTCACCTTCAGCCCGTGCTTCACCTTCTATTTGCCTGATAATCCTCGCCATGTCCGCACGACCTTCTTTTTCTGCTTCCTGGAGAAGGATTTCACGAGCTTCTTCGACACTCATTTGAGCAATTTTCTGTAATTCACCAAGCTGTTGGGCATACATTTTTTCAAGCTCATTTGCTCTTTTATCGATAAGACTTTGTCTCTTGTTAATTGCCTGTTCTCTAATTTCTAACCGTTCAATGCGATGATCCAAATCCGAACGTCTTTTATTTAACCGTTCTTCTTCTTTTGAATTTTCATTTCTTCTTCTTGAAATTTCGTCTTCGGCTTCTTTTAGAATTTTTATTGCATTGTCTTTTGCATCAATTTCTATCGACTTTGCGTTTTCTTTTGCAGTTGCTATGATTGTTTCCGCTTGATTTTGTCTGTCCTTCTGTAGTCGATTTGCATAATATCGATTTAAGAAGAAAACGACAATGGCGATAACAATTACATCACCTGCTATTAAAAATAATGCTAATAATTCTGCTCTCCCCATATTTACACCTCTTTATCCATTCAAATTTTCAGTAGAATTTTGACGTAGGTTTTCTATAAATCCTTCAACGATTGGTCTTACAGTTGAAAATGAAAAACCACGTCGTATTAAAAACCCTGTTAACCGACGTTTGAAGACATCTTCTTCTAAATTTAATAATCTTTTGTGATATCTTTCAGCGGCATGGAAAGCTAACTCTTCTTCTTGCTCCATTTGGTTAACAGCTTCATCGATTATTTCCTGATCAATATTCTTTTGTTTCAATTCCAAACGAATTAATTTTTTGCCTCTTGGTTTGTTTAAAGACTTGTTTTCAATCCAATTTTCTGCAAATTGTTGATCATTTAAGTAACCTTTTTCCAATAATTTTTCCAAAATTGTTTCAACGATTTGATCGGGATACCCACCATCCATTAGCTTCTTTCTAACATCAAATGTGGTTCTCGGTTTATAAGCAATGAAATTCAATGCTTTTTGATAAGCCGATTCAATTTGATCTTCATGTTGAAGCGTATTAATTTCAGATTGAGAAAGGGTTTGACCAATTTTTAAACGAACAGCATTAATCACATACAAACCAAAAGAAAACTCATCATCAAGATAAATATTCACTCGATTCGAATTTCTTTTTTGTTTTTTTATTTCTGTAATTGTCTTTTGCATTGACCAGCCATCAAATCTCAATGCGGATTTAGATGACCTTGATTGTCAATCAGTTATTCTTTTCGAATTTATGATAGTTCAGATAACCTTTTACCAAATTAAGCCCATAAATAAGAAGGCATGAACCTGAAAATTTTCCTTCCATCATTTTTCAATCGTTTAACCGATTGCTACTTTCTTATTAACTCTTTATATTTGAAGAGTAAACAACACCAAGATCAGGTAAATAAATCCGCAATCTTAAATTTCGTAAAAAAATTAATATTTCAATTATTATAACCGATTTCTTAATTTGTAATCAAATAAATTGTTACAGTAATTTCCTTTTATGTAGAGCTCAAAAAGAAACTAGTTTGTCTTAACCAATTCATCATTCGATGCAGAGTTAATTATTTCTCCATGCTCCATTACGAGCACTTTATCAAACCCTAACAACTGAGAATGATCATGCGTAATAAAAATAATTGTTTTATTTGCAAACAGTTGATCAATGTAAGAAAAAAGCTTTTTTGAAACAACTGGATCTAAATTCGAAAAAGGTTCATCAAAAATTATTAATTCACCATCTAATAACAATAACTGGGCAAATGCCAGTCGTTGTAACTCTCCAGAAGAAAAATTTTTGCCCATTTCTTCAATAGTAGTATTCAAATCAACGGAAGGTGGATTGTACAAATTTACATCTTGTAATACTTTTCTTAATTCTCCATCTTCAGCAGATTTTTTGGCTAGTAATAAATTGGATCTGATCGTGGTGTTGAAAAAGTATGGGTTGGCAGAGAGATAATTGATTCTTAATCTCAACTCCTTATCAGGCAAGGTTAATAAGTTTTTTCCATTACAAATAATTTCCCCAAAAAAATCTTTTCGATAACCCATAATAATTTCAATTAAAGTAGACTTTCCTGCTCCATTTGGACCTATGATAGCAATTTTTTCACCTTTATCAATTTCTAAATTTAGATTTTTTAGACCAAACTTTGATTTTTTTTTATCATAACTAAAGTGAACTTTCTCCATTTTTATTGGTAGAAGATCCGCCGGTTCTTCAGTGTCAAAAAGCATTCCATCTCTGTGTAATTTTTGAAATTCTGACAACCTTCTAACAGAAGTATTAATTTCTTGATACTGATACGAATTTGATGATAGATTTGAAATCGATTCAAAACTTGACAAAGCTATTAGTGATAAAACACCTAGCATAATCGGTTCTAATTTCCCTTGTTCAACCATAAAAGCAGCTGCAATTAATATCAACAAGAATATTAATTGCGATGATAGAAAACTCAATCCATTCCAAATTGCTTCCCATACAGCATTAATTTTTTGATTGGAATATAAATCTTTTGATTTAATTTCCAAATCCTGAATCAACTTTGATTCTGCTTGGTAAAAAAGCGCTTCATTAATAAACTGATAAAAATTGACAATAGATAATAAAAGATCACCTTTTGCAAATTCTATTTTCTTTTGGGTATTGATACTTTTTCGAACTGCCAAGAATGGCAAAATAAAGGCTGATACAAAATAACCAGTCAGATAAATAAAGAGAATTTCAAACAAATATAAACCAAAAAATAACCCAATCAAAATACTGGTAATCAACGCCACAGCCCAGGGAGAGATTATCTTAATAAAAAGGTTTTCGATTCTTTCAATATCTAAAATGATTAATGAAAAAATTTCTGATCCTGAATATCGATCCAGAATATTCGAAAAATTAGAGGAAAAATCTTCAAAAAGGGTTAATCGAATTTTTCCAAGTATCTCAAAGTTAACATGATGGCTGGTTAGCCTCTCTAAATATCGAAAGACACTTCTTGAAATACCGAAGAACCGAACCCCAACAATGGATAATTGCAGAACTGCTAAAGATGGGTGAAATCCAGCCAAAATAATGAGATAAGCAGATACTCCCATCAATCCTACTGAACTTAGAACCGTCAGACTACTCAATAGAATCGATAATATTATTTTCTTGTAACTCCCTTTTGCGTTGAAAAGAAAATATCTTAACACTTCTATTCGCTCCCAAAATATTGATCAACATAAAATCTGAATCGATCATGGATAGAAATCAAATTGGCAAACTCACCTGACAACACTGGATATCCTGGTTCGAAAAATAGAATTTCTTTGGCTGATTTGATTGTCTGCAAATCGTGAGCGATGGTAATGAGAATTTTTCCTTTTCCAATATCATCGAGTAGATCAAGCATACTCTTCTTAGATTCTGGATCTAACGAGGATGTTGGTTCATCACATAGAATTAGAGATACATCCCTCGCTAAAATCCTTATAATTCCTATTTTTTGCCTTTGACCACTGCTAAGGGTACTGCCAAATTCTTGAATTTCACTTTGAATATTTTCAGGCAATGAATCAACAAATTGTCGTAAATTCACGGTTTGTAATAAGTCACCTGCTTTTTCAACCGTCAAGTTAGAATTAGCAATTGCAATATTTTCAAAAATAGATCCTTTAAATATGGCGGGGTTTTGTGGTAACCAACCAATTTTTTGATAGAAGTCTAATAGATCCAGGTCCTTCAAATTCAAACTATTTACGTTTATGAGTCCATTATCCGGTTCAAGAAGATTTAATAGCAATTTAAAAAATGTAGTTTTTCCTGACCCATTTGGGCCAGCAATGCAGTAATGTTTGCCCGATTCAAATACAAAGGAAAAGTCATCAAAAATTTGTTTATTTGTAGATGGGTATTTATAAAAAAGATTCTTAATTTCTATCTTTTCAATATCATTGTCCAGTCTTTTCTTCTCTTTTTGATTAATCTTAGGAAGATTAAACCGAGTATATTGATGAATATCCCGATATGCCTCGATTCCGTTTATGGCTGCATGAAACCTCAATCCAAGATTCCGCAATGGGAGATAAAATTCTGGAGCTATTAACAAAATAAAAAATGCTTGTTCAAAAGTAATTTGAAAATATAAAAGCCTCAAACCGATTTCAACCGCAATTACGGCAATCGATAAGGTGCTTATCAATTCAAGAACAAATGCTGATAAAAAAGTAACTCTCAGCACCGACATAGATTTATCGACAAAATCTTGATTTGCTTGTTTAATTCTATGAATATGGTCATCTATTTGATTAAATTGGATAATAGTCTTAATTCCTCGAATGGAATCCAGAAAAAAAATAGAGAGCTTATTCAATGAATGCCACTGTTTTTTGGTAACTTTTTCAGCAAATTTTCCAATAAGGATCATGAAAAAAGGGATTAATGGAGCAGTTATCATGAAAATAATGGCTGTCAATAAATCCAATGGAAAAACGAAAATCAAAATGCTGATAGGAATAAAAATTGATAGAAATACTTGTGGAATAAATTTACTGAAGTATTCTTCCAAAACTTCAACTTTATCAACCAACAAATTAACAACTTCACCAGAATTTAAACTGGAAATGTTTTTTTGAATGATCTGTTGAATTAGATTCTCACGGATTATTTTTTTTACCTTGAGTGCCAATTCCTTCGAGAGAATTTCTCCAAGAAATGAAAACAACATTCTAAAAAGAATAATGACAAAGACAATAAACAATGTTTTTGTAAAGTTTTGTAAAGGAATCCCAAGGAATATGATTCCATTTACAAACGAAGCGATTTGCTTTTGTTGGAAAATTAACCCAACAGCGGCCAATAATGGAAACAACAATGAAAGAATTAATGTTGTTGGAAAGTTTTTTAGATGAGTAATTAATTGCCTATGCAATATAAAACCTGTTAAATTACAAGAGGATCGGAAATAAAAAATTTATTCAAATTTAATTAAATTTAATATATCGAGATAGGCTGCGTAATAAATTTCATTCATTATGGATTCATCCGTCTCATAATAACCGCCAAATGAACCATCACCGAACACTTTTCTTGTCTCTTCTGCACTCAATAAACCTCGATACTTAGGAGGATTTTTCATTTCTTTAGGTAATTCAGTCACTTTTGTAAATGGAAAGGCTTCCAACCAATTGGCATGCGCCGGTTTTAATCCCTTATCAAGAGAAATAGCTTCAACGCTATGAGATTGCCACCATGAGTACCAATTGACTTTTATATTTTCAAATTTGTTCAGCAATTCATTAATTCTTCCTCTAACTGGATCATTTCCACCATGACCATTAAGAATCATAAAGCGTCTAAAACCTTGTTGATACAAACTTGAAATCATATCCTCGACCAAACTTAATAAGGTTGACACTCGTAAACTGATTGTTCCTGGATAATCTAAAAAATAAGGAGATATACCAAAATTTACAACGGGGGCAATTAAAACCCCAGTTTCTTTTGATACAGTATCTGCTAAAGCTAAGGGTATTCTGACATCTGTTAACAAGCTCAAATAAGCGTGTTGTTCACAAGCTCCAATGACACAAATAACACGATCATCCTT
>NPIE01012546.1_pt1 | contig 11494 bp, 12 predicted proteins | sample 8637661 | NCBI WGS metagenome assembly NPIE01 (sample SAMN07420842, study PRJNA396082) | bioreactor metagenome | isolation source: sample BA12 brine-fed electro-methanogenic bioreactor BA | place: Japan: Kochi | collected 2016-12-09 | reverse complement strand
AAAAAAGGGCCGACGCGCCAGCGCCGACCCTTTTCACCGCAAGTCACCCAACGGAGGTTGCCCCGGTTGCCCAGACCGGAGCAAGGCCGGAGAGCGGGGCTTGAACCCGCAGGAAGCCGCGCCGAGCGTCCCTCGTAGTCGGTCGCCCTATGGTCTAGGTAGCATAGCGGACCAACGCTCGACTCTCTTCTCTCCGTCGCTGATAGTACGAAAAAACCGGGGCCGATTGTGTCGGCCCCGGTTGGTTTGGTCGAAACTCGTTAGGCGAGGATGCCCTCGAAGACCTGCGAAAGGCGGCGATCCCTGCGGCGGATCACGGCGCTGTAGTGGAGCCCGATCTCGGCCTGCACCTCGACGGGACCCTTGCCCTCGGCGAGATAGTTGGCGATCAGCCGGTCGGTCCCATCCTCGATCCGGGCAAACTCGGCCTGGACGCTCAGGGCGGTGTCTATGGTGTCCCAGTCGAAGGACTCGTCCGCGAAGGCCAGTACCCAGCTATCCCCACTCTCGTCGTCCTGGTCGTCGTCCTGGTCGATCGAGACCTCGGAGACGCCCTTGCGCGAGTAGTAGCGATTCACCCCGTAGTTCGACCCGGCGGCGAGGGCGTCCTTTGTCTTGTTGACTGCGGTATTGATGTGGCAGAAACCGTAGTCCGTGAGGACCTCGAGGGCGGCCAGGGCGATCTCCTGCGTGACGTCGTCAAGGTCGATCCCGTAGCGGTTCGAGAGCTTGACCGCCGCTCCGTAGAGCTTGAGGCCGATCTCGCTGCCGAAGGTCGAGATGAGGACGGTGCGATCCTGAATCTGGGCATTTGCGTCGATGTCGAATGCTTGGCTGGCGGCTGTCTGGGTGTTCATCGTTATCTCCGTTCTTTGTAACTTGCTACCGTCTTAACTGTTGGTTCGGGCTAAAAAAACTCGAGGCTGGGCGCGCCTCACCCGATATGCTCTTATTATACTAAACATATGTAAAAGTGCAACACCCAAACAGTGATATGCTACAGTCAATCTGTGGCAAGTCAGGCAAAACGGGGATACGGGCACCTATCCTTGGGTGCGGTAGTCTGGGGCGGTCACGAGGATTTGATATCCAATCGCCTTGTCCCCGAGGCGACTGGCGACTCGCGACTCGTGGACAGCCAGACTGTTGATCCCGGCATCCGAGTTCAGCGGGTTATTGCTCACGACCATCGTCGCCCTACGGGTGACGTAGCGGTGGTCGAGGATGCGAAAGAAGACCGATGCCGTCCAGTCCGACCGGAGGTCGCCCTCTCGAACGTCGTCGATTATCAATACCGGGATGTCCTGAAGGGCCTTGATGACGGGCTCCCGGCTCTCGTACCCGTTGGCGGAGATCATCCCAAGGACCTCGGGCCAGGTCGAGAAGATGACGGGTATCTGAGTCATCTTCATCGCGTTGGCGGCTGCTGCGGCGAGGTGTGTCTTGCCGGTGCCCGGCGATCCGTACAAGAAGGCCCAGGGCCTTGCGCCCTCGTCTCGCTTGTTGATGCCGACCGCCCAGCCATAGACGGCCTTGTGAGCGGCCTTCAGCGACTCGTTATACGGGTCGAAGTTTCGGAAGGTCTTCGTCAAGAGCGATCCTCGGAGCATCGTGTACCGCTCGACAATCGCCTCCATCCGGTTAGGGTCCCAACGGCTATGCAGCTCGATCTGGTAGGGGTGGCAGTTCTGGCACGGGTAGGCCTTGCCGAACCGACTATCGGTCACCGGGACGGCCAGCCTGACAACGCCTGTCCCTCCACAGTGGTTACAGTGTCGGATGGCGTCCTCGAGCTCCTGGCGCGTGTATCTGGTGATCGGCTTTGCAGGCGGCTCATAGGGCGCTGGCGCCCGCAGGCTCTTGTCCCTGGCACGCTCCAAGGCCTCAAGGTATCGAGGATCGTTCATCAACTCGGCCATACTCCGCATCTTCTGTGTTTCCATTCCTCTTCCTCCGCCTTGCCTAGAACGGTACGCCGTCCGTGTCGATGTCCGGGACCTCGGGCGCTGTGTAGTTGTCCCGCGCCCAGGCTTCATACTGGTCGTTCGTCATCACCTGCCCGCCGCGATCCCTCGACCCGTGGGGCTTGGGATTCTTCAGATTCTCGGCCCAGGCCTGCAGGGTAGAGATGAGCCGATCCCGCGACGTCCGCCCGTGGGACAAGGCCCAGCCGATGGCTTTATCAAGCTCAGCCTCGCCGCCTAGGTCGACGATCTCGTCTGAGACGACCCGCCACGCCTGCTTCTGCGCCATCGACTCGAACCTCGAGGGGCCGCGGCGTCCGCCGGATCGCGCCTCCGCCCTGAGGACCGCTTGCAGCTTCTTGTCTCGTGGGCTCGTAAAGGCTGGCGTCTGCTCCGGGTCCCTGATCCCCATCGAGGTCTGTCTCGCCTTGGGCTGGGGCCGCGCATCCTCACGCAGTGAGGATGCCCTATCAGCAGATGGGATAGAAGAAGACTTAGTAGAAGATATAGGTATAGGTCCGCTCATTCTGACTAGATGCATCTGCTCATTCTGAGCAAATGGATTCGCTCTATCTGAGCAAATGGATTCGTCCAAATTGACTAGATCATCTGCTGATTCTGGCGTCTGTTGCGTCTTGCCTGCGGCTTTCTCCGCTGCCTTCTTGGCCTTATCCGCCTCGAGCTCCCGCACTCGGCGGTCAATGACCTGGTCGTACGCCTCGTAGTCGATGCTATACCAGAGCGTCCGGTCGTAGCCTTTGCGGTTGTAGTTGCCTGTCAGGATGATCCCGGCCTCGCGAAGGCTCACGAGTGCCCGGCGGATCGTGGCGCTACTCAAGAACGGTATCTCGTCGTCCCAATACTCTGCGCTGCCATATATCCAGTAACGACCATCGTGTATCCGGTGCTCGTTCCCTTTGGGATTCTTCTCGTAAAAGAAAAGCCAGCCGTGCAGCTTCTGCAGGACAATGGCTTCGTTAAGACCTAGGGCCTCGGCGAGGGTCGGATAGACGAGGATGGGATGCTCATCCATCAGGTACTTGTGCATAGCGCTTCCTCCGTGCGGTTAGTGGCTCGTGTGGGTGATTCCGGCGAGAGCGCACGAGGCTTCGTTCACCTCGTACCACGTCAGCCGATTGCGGTCGGTCCAGTAGATCACCAGCGACTTGTCTCGGGCGGCGTTTCTGCTGACGCCAGTTGTTATCTTGGTCGCGATGGCTTGTATCGCCTTGTCGAACTGGTAGGCGGTGAAGCCAAGCTCCTCGATCCAGCTTTCGCCCTCGTGATAGAGCTCATGGTTGCAGGGTGCCCGGAACTTGTAGAAGGCCTGTCCCTTGTTCTCGCTCCACAGTGACAGTATCCGCTCTAGTAGGATCGAGCCCTCGACGCTCTTGGTTATTCGGTTGTAGTGGGGTCTGTAGGGGATCATTTCAGATGGTGTGTTCATTCTCATTTGTCCTCCGTGAGATGTCGAAAAAAAGACCCGGCGGGGCTATCCCGCCGGGGCCTGTACCTGAGTCGTCGTCGTGCTTCTGAGATAGACCGTGAGCTCGCGCTCGAGGACCGACCACTGCTCGAAGGCTCGCGCCCGGAGCAGGTTCTTGACGTGCCGATCCTTGACGCCAAAGACTCGAAAGAGGTTGTTCACCCACTGGTACGAGTGGTATCCGCTGTGAAAGGCTTCCTTCGCCTGCCACCGTCCGTTCTGCAGCTCCCAAAGACCGTCCGCGATCTTGTAGGCGTCTGTCTCACGAGGGTCGATCCGCCTGGACGTGACGTTGCGGTGGGTCGTCTGCTCATACCGTAGGACGGTCGCCTTCAGCCAGGCCTCAGGGGTGAAGTGCTTGCCGTTCGTGGCGNNGGGCTGGCACGTCGACCGACCGAATGCACTCGATCTTGCCCGGTGCGAAGATCGTGCTGAAGCCCAGACCCTCCCAAGCTAGGGATGAGCCTACATTCTGTCCTGGTACGTGGATGACTCCAAGGCTGTCGATATAGGGCTCGTTCATCGCTGTCCTCCGTGGGTGATGGATTACGTCACCGATAGAACGACAAAAGCCCTGCAGAATGTGCAGGGCTTTTGATCCCAGTTGGTATGGCAACGCTATGGGTTGGATGCCTTGATAGCCTGGTCGAGGATGGGTCCCTTGATCACGGCGATACTCATCTCAGGCTTGCTCGGGTCGGTCCAGTCCCGTATCGAGCCGAGTGCGAATGGCCCGGACGACATTGTGATGAGGACCCAGTCGCCCTGCCACTCAAGCCCGTACGGCCTGGTGAAGCCCGACAGGTCGGCCAGGTGCCCGAGCACGGTGGCCTGCTCTGGTGTAGGTGCAGCGAACGACGCATTTCGTAGAACGATGTAGTTCGGTTCCGGCTTGCCTTTCGACGTCCAGAGAAACGCCGGGGCGTAGAACTGGCTCAGCGGCACGCCGCCTCCGTACCCGATCTTGTCCATTCTCAATCATCCTCCCTCTGTAGCTGTGCGATCAGCCGCTCCCGGAGCTTGGTCGCTCTGCGCTGCACCCGGTCATTGTGGACTGCGATCCCGAGCGCCCTTCGGCTGCCGACCAAAACGACTTTCTCCCGAGCCCTGGTTACGGCTGTATAGATTAGATTCCTAACAAGCANNCAAGCATCCTGTAGTGGGCGGTCAGGACGACCACGACGACGACCGGGAACTCGAGACCCTGCGCCTTGTGAACCGTGAGGGCGTAGGCGTGCCGTAGCGTGCCGATGTCCTCACCCTCGAAGGGGAAGATGTCCTCGTCGCCGGGGTCCCGATCCTCGAAGCGCACCCAAAGCTGAGGCTGTCCTTTATCATTCTTGTCGATCTTGACCACCTCGCCCCGATCCCCGTTGACGAGGTTCCGCTCGTAGTCGTTCTTCGTGACCCGGATCACCCGGTCGCCCTCGCGGAATGTAAGTGTGCCGTACGGTAGCTCGGCCTTGTCTGGGCTCGCCGGGTTCAGGGCGGCCTGAAGCCGCTCATTCAGGACGTGGACCCCGGCGTCGGTCTTCTTCTGCGGGCTCAGGACGCTGACGAGGCTCGAATCGACGCCGAAGGTTGCTGGGATGCGGTGGGTCACAAGATCGACGACGTAGTCCGCCGCCTGCTGAGCATCCTCGGTGGGGAAGAGGTAGAAGTCGCCACCGGTCCCCCGTGAGAAGTCCGGCATCTGCCCTGAGTTGATTGCGTGGGCGTTGGGGATGATGAGCGAGTCCTCGGATTGTCGGAAGATGTGGGTGAGCCTGGTCACTGGGGCGACGCCTGAGTCGATGATGTCCCGCAGAACGTTACCCGGCCCGACCGCCGGAAGCTGGTCGATGTCCCCTACGAAGACGACGTTCGCCCCGGCCGGAATGGCCCGAATCAGGCTGTAGGTCAGCCGGAGGTCGAGCATCGAGGCCTCGTCGATGATGAAGAGGTCCCCGTCGAGGGGGCAGGTCTCGTCGTGCATAAAGCCGCCGCCTATCGGATCGACGCCCAAGGTCCGGTGTACGGTCCCGGCTGCGTGGCTGGACACCTCTTTCATCCGCTTGGATGCAAGGCCCGTTGGGGCCATCAGGACCACCTCGACGCCCGTCCGCTCGTCCCACTCGCTGACGGCGAAGAGGTCGGCTAGGTCCTGCTCGGCCTGGTATGCCAGGTCCTGGTCGGAGATGGCCTTCGGCTCGGGTTCGGCCTTCGGCGTGCAGCCAGCTTCCGGCTTCGCGCCTGCTGCCTCCGCTATGGCGACGATGGCATTGATGATCGTGCTCTTGCCCGTGCCGGGCCCGCCCGTGATGATGGTCAGGGGCATTTTCAATGCGTCTAGGATGGCCTGACGCTGCTCGTCCGTGTAGGTGACGCCCTGGGGTAGGTGGGTCAGTAGCGCCTCGTCCTCCTGCGTGACCAGACCGGCGATCCTGGGGCTCGGTGGGGCCTTGGTCAAGGCCGCAAGCCTCCGGGCCAGGTCGGTCTCGGCTGCGTAGAGCGCCGCCGGGTAGATGGCGCCCTGGTCCTCTACGAGCTTGACCTTCGAGCCGGAGAGAAGCAGCAGCATTTGGAGCTCGCTGTCAATGGTCTCGATGGGGCAGGCTGGTATGAGCTCGTCCTTCGTCCGCTGTATGAGCTCGGCCCGGTTGGTGTAGCAGTGCCCAGCCCGCGTGGCCTGGTCCACCATATATACCAACCCGGCTTTGATCCGCCTGGGGTCCTGGTCCTCGATCCCCATCGCCCGTGCGATCTGATCGGCCTTCAGGAAGGCGATCCCGTCGAGGTCCATCAGCCTGTAGGGGTCCTCTTCGACGAGCTTGACGGCATCGAATCCGTAGGCGGCGAAGAGCTTGCGAGCGAAGCCGGGTGACAGCCCGTACTGGGCGAGGAAGGCCAGAATCTCTTCGAGGGCGCCCCGCTCGAACTCGTGCTCGCGCCAACTGGCGACGATCTTGTCGGCTGTCGTCTTCCCGATCCCCGAGACCTGGCAGAGGGCGCTGGGGTCGCCCATCGCCTCCACGGTCCCCTGTCCGAACTTCTCGACGATCCGCCGGGCCTTCTCAGGACCGACCCCGACGATCACATTCTCAATGTATGCCCGGATCGAGTATTCGTCTGAGGGGTGCTCGGTGCGGTAGGTCTGCACCTGAAACTGCGGCCCGTAGGTGGGATGATCCACCCACTTTCCGCTTGCCTCGATGTCCAGGCCCTCGGAGAGTCCGGGCATCACCCCGACAACGATGTCCTGGGTATAGTCGGCCTTCGCGATCTCGGCGATAGACCAGCCGTTCTGTGGATTCCGATAGCGTATCCTGGTGACGTGGCCTGACAGGATGTCCATTTTCAATGCCTCCTTGGTTGGTTGTATGGAGCCTGTGGAGATGGGCGGAGTCGAACCGCCGTGCGCGAGATTGCCGACTGAGGTCATCGGTTATGAGTGCAAGGGCCTTTTTCGCCTCGCTCAGCCGCTCGGTCCCACGTCGAAGTCCCGTCATCCCCCTGATAGAACGAAAAAAGCCCGACACACTGTGTCGGGCTCTTTCTGGTTGGGTTGGTAAGGCTATAGGGTATGGCTAGAACGGGCAGATTCCGCCGTAGTCCGGCTCGGCGGTCAGGAAGTCGTAGAACTGGATGACGACCTGCACGACGACGGACCGCTTCAGAACGTTTCCGACGAGCTCGCCCACGGTCAGGCGGACGTCCTCTGAGCTGATTGCGTCGAGCTCTTCCTCCGTGACCCCGGCATCCTCCGCCGCCTGTAGGTGAGCATAGAAGACGTCCTGTGCCTTCCGGTCGAGCAGGTCGGCCTTCGTGGTCGCCCGGGCCACCTGAGCGAGGTAGCGAGCCTCACTCAGTAGGTCGCTCAGCTCGGTCTGCAAGCCTTCTCGGTTGGTGATTGTGGGGTTCATCGCTCTTCCTCCGTTGGGTTAGGTGACTACACCTATAGAACGACAAAAGGCCCGGCCGGTGTGCAGGCCTTTGGTGTTGGTTTCGTAAGTGATAGGTGGTCACCCGGCTGCGGTGCAAGCATCCACTCTGAGGACTCGGTGAGCACAAACCAGAATCTGTGGGCCAATGCGGCTTGTGGGGCTTCATAAAATGAGTATTATTGAGGTGTATGGGTCACAGCTATAGGGAGGTGTGCATACGTGTAGTGAGTCGCTGAGTGCTGGGAGCGCCATCGTCGGTGGAAGGTAGCTCGAGGCCGGGTCACTCCCGCTAGTGCGCCGGGAATAGGAGGTCCATTGTGAAACACCTATGGAAGTTAGTGGTAGTGCTATCTCTCTTGCTGTTGAGCTGCGCCGGAGAGACGCCGACACCGATCATTGTCATTGAGGAAGTCGAGGTTACGCCCACGCCTTCCGTCACCCCAGAGCCAACGGACACGGCCGAACCTACGGAGACCCCGCCGCCGACGAACACACCCACCATTACCCCCACGCCTAAGCCGACTGCAACGCCGAGGCCCACTAGAACTCCTACTCCCACGCCCGAACCGGTCACAATTGACATTGACAACGTTGCCTATCTCGCCTTGCTCAGAGAGCTGTGTGAGGACAGCGAAGACCTAGTGTGCATCTCCGGTTCTGGTGACGACGTGATTGATGTAGAGTTGCCCGACGACACGATCATCACGGCCGTGGTGTCTGGAAATCGGTGCGACAGATACTTCGGTATCTTGGCATATGCGCGAGACGGGGACCGGGTAGGCGGCTTAGTGAACACGACCAGTCCCTACATAGGCGCGACGCTGTTTATGCCAAGAGGCAACAAGGAGATCGAACTCGAGGTCGATGCCAGTTGTAGCTGGGAGGGTGTGTTGGTAGCACCTAGCCCTTGGTCGGTTAGCGCCACCATGAATGTTGGCGACACCGTGCGAGGTCGTGAGCCTACGGTCATTCGGGTGAACGGTGAAGGAGCAAGCCGGATCACGGCTGAGCACACAGGCAGGCGGAACTTCGTTGTGTGGACGTGGGGAGAAGACAGACGCGATTTGGCGTTCAACGAGATAGGTGATTACAGCGGCACTTCTCGGGTGCCTGCAGGCCTCTTCCTGTTGGAGGTCACCGCAGAAGGTCCTTGGGAGATTACAGTGTACTAGCGCCGATCAGCGCAAGGGCGAGCGATAGTGCGATTTGAGCCGCCGGTTGCTGAACCCCGCCGATAATGACAAAAGGCCCGCTAGATGTGCAGGCCTTTGGCGTTGGTTTCCCAACTGGTTAAGTTGCCCGGCTGGGAAATGCCACTACAATATGCTCGGTCCTCGTCCGTCTGGTCTTGCGTAGGGGGTTCGAGCGATGGAAGAGTTCAGCATATATGAGCGCATACAGATGAACTTCGATGGTGCGACGGGTGGGATGGCTCCGCTTCTGATCATCTTCTTCATCTTGCTGGCGGGGCTGCTAGACGACGCGATGCATCGGAGAGGTGGGAAGGGGAGTAAGCCTCAATGAACACGCTTTACTACGGTGACAATCTGGATGTCCTTCGACGCTACATCCCTGACGAATCCGTTGATCTGATTTACCTCGATCCACCCTTTAACTCCAACCGTTCCTACAACGTTTTGTTCCGGGAAGCGAACGGCTCAGCGGCGGACTCCCAGATTGCCGCCTTTGATGACACCTGGTCGTGGGGCCGGACCGCAGAGGATACGCTCCGTGAGATAGAGATGACAGCTCCGGCACATGTGGTAGAGATGATCCAGGCGATTGTAAGCTTTGTGGGGCGAAATGATGTCACAGCATACCTAGTGATGATGACGATTCGGCTTATTGAGCTGCACCGGGTTCTCAAGCCCACTGGCTCGATTTACCTCCACTGTGATCCCACGGCGAGTCACTATCTCAAGGTTGTGATGGACACGATACTAGGTAAGGAGAACTTCCGGAACGAGATTGTCTGGCAGAGGACTAGTAGTCATAACGACTCCATGCGGTGGATGCACGTTCACGACACTCTGCTCTACTACAGCAAAGGAGACGACCTTACGTGGAATCCTCAGTATACCGGACATGATCCCGCTTACGTAAAGAGTAAGTACCGTCATCAGGACGAACGTGGATGTTACAGGCTAGACAATATCGTCCGATCTGCGTCAATGGGGCCTCGGCCGAATCTGGCGTATGAGTACAAAGGGTACACTCCCCAATGGGGGTGGCGCGTCATTCGTGAGAAGCTCGAGGCTCTGGATGCTGACGGTCGCCTGGCTTGGAGTAGCACCGGACGCCCTTACCTCAGGCGGTATCTTCACGAGCAGAAGGGTACGCCTGTTAAGTCGGTGATCACAGACATTGCCCCGATCAACTCGCAGGCAAAGGAACGTCTTGGCTACCCTACACAGAAACCAGTTGCTCTGCTTGAGCGGATACTGAGCGCTTCCTCCAATCCGGGCGATCTGGTCCTCGATCCCTTCTGTGGCTGTGGAACAACGATCGCGGCGGCCCAATCCCTCGGCCGCCGCTGGATCGGCATCGATATCACCCACCTTGCCGTAAGCCTTATGCGCTCACGCCTTCAGGATATGTTCGGGGACGACCTTGGTTACGAGGTCGTTGGGGCGCCGGTGGATGTCGCTTCAGCCTGCGCCCTTGCCCAGCACGACCGCTTCGAGTTTGAGTATTGGGCGTTAGGTTTGATCGGTGCTCGTTCGGCGAACCAGCAGAAGAAGGGTGCCGATCAGGGCCTTGATGGGGTGCTCTTTTTCATTGACGACCAGGCCAAGAGGGCCAAGAAGGTCGTCGTTCAGGTGAAGAGTGGCCACGTCCAGAGCGGGTATATCCGCGATCTAGCTAGAGTCGTTGATCGTGAGAAGGCGGCGATGGGATTCCTCATCACACTCGAGCCTCCGACCGGGCCAATGGAGCTAGAGGCAGTCTCCGCTGGTTACTATCATTCCCCCGGCTGGAAGCGCGACTATCCCAAGATACAGATACGGACCATCGAGCAGCTTCTCGCTGGGCAGGGCTTCAACCGTCCACCGACGAACATCACCCTCTCTCAAGCTGAGCCCACGCGACCCGAGCCAAAGCAGGGTCGGCTGTTGTAGGTTGTCGTTGGTATCCAAGTGGGATAGATGAGCGGCTGACGCTGTTCGCCTGATTCGATCGCGTGACATCAGAGGCTAGGCGAGGGGAGGGGACTATGGCAAGCTACAGCCTGACCGATAGACAGAAGAGCCTACTTAGGTTGATAGTTGAGGCGGTGCGCGAGGAAAAGGTTACTGAACCGCTTCTGGCTGTGTGCGCGGCGGATGGGTGCGGGATCGTTGGTATGTCCGAGGACTTCGGGCACAATCTGCTGGGTGATGTGGGTGTCCTTGAGGGACAAGGCCTTCTGTACCTGCGTTACGGTGGCAGAGGGACGCCGAACATCACGATCACGCAGGCCGGATGCGAGGCGGTGGACAGCGACTTCGAGCGACCAGACGTAGCTGCGCTGTCACAGATTTCGATCGGAGCCTATATCAACGAGATGCAGGGTGGTAACATTCAGGCGGTGGGTGTTGCTGACAACTCCGAGGTGCAACAGATTGTCAACGACCCCGAGGTGCTCGCCGGGCACATCGACGACCTGACTGCTCAACTGCTTGACATTGTAAAGGCTGATCTATCGGGCGACAGACTGATCGCCTATGCCAAGGCCGTTGGCGAGTTGAAGGACCACCTAACCGCTGCCCAACCTCAACCGGGGCTGCTGCGTACTGTCTTCGGGGCACTCGCTCTCGTGGGCGATATCGAGGGAACGGTCAGCCTTGTCGCCAGGGTATGGCCAGTCTTGTACCCACTGATCGCCATTGCGAGTGCTCGCTTGGCCGGGGCGTGACTGGATGATGGTCGTGCAGTTGGTCGGCAGAGCAACCAAGTGATGCACCGGGAGGCGCTATGAAACGGATGCTGTTTCTGCTTGTCGTCGCGCTAGTGTTAGTCGGTTGTGGTGGGGGAGAACGCCAGGCGGTCGTTGACTATCTGGATCAGTCTATGGCGATCTTCAATGAGTGGCAAGACGCTTACGAGCTTGCGGCTAGTACCAGCCGTATCGCGCTAGCGCC
>NPIE01014423.1_pt2 | contig 11498 bp, 5 predicted proteins | sample 8637661 | NCBI WGS metagenome assembly NPIE01 (sample SAMN07420842, study PRJNA396082) | bioreactor metagenome | isolation source: sample BA12 brine-fed electro-methanogenic bioreactor BA | place: Japan: Kochi | collected 2016-12-09 | reverse complement strand
AATCTTACTGCAGCATTACGAGCAAGAGCAAGATTAGGAGCAAGAGCAAGAGCACACAAAACGATTACGAAATATCCGGACGAGCCTTAAAAACGCAACAGGTCTAACACATGCCCATCACGGCAGTCCATGACGTTCAACCCAGTCGCGAGCACGTTCAGCAACCGTGCGCTCCGTGGGATAGGTCAGCCATTCGGGCGCTTCCGCCAGGGCCAGCCAGCGCGGCGCGAACAAGGCCTCTTCGTCGCTTACCGGCTGAGGCGCATCCCGTTTCGCATCGACAAGCCGCATCAGAAAATAGCGCTCGTCCCGTTCATACTGCGTGTCTTCGTACGCAAAACTGCTGTGAACCATGCCCAGATCAGCGACAATCTCGACGCGCCAATAGCCGGACTCTTCACCTACCTCGCGCACTGACGCTTCCTCGGCGGTTTCGCCAGGATCGATATGGCCCTTGGGCAAACGCAGCTCCTTTACCTTCATGCCGCCGCGCATGACCTCGCGGGCCAAGGTCAGCAACTCCCCGCCAGAACGAACCACCGCGCCGCCCGCCGTCGTGTAACGGATGATTTCGCGCATGTAAAATACTTCCTTTCTGTAGTCAACGGAACAACCAACAGTCGTCCGTAAAATTGTATCAAGAAGATGCCTTCATAATACGCGATTCTCGAAGCGACATCCTAACGCAGGATGGGCAGGATGGATAAGACGGGTGGGCTCGTTGACAAGGCGCGTCAATAGATTTCGACAACCTGTTGAAAAATGTGGTACACTCAAGTATCCCCTTTTTTATCTTACCCAACTGATACATCTTCCGGATACAACAGACATGAAGGAACTGGCATATTTTGACGAGAGCCTCGTACTGCCCCAGGCTGCCGCGACGGACAAATGGGCGTTAATTGCGCTAATGGTGGACGCGCTGGTCGCGAGTCCGCCGTTGGAAGCGCAACACGAGGTCATTTCCCACGCCAGGGTGCTTGAGGCCGTCGAGGAGCGCGAGCGCGAGCGCAGCACGGGTCTGGGCAACGGCGTGGCGTTTCCCCATGCGCGCATCCCCGGTTTGCGCGGATCGGTCATTTGCGTCGCCTTCCCCGAACAGCCTGTTGACTTTGACGCGCTGGACGGCCAGCCCGCCGTCATCGTGGTCATGATCCTGGTGCCGGACGACCAGCCCCAGACGGCGCTGCAATTGATGTCGCAATTTGCGCGACTGCTTTCCGACCCGGTCGAGCGCGAGGCGCTGATGGGCTTGCGCAGCATATCGGGCATATACGGATATATCAGCCGTCGGGTACTGGAAAAAGAGGCCCATGTAACGGCGCGCGACATCATGCGGAACACGGTGGCCGTGGTGCATCCTGATACGCCGCTGAAGGAAGTAACCCGCCTGATGAACCAGCATCTGCTCGACACCATCGTTGTCACGGAAACAGACGGTACGCTGGTAGGTGAGATCACCTGCGACAACCTGTTTAAATTGGGTATGCCCCATTTTTTTACACAGCTGAAAAGCATTGCCTTTATTCGAGAGTTTGATCCTTTTGAGAAATACTTCGCCGACGAGAGTCATGCGCTCGCCCGTGACGTCATGTCCCACGACTACACGCCAATGCCCGAAGATGCGACCTTGCTCGAAATTGTTTTCGAACTTGCAGTCCATCAACGGCCTAAGGTATATGTGGTTCGCGACGGCAAATGTCGCGGCGTGATAGACCGCATCCTGGTGCTTGACCGAGTATTAAATGTTTAGCCTGACGCGCTATGCCGGGCACAGAGACTATCCATGGCAGTTTCAATTGTTGTTTTTATAATCGCCTATGCGCTGATGATCAGCGAGAAGATGAATCGCACCGCAGCCGCCGTGCTGGGCGCCGCAACGGTATTGCTGTTGCGCGTTGTCCCCTATGACGCCGCCCTGCACAATGTGGACCTGGACGTTGTTTTTCTGCTCGTCGGCATGATGATCGTCGTGGATATTCTCTCTCAAACCGGGCTTTTTGAGTGGGTAGCCATTTTTATCGCTCAACGCNNAGGCAATCCGTTGGTTATCCTCATCGGGTTGTTGACTGCCACCGCCGTATTGTCCGCCTTTCTGGACAATGTCACCACGATCGTGCTGATTGCGCCTATCACCATACTGATCACGCAGATTCTTGAATTGCCGACCACCCCGTTTTTAATCCTTGAGGCGCTCTTCTCGAATATCGGCGGTACGGCCACCCTGGTGGGCGATCCACCCAATATTCTCATCGGGTCCCAGGGCGATTTGCCGTTCAACGCCTTCATCATCAACCTGAGCCCCGCCGTGGCGCTCTGCATAATTGTGATTTTTGCCGCCATTGTGTTTTTTATGAACGGGAAGCTCAAGACCACGCCCGAGCTGCGCGCGCGCATCATGAAAGCGCAACCGTCAAAAGCGATTCTTGACCCGTGGCGGTTGAAGCGCGGCCTGCTGATTTTCATTTTGATTCTGCTCGGGTTCAGCGTCAGCCAATATCTCAAACTGCATCCCGGCATCATCGCGCTTGCGGGCGCGTTCGTGATGGTGATTTTGACGCGAAGCAGCCTGCGCAAGGCAATGGAAAAAGTCGAATGGGAGACCATTTTCTTTCTGATTGGCCTCTTCATGCTGGTCGGCGCACTCGAATACAACGGGTTATTCTCCTTGATTGCCCGCGCCATGTTCAGCCTTACTGATGGACGCCTCTTTGCCACGGCGCTGGTGATCTTGTGGAGTTCCGCCCTGCTGTCCGCCTGTTTCGGCAATATTCCCGTGGCCATCGCCATGATACCACTGGTGCAAACGCTGATCCAGGCGACTCAGACCGAGATGGGACTGCTGGAGTCGCCGGAATTGTTTCAACAGTATGTGGCCCATCCCATGTGGTGGTCCCTTGCCCTTGGCGCCTGTCTTGGCGGCAACGGCACCCTTTTCGGCGCAGCGGCAAACATTGTTGTCGCACAGGTGGCGCGTCGCAACGGATACGCCCTGACGTTTGGGGATTTTCTGCGGTATGGCGGCCCCGTCATGCTTGGTACGCTAATCCTGTCCAGCGGATACATTTATATGCGCTATTTCGCGTTCTCACCGCTTTAAGCATACCTCCGCCCAACCCATCCAACCCATCCAACCCATCCAACCCATCCAACCCATCCAACCCATCCAACCCATCCAACAACATGCGCCGCGGCATTCATTGAATCCCGCGGCGCATGAAAGATTTCAATACTATTAACGGCGCACGCTGAGGACAACCAGCACCAGCACGCTGAGCCCGATAAGCAACAGGTCGTTGAGGTTGCGCTTCAGGCTTTCGATAGCCGCGTCTTTATCGTCGCCGGCGCAACCTTCACAACCGGCGCCAATACGACAGCCGCCGGGCGTTTCACCTTCGCCTTCGCCCTCGCCTTCTTCGGGCGCTTCACCTTCACCCTCTTCGGGCGCTTCGCCTTCGCCTTCGCCTTCGGGGTCCGTCTTGCAGTTGTCAAGCACTGTTATGGTGCGCGTGGCGACGCCTTCGTTGCCCGCTTTATCCTTTACGCTGAAGGTAATGATGTATGTGCCGGGTTTGTTGGTATCCACAGTTCCTTCCTGCCGCATACTGTCGCGCAAATCGCCTTCGCATTCGTCATAGGCGGACATAACGCCTTCATCCACATATGCGGCGTGACAATCCAGCGTGACTTCAAGCGCGCCGCGCAATAGGACCACCGGCGCCAGCGAATCCATCACGACAACCGTGCGCGTTGCCGTTGCGGAATTGCCGCCCTCAAGCGCACTGGGCACATGGTAGGTAATCACATAGGCGCCAGGCGTCAATCCCAGCGTTTCGCTCAAACCGGAGATTTGAATGCGCTCCGTCAGATCGGCGTCCCCGTGAACGTCACGGGCCGTCGCGCCGGCGTCCTCATACACCGTGCCGCATTCATGCATGACTTCGGCTTCGCCAATCACCATAATTTCAGGTTGAACCGGGTCCACAACCTGCACACGCCGGACGCGCTCGCCGACAGTACCGGATGAATCCTCAACCCGATAGATGAGTTCATATTCGCCAAGCTGCGACGTGTCCACATTGCCCTGTACGGTCACGCTGTCAGTAATATCGCCGTCACACAGGTCCAAGGCGTTATAGCCCGGCTCCACGAAGGCAGCGCCGTGCGGAACCTCAATCAGCAGACCGCTTGTCAGCGTGATGACAGGCGGCATGGTGTCCCGTATACGCAAGCGGCGCAAATAGGGCGCGCCGACGTCCACAATCCGCATGTCTTCATCATAAACGTCAGGCAGCCCCACATCATTCAGCGGCGGCTGGGAAACGCCAACACTATTTTCAACGGCGTAGACAATAACATAGCGTCCCAAGCCGTCAATGATGTTTTCGATGCTTTCATAATTGACGGGCACGCCGTCCCCGTCCACTTCGATACCGGCCACAGGATCGTCGGCCCATAGCCAGAATTCCGCCGCATCGCTTAAATCGCCGTCACAGGCGTCATAAGCATTTACAACGGGACCACTCCAAGTCTCGGCNNCCTTCGAAAGAAATCTCGACCACAGGCGGCGTGCGGCTTTCAACGGCCACCCAGCGCAGGTAGGGATGGCGTTCGACGTCCAGAATTCCATCCGAATCAAATATATCGAGATAGCCGTCCGCATCAAAGAGCATGGGCACGTCGTCCTCATCAACGGGCGGCACAAGATGATCTGCTCTATCCGCGACGGTGTATACCAACAGATACTCGCCGGGGCTGACCGACATCTCTTCAAGCGTATAAGCGATCGGCACGCCTGTCTCTGCATCCCAAAGCACGCCGGCGGCGTCTTCGTCCCACACAATTTCCCAAACAAGCAGTTGTACCGCGTCGGTCAAATCGCCGTCGCAAAGATCAACCGCCGAGAAACCCGGCTCGAAATCCTGGTCCCAGGCGACGCCGCAATCCAGGACATAACGCCCGAATTCATCCATATCCTCCTCGCGTTCGACCAGTTCGATCGCCGGCGGGAGTTCGTCGCGAACCACAACGCTCAGGGAACGTTGCGCCGCCGTCAAGCCGTTCGAATCATTTACGTCCAATGTAATGTCGAACGTTCCCGAATGACGGCTCATATCGGCCAGGTTGTCAAAGACCAGACCGCCGACGCCGGTGATGGACACCAGCACTGACTCGTTGATGTCGCCGTCACAGGCGTCATAGGCGAGATAGGTCAACGCGCCGACATCGCCGCAATCCAATGCGACCTGTGCGCCGTCTTCGACAACCACGCTGTTCCAGTATACGGTAATCTCGGGCGGCAGGGTGTCGCGCACCTGTACCGGCACAATTTCAACATTGCTCATATTGTCTGAGCGATCATACACCACGTAGCGGACGTCATAATTGCCTGGTCGGGTCATATCCAGCGTGAAATCAGCGTCTACAATCACCTGGCCGGAAATATCGCCGTCGCAGGCGTCCAACGCAGTGTAATTCGGTCCCGCGAATGCATCGCCACACTCAAAAGACAACGCTTCGGTACTGGCGAGGGTGAGCACTGGCGGCGCTTCATCCACAATGCGAATCAAACGCGCGAAATCAACTGTCACGGCGCCGCTCTCGTCACGGATATTCAAGTAGCCGTCGCCGTCGAAGATATTCGGCCACCCCTGAGCGTTACGCGAGGGATACCAGTTGCCATTGCCGTCGTGGGCCTGATAGAGCAACAGGTAATCGCCGGAAGCGCCGGGCAATTCATCATAAGCGACCGTATCGGGCCGGGGCGGCACGCCCAACTCGAGTATCCAGCGGGGCTGTCCGGCTTCGTCGAGCCACCATAACCACGCCATAACGCCCGCTTCGCCGTCCGCAAGCGTTTCGCGCACGCCGCCAAGATTGCCGGCGCAAACGTCTTCGGCGTTGAAATCAGCAGGCGCAATAAGCGAAGACAGGTTGTCGGGATCATTGAAAAATACATCATGACATTCAAACTTCATGAAACCGTCTTCATATACGAGAGACTCCGGCAGCGTGCCCAGACGCATCGTAGGCGGCAGGCTGTCCGTCACAGTCACTGTACGCCGCGCCTCAGGCGGCTCATCGCCCCAGGCGCCCGGCACCGTATAGACCAGCTCATAGGCGCCCGGCGCACTCGTGTCCACACTGCCCACCACGGTAATGGACGATGTAACGTCCATGTCGCACGCCTCCAGATAGGCCTCGGCGCCGGGATCAATAAAGGGCTGGCCGCATTCCACGGTCATCTCGGCGTTGCCCAACAGCGTAATCTCGGGCCGCTCGAAAACGGCCACATTGATCTCGCGCACGACCTGGGCCTCATTGCCGGCCTGGTCGCGAGCCGTATAGGTGCGATAGTACGTGCCGGGCAGGTCGTACGGCCCCGTATCGCCGCCTAGCAACACCTCGGTCGTCACATCGCCGTCACAGGCGTCAAAGGCCAGCGCGAAGGCTTCTTCATAAAAATCGCCGCAACCCAGGTCCACGACTTCGTCGCCAAGCAACGTGATCTCGGGCGGCGTCGTGTCCACAATCGTAAGTTCCACCGTGCGTACAGGCGCCGGCAAGTTGTCCGCGCCAATCAGGGCGTTGTAAATCAGCGTCACCACGCCCGGTTCGAATATATTAATCATCTCAGGCGGTATCGGATTTCCCGCGCCGTCGAGCGCCGTAACTGCAACATCGTATTGCAGCGCTTCTCCAGAGCAGCGGTCCCAGACGCGTCCCGCTTCGGGCGCTTCAAAGGGCGTGCCGCATTCCAACGTCGCCCGCGTGACGCCCTGGTCGTCTTCCTGCTCTACATAGATAACAGGCGAATAAATCAAGTCAAGGCTAATGTCGTGCAGCAGGAACACTGGCCGTGTCGCCCGCGCAAGACTATGGGCGGGATGGGTCAGTTCATAAGCAACCGGATAGGCGCCCAATAGGTAGTCGGGACCTGAATACACCTCCCGGGCGCGGGCATAATTGACCATGGTGTTTTTTAGCACGCTCACGCCCCGCACGTCCACCCAGGACGTCAGCATGATATCGTCGTCACAAGGATGAGCGGCGCTGTATCCATACTCACCATAAAGAGACTCATCCTCAAGATCATAGCCCGGTTGCGTCGCCCACCAGCTGTCGGCCCAGGCGTCGGCGCGCTCTTCCAAGGTATCGCCGTCTTCTCCGTACGAAAGAAATTCACACCACGGCACAACCAACGCACTGGTCAACCCTGAAACCACCTCGCCCGTCTCGTTATAAAGCGCCACTTCAGGAGGCGTACTCTCCACTATGATGGTGCGCCGCCATGGCGTAGGCCAATTCTGCCCCCCGTCAAGTGTGTAATAACGATAATAGGTGCCGGGAATATAATAGCCGTCGGGCGTCATGCTGATGTTTCCTGTTGCACGAATCAGGTGCGTAATGTCGCCACGACACACGGAACCAGCCCGGTCAAGCCGTTCAATATCATAGAGTTGCTGCAAGCCGTCGCCGTCACAACTCATAGTTATTGTGGTTGGTTCCGCCAAGCCAATACCCTCTCCGGCTTGCGGATTCACATGCCTGGATACATAACCAAGGTTTCCTGCGTCGTCCCAACCGAAATAATAGATTCGATAGCCATACCATGGATGAAGTCGGCCTGTTGCCGGGCGCCCATATTCCAGTCGAATTCCTGCATTTCGCATTTCAGCCAGAGAACCTCCGGCATAGAAGGTTTCCTCGCCGTCGGCATAAACGGAACTGGCCATACGTACCTTGACAATCGCCAGCAGCACATTGGTGTCGAGTTTTGCGTCATCAAAAAGGCCGTCACAGTCATCATAAATATCCAGGTATTCTTCGTAAGGGTCGGTGGAGGGGCAACGCCAAGGCATAGCCGTCTCATCGTCCCAAGGTTGATGTACGAAATTAAAGGGATACGGAAGATAGCCAGGCGATTGATATGGTATCGCCCAATAGAATGGATTATTGGGGGTTTCTCGCAATGCCTTGACCCAGGGCGTTTCCTCCCATTCGGGATCGCGCGACACGGGCCAGTCACGCCACAACGTATGGGCGCCGGATTGACCGCCTCCGATAGCGCCCAAGGTGATTACCGGCGCAACGCCATCGGCAACATATACACGACGCTCGACCAGACCATTTGTTGTCAAATCGCTTTCGTCGCCTACCCAATATCTGACTCTGAATCTAATCACAAGCGGATCGGCATAAGTGGTATCAACAGTACCCACAATTCGATGCTGAATATATTGTGTTAAGTTTTCGCCGGTTAACGGATCATACGCGGTCGCTCCTCGGTCGTCGAATGGCACGCCGCATTCCCATGACTCACGCCAATACGTCTCAAGGCCACAATCCCAAGGCGGCGAATCACAGACGCCGCCGGCAAAACGGCGATTGACTTCATTCAATCCGTTCGGCACAATCACAGGGCGCGCATCATCAGGCGCCACGACTTCAACGCGCGCGGAAAAATTCGACAAGTTTCCATGTTCATCCGTAACAGTTATGACGACGCTGCGTCCAGCGGAAAGCGAATCAGGCGCTGGATATTCGCCGGGTTCAGGATTCTGCGCCATAACGAGTAACTCAGCGGGAGTACAATTATCATAGATAAATGGACGCATCCGTGGACGAAAATCAGGCAAATTGAATGTATTGCCGGGCAACACCGTTACACGCTGAAATAGATTCACACTGCCGTCAAGTATCCGGGGGCTCGATAAATCCTCCATGCTGCCCACTAGATGTAATGTGATAACGTCCTCCAGTTCCTCACGCACATAGACGGGCATGGTTTGAGCGGGCCAGTCGGGAAATTCCCCAAGTTCCTCGGGCCAGTCTTCTTCTTCCAAATCTCCAGGAGTAAACAACCCCGGTTCCGGAAACTGCTCCAAGGTCGCCTCATCGCTCCAAGGAGGTGTTGCGTCAAATATCTCTTCATAACCCTCCATGAAGTCAGGGATTACCACTTGACAGCTATTATTCACTGGAAGTATACGCGGTTGCGCCCATCCCGAAATGGCAACTAAGGAAAACAACACACAACCAAGGGCCATCTTCACACTAGAAGACATACGTATCATGAGTCCCATCCTCCTACACCAAGAGTTGTTGGGAATATATTCTGTTCATTCAGTTTCAGGCTCTTTCAGAAAAAACCACACACAGATTTCAGCAACAAAAATCAACCATCACACTAACCGATGATAGGATGTAGTGTATCAATAATTCGGTCATTTGTCAACTATTTACCAAAAACCGCCGACGATAAAATCACGCTTGTTGAGACGTTTCCACCTTGTAATCCACAGGCATTCTGAATAGCGTCATGGCGCAACGACGGTGAGTGATAAACCAAAATGCGCATACAATCTTTGTCCTGTCTTATCACCCGGCAAGACACAAAAACAGAAGCGTAGCGCCCGGTTGCGTCAGATTCCTTTGCGTACCTGTTCGTAGGCGTAAAGCAGCCACAGAACCTTATCATCACGCCAACCGGGTTGCGGGCAAGAACCGCGTTGAAAGAAGTAAATCAGGGCAACAACCGTTGCATGAAAATCTGTTCGAAGTAATCCTGATAGGCTTCTTGATCATTTCTTGCCACAGCGATATAAACATTCAAGGTGCTATTGTCAAACTCGTACCCCACATTCAGGATATTGTATCCGGTCATGGCAGTGGGCATTGTGCCGGCGACGGTCAGCAGGGCATTTCGCGTCATCGCATTACTATTGTCTTCAAGCAAATACTTCAGGGTTTCCCGGGCTGCGTTTGTTCGGGCATAATAGACAATACCCGGCTTTTCCATCCTGAAATCGGTCCGGGCAAGATCGTATCGTTCCTCGACAATCGCGCCCTGCGCGGAGAGTCGAACCAGGGCCGCCCGTTTTTCATTGCGTCCGTCGGCGACAACAAACGTCGTGGCGCGGGCCGGCTCTGCCGCTGCAATCGCATCCACGGCGTCACGCAGGCTCAACGCGTCGTAGAGCACAGTTCGCATCAGCGGCGCGGCGCTGTCGCCGCCGGCCGCGCCCGGTTCCAGGGTATCGCTTATGGAGACGCCCGCCAGATTAACGCCAGTCAGGCCGTAGGCAAGCCCCGCATAGCTGAATACGATGTGGGGCACGCCCTGGTCTGGCACATACATGACGGCGCACAAATGATCATGAAAATGGTTGACCGCCAGCGCTTTGTCGGGCGGCGGCGCATTTACTGTTACCGTATGAATGGCGTCGTGTGCGGGAAGCATGTCGCGGTAGGCAGCAACGGAAGACGACGTGAAGGAATCGAAATGATACAAAGCGCGCGCATGCGCCAGCTGGAGCAATCCAAGTTCCACGCCCGAGCCGTCGGCGATGCCTTCGACCTCATCGAGGATACGCTCATCAAGCACGGCTTCGGCGTTTGCCCAAAACTGGGCATAGGCGGCCCGGCCTGTCTCGTCAATATCCGCGAGATAGTCTTCGACAAACGCGTCTATGTGGCTTGCCATAAGCTGCCCATAATAATGTCCCATCTCGTAGGGCTGGCCATACACCACGGCCATGGGCAGTTTGCCCTCTTCGAATAATACCGCATCCGGCCGCTCGCTGTTGGCGGCATAGCCGGTGAACTCGGGATAGGTCGGCGCGCCATCATCGTCAATGGGCAATACGCGCACCGGCGTGGTGAACATCAGGTTCGGCGCCGCCATACCGGGCAATTGGAGTGCGGCGATGGCAGGCGGCAACTGCGCCTCATTCGCATATTCAAGTTGAATAAAGAACGCCGTGTAATCGCCGGGTTCGGGGTCGAAAGGTTTTGCACGATAGGTAACGTCGTCGGACTGCAAGCGCAGTTGCGTGGCGGACCAGCGCGGTCCCAGCACCGGGTTGCGGAAATCGCGCTTACCGCGCGACGTGGCGCGCCACATCCGTGCGCGCAGGGGCTTGCGGCTTTCATCCACCACAACGCGGATAGCGCCGTCATCGTCAAAGAAATAATCGAAACTCGGTCGCGCCCTGTTTTGCGTCACAGCCATATACCAGGCCATGAACATGCCCACGGGCGTGTTCGGGTCGGACAAGTCCAGGCTGCCGTCGAGCCCGCCCATGCCGTGACCGACATTGGGCACAAAGGCGAGCCGCGGCTCGCCGTGCGCGGCCAGCACGTCGAGCGAATCGTCCTCAACGGCCAGATCAGGTACGAAAAACTCGTCGCCTGTCGCATTTAACATAAATACCGGCATGGCATATTGGCCGGCAAGCGCGTAGCGATAGGGGTCCACCCGCTCAAGCAACGCGAGCGCCTCGGGCGTAATCGTCCCGTCGGCGCCGGGTATCAGTTGGTCAAACACGCCTTTTTGCGCGTAATCATAAATCGCGGGCGACCAATACCCGTAAGTGTTGCGGTGGTGCGTCAGATTCACGTCCATGTTCATTACGTTGATGACGATAGGCGCGATCGCTTTGACCCGCGGGTCCACCGCGCCGGTAAGCCATGTGGTCCAGCCGCGTTTGGACGCG
>NPIE01001855.1_pt1 | contig 11500 bp, 5 predicted proteins | sample 8637661 | NCBI WGS metagenome assembly NPIE01 (sample SAMN07420842, study PRJNA396082) | bioreactor metagenome | isolation source: sample BA12 brine-fed electro-methanogenic bioreactor BA | place: Japan: Kochi | collected 2016-12-09 | reverse complement strand
ATGAAATATGCAAAAGAATAGGTCAATCATGCAAGGGTTTGTAGGCCGTCAGAAAAGGTTCCTTTTAGTTCCACGACTTTCGAAATCCCACAAAACGGGAAAACCTCTTTGGGATTTCCCTTCGATCAATTGCGGTCGATGAGTTGGCGGGTGGCTTTTGTCCCGTTAGTTCGCCTTTTTATGGCTGAGGCCGCGCATGGCTCTTTCGTGGGCTTATCATTGCATGCAAGCTGGTTTTTGCCTTGTCTTTCGAATTTTGATATAGGCAGTATTTATGGCTTGACTTTTCGAAGATTGTTATTTAAAATCAGTGTTGCCGAAAGCGGCCCTCCTTTTGCTCGCTTAGGGGTGTAGCCGCGGCGTTCATTAAAGCATTGCCGGAGTGGTGGAATTGGTAGACGCGCCGGACTCAAAATCCCTTCCAGAGAAATTCTTCTAAGTGTATAATTATCAATGTGATGCCTAATTATAGGGCATTTGCGGACATTCTGTCTATTACGGTTAGTCTGCCTATTTTGATGTTTTTAGGGCTATTTTGGCACAAAAATGGCACAAATATGGCACACAAATTTGCGGTTTTTCACTCTTATTTTAGTTGCTTTTCGGTGGTAACACCGAGTTGTTTTTCAAGATTGCGGATAGACCATTTTTATGAGGATATTTGACTAAATATATCCCGTTCTTGCCACCATTCTGAGAAGATTTAAGGGAGAAGCCGTCAATGGTATCTGTGAAAAGGATGCCGAAAATGGGAATATCGTTATCTCCGAGGTGGTCGAAGAGTTTGTCTTTAGCGACAATGTATGATTCTTTAGCGGCTTTCCTTATCAAAGCTATGTATTCAAGCAATTCCCGCAGGCCTTGAATGGCATATCCGGAGCTTTCGGTGTATTTCACCTCACCGATGATTATGGATTCCAGTTTTGGCGAATCGCCTGCAGAGTATCTTTCGAGGATGATATCGGGTCTTCCGCCCCAAAGGGTGTTGCCTTCGCTTACATCTACTATTTCACTAAGTGCCCGTAGAACCTGAATCGCCCTGGAGATGTAGTTATCATCTTCTTCGCCGGTGATATGGTCTTTGAGATTCTCGTGGAAGGTGAAACTGCCTGTTGAATCGTGATAAAGCTTGTATATGCAATCTCCATGTTCCCATTCGGCAACAACTCCGGAGCCCGGTTCGAGGAGTTTGAAGGAGAGATGATTCGGGGCATTATCCTGAAACGCCTTTACGATGTTGATTGCCCAATATAGCTCGAACAAGACTTCCGTCCTCTCCGGCTTGATGAAGGTGTTCTTTAAGAGTTCTCTGGCTTCATCGGCGTCGATGTCGTAGTTCATGAGGTTGTAGAAACGTTCGAGGAGATAGGCGGCTTCACGATAAAGGGGTTTACGAGATTTCTTCGCGTTGGCGATCATACGGGGATTGATCTCTTCCTGAACAAGGGTGATTCTGCGCAGGTAGATGTTCCGGAAGAAAATGTTTTCGAGAGTGTTCAGCAGGGATTTGTCATTCTCGAACCACTCCCCTATCCATGAATATTTGTGGTCGATGGCTGGTTTTAGATCCTCGGAAGCAATTCCATAGATAATCCTAAGGAGTTTTTTCAATATCAGATTCTCGGGGATGTCGAAATTTTTCTCCCTTTGAGTGCAGATGTAGGTGGTTTTGTCCATGGGCATTTCACAGAAGCGCATGTTGAATGTGCTTTTCCAGCATACACGACCTCGAACTTCGCCCTCGAAACGATTCTTTGTGTGGGATACTGTGGTTTTGATGCGTCTGATTCTATGGGGCAATTTCTCCAGAAAGTCTATTACTCCGGGGTTTTCGGGGTCGTCGCTTTTGGTCAGGACAAAATGGATGCGGAGCAATTTCCGGACGTCGTCGATGTTCAGGTTCGGCTGGGATTTTTCCGTGAAAGAATGGACATTGATTTGCCCCTGTCTCAGAAATTGACAGAAATCGTCGGCTATTTCCCCGAGAAGTATTTCTGGAGTTGCCTTCATTATTTCTTTTCGCCGTCGAATTTGGCTTCTTCAATTCTGAAGAAATCGGCGCAGAATTCTTTCAGATGGCCATCATCATCATATCCCTTCGAGGTTAAATCCCTCACGAAGCTGATTATCTTATCGTCCATCAGACCTTCGAACTGGGGCATCACGAACATGATTATCGCACTGGTGAAGTCAGGCTCGTTAGAGTCTTTGACGTATTTGAAGATATCCTCGACGATAGCAGGGCCAATTTTGCGAGTTATGTTGATGGTTTCCCAAATGACTTTCAGACGGTCGACTATTTTATAGTCCACCTCTCCCCCATTCCATTTCTCGATATAGCCTCTGATTAGATCGGTATCGATGGCTTTGGGTATTTCAACGGGAATGAAGGCGAATCGTCGCATGAAGGCGTAGCTCATTTCGTAGAGGGATGTTTTGTCATAGGTGTTCATAGTGGCGACGATGCGCCAATCGGGATGGATTACGAAATGGTGATCCTCGATGATGGTTTCATCGCCCTTTATTCTGCCTATTACCTCGATGGAACTGTTCTCATGATCATAGGGCAGTTTGATGGAATCGCCCGTGAGAGCTGAAAAGAGCGCTCCGAAGGCCTTGTCAATGTCCGCTCTGTTAATCTCATCGATGATGAGCCAGCGGTTGATGAGATTGCGGGTAACCTCATGCCTGAAACTTTTGAGGAAGATGCCGGAACGGAATTCCAATTTCCCGTCTTCGATAGGCCGGTAGCCACCGATGGTTTCGAAAGTTGACCAGTCCGAGGTCGCGGTGCTCATCTGATAGTTCACATCAGAGCCTGTGTAGAACTTGCAGATTTCTTTGGCCAGTTTGGATTTGCCTGTGCCGGGAGGGCCAATCAACAGGACATGTTTGCCATTTCGAATAGCTGTAGATATGCGTTTTTCGAGGTTCTGCCGCATTTCTTGTGGGAAATGGAGTTTGGATTTGGAGAGGTCAATTTGACGGTCTAACTCTAACTTGAGGTTCTCTTTAATAACTTTCCACGTATGTTTTATTACTGATATTTTGCCTTCATCCTCATCATTTTCATCTGGATTAACAATAACTATTCCCTCTGTCAGTATTTTGTGCCTATACTCCTTTTCGAAAACAGCCTTAGCGAGTTTTTTCTGATGGTATTTCCGCAAATTACTGCTTTTCCAATGCTCCATTTTTTCACGAGCATATGTTAACGTATTGAAGAATGCTGTTTTTAACTGGTCATTATTCTCATACAAACTCTTGCTTATGAGGAACAGGCGATAATTTCCGCCATCTTCAACTGCATTAAACTGTCCAAATTCGAATGCAGGATAATCGATTTGGTTAGCATCGAGGGCCGCTTCAATCCATCTATCTTCCTGCCGATACTTACGGAATCCAAGCATTAACCAACAGCCATAATCAACTCGAATTCTGTCCTGAGTTTTGTTAAGGGTAATTGAAAACCTGGGGTCGCTTAGATTGCTCTTGTCAATTCCAAGCTTTTGAAGGGATTTAGCCATAAGATCAAACGCCCAATTTGCCTGCTCGTAATCCTCGAAGATTTCGGAGAAGGGTGAAACGAGTTCTGTTTCAACCACAGGCGGTAGGGCCAAGAAATCATCGTACTTCTTTTTATCCAACGGAATAACTGTTTTTACCCAGCTTGGTTCCGAAATTTTCCTAACATCCGTATCGAACCACTTCACATTTCGCTTATGCTTGTAACCATCTTTATCGTCCGGATCATAATAGTATTCGCTGGTTATTTCGCCGAAGCCAAGGATCTTCTTTGTGCCCTTGTTAGCAATTATCTTGTCGCCAATCTGGATGTCATTTATAAACGTCCAGAGCTGTTCGGGACCTTTGACGCTCCAATCCTCTTTCTCAGCTACTTCTTTGTTGAGTTGGTCAAATTCTTCCTTGCTCAAACCGGATAAATCTCCTAATTCGTCCCATCCAATCGCGATGAAACCATTTTCACGGCAGTTATCCCAGTTAAAAGCTTCTTCACCGGGAGCGATTTTCCAGTAGCCAGTATTTGGCCAAAACCAGAACATAGCATCCACCATACCCAAATCTTCCTCTCCGATGACTCGACTAACTGTTCTGGCTACATCCATAACATCTGTATATGAATTGACATTCGCGCCAAGGCTCTTAAAAGCAGGCCGAGAACCACCATTTAGAATGGGAAATAGAGAGCTATTGATATAGTGAAGCCAAGGCGAATAGATACCTTCTTTCACATATGGGACTTTCTGCGATTGATACTCCTTAACTAAATGCACCAAATCATCATAGTCTTCCAGTTCAAAAGCCTTCTTTAAAAGGTTTTCAACCGCCTTCAATTTGTCCTCCGCTAAATCAGGGATTGAAGCTAGAGCCATGGCTGTATAGCCGGTATCAGCTTTAAGTAGTCTATCCCAATACTCCTCAGAGATATCCAGAGTATCGAAATATGGTTTCATGCTTTGGGGTATCCTTCTACCTGCTTTGAAAAGCTGAATAAAGGCTGTAAGTTTTTCGCTTGTAAGGTGTCCGGCCTCAAGAGTTGCTCGGATAATGTCTTTAGCAATTGGGGTAAAATCCTTGCTCTGATCTCGTCTGGGCTCATAATCCCCCTTGGAATACCATTTCAACAGATAATCGACGTTGCTCTTGGCTGTCCAGATGAAACTCTGAATATCGATCATATCTCTGGGATTATAATCCGCAAGATGCTCTTTCAGGTCGGAGCAAATATTCAGAAACTCCCGATAAAGTCCGGCGGATGGAGTTGAATTGTATTTATACTCGCTACCAACGAACTTCAATAACCAACTAGCTATCGTAGGTTTCACGAAATAGTCGGTCTCCGGGTAAAGCAGGAAAAGGTAGTAAGTCGGTGTCGTCCATTTGCAGTCAAGATTGTGTTTTCGGCAGAAGTCAACATATCTCTGGAGTCGTTCGGGAGAATCCCCATCACCGTAGAATAAATCGAAAAAGGCTTCAAAGATCTCCTTCGGCTTTTCAGGGGGCATAATGATTGATAAATCGCTACTCCGAGGTGTTCCAAGATACAAAAGGTTTGTCTTCGAACCTATCTTTCGCAACCGATTTTTGATTTCCTCATAATTGCCTTCAGCCAGCAGATTCCGAAACTTATTCTCAGATAACGTTTCAATTAGAAGTCCTCTTGCTTCTATCTTGTAATTACGTTCCTCTTCTTCGAACTTCTTGTCTTTGAAAGAACTGAAGTCTTTGAAAGTCATCTTGAACAAGTTGAACATATCGTGGACTACTTCACTATCTATTCTCATCTTCTCACCTTTCGTTCGGTGCAAGTGGTTTTGTCATTTTTAATCTAATGGTTGGGCAGGTTTAAGGCAAGAGAATAATATGTGGGGAATAGTGAGATTGAAGGCACACTAAATATTGTGAAATGAAATGCAAAAGTATTAAACAGCATCCGAAGGAAAATTCATTAGAACGCCTTTAGAGGGTTACAATAGTGGCGTTTATGGTTGGTGAGTGGGCAGAAAGACTTATCGAAAGGGGTTATTCGATTCCTCTGCGAGCGAGAAGAGTGCCCTCCATCAGGTATAGATTCACGAGGGCTTCGTTGTAGGCCACTTTTGCGCGGGCATGGCTGAGTTGGCTTGCGATAAAATCCCTTTGCGCCTGAAGAACCATGAAGTTGGTCGATTTGCCGACGCGGAATTTCTCTTCCTCGGCTTCGAGACGTCTTCTTTGAAGCTCCGAGGCGATAAGGGAAGCTTCGATTTGTTGTCTAGCACGGGTGATTTCGGCGTAGGCGGTGCGAATATCTCGCTGAATAAGAAGTTCCATGTTATCAACAGCTATGTTAATCTGCTCTCGAGTGAATTTCGACCTCGTGTGTTCTGCTCGGGCGTTCCTGAGCGTAACAGGGAACTCGAAAACCGCGCCGCCGGACATGCTGTAATAGGGGCTTTCAAGATCGAGTGTGCTTTCTTTGAATGATTCTGAATAGCTTGTTCGCCCGAGTTCGATAAAGAGGTCGAGGCGCGGAAGAAGGCCGTTACGGGTTCGAGTGATGTCCAGCGCGTTTTTGTCCAGATTAAGCCGAGTTTGGAGGAGGTCCGGGCGGAATTTCATCGCCAGTTCCTCGTGCAATTCGACGCCGTCGATGGTGTCCTCGGCGATGAATGGCTGATCCGTGGGCACGGGGATTATGTCCCAAAGCCCTGATTCATCGGGATTGAGTAGATATAGAAAACTCAAACGCGCCTGTTCGCAATGGTTTCTCGCATCGATCATCGATTCCTCGCGAAGGGCAACCTCCGCCTGAACTGCGATAAGCTCTATCTCCGCGATCTTCCCTACTCGAATTCGTTCCTCGGTTTCGTCGAGATGGCTTTGCGCCAATTCGAGCGATTGTTCTTGTATTTCGAACTCCTTCTGCGCGAGATACAGATTCCAATAAGCCTGCTCGACAGAAGCGACAACAGATTCGCCCATTGCTTTTAGTTCGAGTTCGGAAATCTCGACATCTATTTTAGCTTTGCGAAGCCGTGCAAGATTTGGCCCAAGCCATACTCCCTTAAGCAGGGATTGTGTTACGGAAAGCCCGACTTTGCTTGTGTATTGATCCGCCGACGGATCGTTTAGGTCGCCGGATATGGATGCCGAGGCCTGAATTGTCGATCCGGTGGGAAGTTTCCATCCGAGTGCGCCCTGATATTGGACTTTTTGGGAGGTCGTTGGATCGTCGCCGCTCGTGGACGAGGGAATTGCGGTCTCAGTCATCGAACCGGAGAATTGAAGCCCCGGATCGAATGTTGCACCCTCGGCGCGAAGATATGTTTTCGCGATTTCGGGGTTGAGCCGCTCGATGGAAATCGAAGGGTTGCGTTCCATCGCGGTAAGTGTCGCCTCGCGGAGTGTGATAAAGAGGGTATCGACAGCACTAACATTGGCAACAATGAGGCAATTTATGATAAATATGAATGTGTTTTTCTTCATAATAAATGACATCGTGTTATTCAACTTGTGGGTTTTCGAAATCTTCTGTCTTCTTCAATTTTTTCTCGAAGATGCTGTAAACAACGGGAATGAGAATTAGAGTAATAATCGACGAGCTAAGCAAACCTCCGATAACTACTCTCGCCAAGGGGGCTTGGGTTTCGCCGCCCTCACCCAAGCCGAGCGATAGCGGTAGTAAACCCAAAGCTGTAGTAAAGGTCGTCATGAGTATCGGGCGAAGTCTCCGTGTGCCGGAGAGTTTTATCGCTTCGATCAATCCCATCCCTTCGTTCCGGCGAAGCTGATTAGTGTAATCGACAAGCAATATGGCGTTGTTCACAACAATTCCCGCGAGCATAATGCATCCCATAAAGGCCTGCATGCTGAAAATCGTGCCGGTAAGAATCATTGTGATAACCACACCAATCAGCGCCATCGGTATCGAAAAGAGAACTATAAACGGGTCTCTGAATGACTCGAACTGGCCAGACATCACAAGATAGATAAGCAGAACGGCGAGAATGAATCCGAATATCAACTCACGGAAAGCTTTCTGTTGTTCCTCGTAATCACCGCCGAAGGTTATCGCGAAATCTTTCGGAACGGGAACTTCGGCAAGTCTTTGGCGGATGTCGGACATCACCGAGCCCATGTCTCTGCCGGTGAAATTCGCACTGACTGTTACGAGTCTCTCCTGGTCTTTTCGGTCGATAAGTGCTGGACCGTCTTGTGAGAATGTCGAAACGACGTTGCGAAGGATAATCGGATCGCCCCGACTATTTACGATGGTTAGGTCAAGAAGGTCATCGAGGTTTTTTCTGTCCTCTTCACTGAGGCGGACGCGAATTCGATATTGTTTACCGCTCTCACGAAAATAAGAAGCCACCGAACCGCCGATAGCTGTTTGAAGAGCTTCGCCTATCCGCGATACTGACAAACCGAGATCAGCCGCTTTCTGCCTGTCGATATGGATAACCTGCTCAGGACTGCCAGCCTCGCTTCCGAGTTGGGTATCTGTAATTCCGGGCACTTCGCTAATAATTTTTTCGACCCTTTTCGCGAGTTCGTAGGCCGTTACGAGATCGTATCCGCGAATCTCCACGTTGATGTTGTCGCCGGAAGATGACCCCATGTTCAAAATGAAGAGACCGCTCCAGGCACGCGTCCGAATCGTTACACCGGGAATGGTTCCAATGGCTTTGCGGACATCGTTTGCGACCTGTTCGCTACTTCTTTTTCGTTCTGCCTTTGGTGGAAGTATAACTCGAATTTGCGAGGTATTGCTCGCGCTGGTGCGCCAGCCTCCACCGCCTATAGAGGCAATCATCGAAACCATCTCGGGCACTTCTCTGCGGATAATCTCCTCGACATCGCGGGTAACTTCATCCACAATCTCCATTCGAGTTCCCACAGCCATTTCGAGGTTCACACGAATCTCGCCCTCATCGGAACTAGGCATCAGCTCTACTCCAATGAAGCGGATAAGAAATGCGAAAATAAGAAAGAGTGAGAATACACTAATGATAACTAATTTCTTGTGGCTAAGCGCCCATTCAAGAATTCTTGAATAGCCCGAATCGATGCGTTTAAAAGTCCTCTCGCTGGCTGAATATATACGCTTTATAAAGCCGTGGTTATTGAGACTCTCCGCTGAGCTAACATATAAAAAACGCGAAGCGAGCATCGGAACAAGAGTTAGAGCCACAATCAGAGCGCATAACAGAGAGAAGCTGACTACATAAGCCATTTGCTGGAACATGATTCCCGACATGCCTCGAATGAATACCACAGGAATGAAAACTACAATAGTGCTAAGCGTGCTTGCCAGAATAGCAGACCACATCTCAGAAGTTCCAACCAGGGCACTTTGGATTGGGTTTCCCCCCTGCTCGCGATGACGATAGATATTCTCGAGCACAACAATCGAGCTATCTACCAGCATCCCTATTCCGAGAGCGAGACCGCCGAAGGTCATAATGTTGAGAGTAAATCCGCCGAAATACAGCAGGCCGAAGGTCGCTAAAATCGACACCGGAATTGCGGTTGCAATAATCGCAGTGCTAGATACATTGCGAAGAAAAAGAAAAAGCACCAGCAAAGCCAAAAAACCGCCAAGGATAATAGAGTACCCGACGTTGTTGATAGACTGCCGTATGTATTTCGATGTATCGATTAGAGGGGTTATTTTAATCTGAGGAAAATCAAGGTTGATTCGATCGATTTCCTTCTTGACCTCTTCGGAGACGGAGACAGTATTGGCACCGGATTGTTTACTGACAGAGACTCTAAGCCCCGGGTCGCCATCGATGCGTATTAACTGGCGAACTTCCTCCCATGAATCCTGAACATCTGCAACATCGCGGATTTGAATTGGGACACCATTTCGAACAGTTATAACGGTTTGCTCTATTTCGGCAATTGAGTTGTATTCGCCCAAAGTTCTGATTAGAACTTCAGAATTCCCCTTTTCGAAAAGGCCGGCGGGGATGTTTCTATTCTCGTTCCGTAACGCCGCTAAAACAGCTTCCGGCGATAAACCGAGTGCCTTCATTTGGTTTGATTTCAGATCAACATGAATCTCGCGTGTTAGTCCGCCGTTGATATCAATCGCGGCCACTCCGGGAATTCTTTCCAGCCTGTATTTTACTTGATCGTCGAGGAATTGGCGAAGGTCGAGAGCGCTCATATTGCCAGATACACCCATAATAAGCACCGGGAAGGCCGACAAATCGAATTTCCGAATCGCAGGCCGCTCGACATCCTCAGGAAGCCTTGCCAGGATACGATCGATTCTATCGCGGACATCGTTTGTTGCCTCGTCAAGATTCGTGCCCCAGTCGAATGCAAGACGGACAGTGCTTCTCCCCTCGCTCGAAGTCGAGGTTATCTCCTGCACCCCCTGAACCGCCGCCACTGCTTCTTCGATAGGCCGGGTTATTAACTCTTCGATTTCCTGAGGCCCGACATTACTGTAGCTGGTTACCACGGAGATAGTTGGGTTAGTAACCTCCGGCATCAGGTCGATAGATAATCTCGTTAGAGATACTATCCCAATAATGATTACAATTAGGAATAATATGAAGGTTAGAACAGGCCTTCTAATCGGCCCCGAAGCGATGCTCATACTATTCTCCCAGCTTTAAAGAATCGGATGTCGCTAATGTATCCTCGGCTGATAGCTGTGGCTCTTTCATTTTCTCCTTGCCGGGCTGTTTGCCGGGAAACACGACCTTGCTTCCCTCCTGAAGAAGATGCTGGCCGAGTGTAACAACAGAACCTTCGAGTTGCGGCGAGATTATCTCAGTCTTTTCGATATTCGAGATGCCTGTCTCGACTGGCACAAAATGGGCGACAGGTTCATTCGGATCAATTATGAAAACACCGGTAATTTCAGCACGAGATACGACTGCTTTAGTCGGAACAACCTGCGTCGATTCCTTTTCGGAGAGAATTAGATCGATATTACAGAACATCCCCGGTTTGAGTAATAAGGAATCATTGGCAACTTCAACCTCCATTTGAGCTACTCGGGAGGCTTCCTGAAGCATCGGTGCGATGCGGGTTACCCTTCCGTGGAAACTTCTGTCGGGAAAAGCGTCAACATAAACCTCGGCGTCTTGATCGGGTCTTATCTGACCGTAGACCCTCTCTACTACGGTTGTCCTAACGATTACGGTGTCAATTCCCACGATAAGCGCTAACGGGGCATTTGGTGAGAGTAGGTTTCCGACATCCACATATCTTTCGCCCACCCATCCGGATTTCGAGGCTGTTAGAGTCGTGTAAGTTAATCTAATTCTCGACGAGTTCAGCGCCGCCTTTCTTTGCTCAACCTGAGCGTTAGCAAGCTTGATTCGGGATTCGAAGGTGGTGTAATTCGATATCGCGGCATCGAGTTCCGCCGGGGAAGCGATTCCCTTTTCCTGTAATAATTTAACCCTCTCTAATTCCTGCGATGCAAGGGCATATTGACTTTCTACTTCGGCTAGTGTCGCCTGAGATATTTTAAGATTCGCTTGTGCCTCAAGAGATGCCTGATAATACTCGGCGTCCTCGAGTTTTGCGATTGTCTCGCCCTCATCGACCCAATCGCCGATATTCTTTCGAATAGTAACCACTCGCCCTGATACTTTAGGCGCGACGATATATTGATATTGCGGGAAAATCGTCCCTGTGAGTCGGCGCGTTTCCTGAATGGATTCGATGGAAACCGGCACCGCTTCGACAGCCACCGGAGGCGAGCTGAATCCACGCGAAGAGGCCTTGTTGTTGTTCACAATGAGAAGCGTTATCCGCAATACTAGGATAGCGACAAGGATCAAGACGATGAATATGACAATACTTCTTCTTTTCATAAGTAACATGTCCTTCGAAGAACGTGCCGTTTGGAAAAAACCAATCTGGAGTATTTAGCAAATCACGTTCCACAAATGTGAATCGAGTATTTCTGACTGATACACAACTCTTTTCGGCCAATACTCGTGTTGCATTGTATGCATCTTCGAACGCC
>NPIE01005979.1_pt1 | contig 11506 bp, 5 predicted proteins | sample 8637661 | NCBI WGS metagenome assembly NPIE01 (sample SAMN07420842, study PRJNA396082) | bioreactor metagenome | isolation source: sample BA12 brine-fed electro-methanogenic bioreactor BA | place: Japan: Kochi | collected 2016-12-09 | reverse complement strand
ACGCCGTGAATACGTCCATGTAGGTTTGACGGCGGCTTTCCTTGCCGCCGACATCTGCCAATCGAGCAACCGAACTCTCCATAAAATAGGGAAGTTATTTACGGTCAAATCCTTATTTCCAAATGCTGATGATATTCGTGAAATCGTCGGTCCAGGGTTTCATGCCGAAATACAACGGCATTTTTTCCCAGTTACCGAGCCGACTGGCAATGAGCGGGTTCAATATCGCCTCGTCTTTCGCCAACACGACCCAATCTGTGGCCGTGACCAATGGTATTGAGCCGTCCGTTTTAAATTCTTGGATCAATGCGGCTAATTGCATTTGTTTGGCATGGTCGGCCAGCACTTTTTTCAATGCCAAATGGCGGTTGGTGATATGAAACGCCAAAATACCATTCGGTTTGAGTTTTTCGAAATACAAATCGAGGGCTTCACGCGTCAACAGGTGGGTCGGTACGGCATCCGAGCTGAATGCATCCATGATCAACAAATCGAATTTACGGTCCGGTTCTTCCGCCAACGATAGGCGAGCATCGCCGATGCTGTGAGTCACATTGCGACCGCAACGTTTCAGGTAGGTGAAATAGTCCGGGTTTTCGGCAATTTCGACGACCAAAGGGTCGATCTCGTAAAAAGTCCATCGTTGATTGTCCTTGGCATAACAGGCCAACGCGCCGGCACCTAGGCCGACCGCGCCGATAACCCAATCGCCGTTTTGCTCGTCATAACTTTTAAATAACTGACCCATCGGTCCGGGGCGGCTGTAATAGGTCAACGGAACAGTTTCCAAATGGGCTGCCAAGCGTTGCGCTCCGTGCTTGGTCGTGCCATGAAACAGCTCGTGGTATTTTTCCGGACGGTTTTGTTCATCGAGTAAAACATTTTCACGCACAGACAGTACGCCAAAAAAGGTTCGATCCTGAAAAATCGTGTTGGACACCAAACCATGTAGGCCCTGCGTGAAGAAGATTAATGTTCCCGCCAGCAAGGCCAAAGATAACGGCTGATTTCTGAACGCATAAGTCAGGCCGGCCAATAGAATCAAGCCCGTGCCGATCGTGTCTAGATATTGCGGCAGGTCGTCGATCGTTAAATAAATGATCAATCCGCAGGCAATCACGATGGCCGGAAAAACGGCTTGCATAGTCCAGCGGTAACCGGTCGAGATATCCAGTCCGGGGCGCAGCAGTAATGCCGCAATGATCATGATTGGATATTCGTAAACCGCATTGAAAACGAATGGCGCGACAAAGGTGTTGAACATGCCCCCGAGCATGCCGGCGAACGACATGATCAAATAAAAGTCGGTTAAATGCCGCGTGTGGGGGCGTAGTCTGGCTAGTTCGCCGTGACAAACCATGATGGCTAGAAAAAAAGCGGTTGAATGTAGTACCAGATCGAGCCAATAGGGCAAGATTGCCGGATTGATGAACGAATAAGCGATAAACGGTAGCAATATTACCGGCTGCAGTGCCGTCATGATCGGATGTGTTTTTAGGTTCCATTTCGAAAACACGATGATGAAAGACAGCAAATAGAGCGTTAGCGGAATGATCCACAGCAACGGCACCGATGCGATATCGGTGCTGATAAAGTTAGTTAAGCCCAAAAGTAAGCTCGACGGCACGAAGGCCAAGGCTAGCCAATGTAGGCGGGTTTTGTTGTCGAGCTCAGGGGACAGCAGGATGTCTTCCTGTGCCGATGCGTCCGTTCGCGGCGTGTTTTGCCACAAGCTCCACCCGCAACCGACAATCATCAAACATAAGACTGCATAGCCGCCGCTCCAAGCGATTTGTTGCAAAGCCAATCCGATATTCGGTTCGATCACAAATGGGTAGCTTAATAAGGCTAACAGGCTTCCGGCATTGCTTGCGGCATAAAGATAATAAGGGTCGTGACTGGTGTGGTGGCCGACTTGCGCGAACCATTTTTGCAATAGAGGCGCTGTGGCCGAAACGACAAAGAAGGGCAGGCCGATCGCCAGGAAAAGTGTGCCAAGCAGCCATAACGTCGGGTTGGTCTCGGTTGGAGGCGATAGATTATCCGGCAAAGCGACCGGCAATATCAACAGACTGATGAATAGGACGGCGGCATGGATCTGAAGCTGTCGCCGAGTGTCTTGGCGTGTCGATAAAAAATGCGCATACATATAACCTAGAAATAGTATGCTTTGATAAAACACCATGCAGGTATTCCAAACCGCGGGCGTGCCGCCCAATTTAGGTAAAATCAGCTTGCCGAACATCGGTTGTAGGCTAAACATCAGTGTGGCGCTGGTGAATAGCGTCGCGGCGAAAAGTAGAATGAGCGAGAATCTGCGGTCTTGTAAGGAGAGTGACGGGGTGTTCATTATTATTATCGGCTGTAAGAGTATGCTGTTTCGAGTGCGCTATGATAAAGCATTTTTAATGGTATTTGGGTGTTGGTCTTTGAAATGGAGGTGGTTTGCCGGCCCGATGTATGCCTTGATCAACAGCGCCAATATACGCCCCTTTGCTAACCAAATCTCGGCAACGATAGATATGTCAATTCCGAAATTTGAAGTGTGGATAGGTATATATACTTCGCGCGGTCACATTTGCGGCTTTCTGACGCGCTCTTTTGTCCGAGAGCGGCGTTACCTACATGGATGTAGNNATAGCTTGCTATGCGCCTGTTTTCGCGCCTTGCTCTCGAACAAAATAGCCTTGCCATAAAATCCGCAAATGTGACCGTGCGAAGTATAATTTAGTCGTCTTTATCAAGAAACCATGACAAACTTTTGAGAAAGTTTTCTGCGTCGGCTGCTGGTAGGGGCTTGCTGAAATAGAATCCTTGCACGTTATCGCAGTGGTTTGCTTTGAGAAAATCTAATTGATTTTCACTTTCTACTCCTTCCGCCGTAACAGCTTTACCATGAGCGTGCGCTTTATTGATGATCGATATAACGCTGTCCGCATTTTCGATATTCATAGGTAGAGTGCGAATGAGTGCTCGATCAATTTTGATGGTTTGCGCCGGAAGAGAATCGAGCCGCTCCAAAATAGGCGAGTCGGAATTGATATCGTCTATGGCAACCGAAAGGCCCGCAGCATTTAGTCGATGAAGGATGTTAATGGCATGATCGATATCTTGCATGATCGTGCTCTCTTTAATCTCAATTTCCAGCCAATTCGGAGTTGCTCCGAGGTTATCGATATCGCGTAGGATTCTTTCTACCAAGTTCTGTTGTTGAATTTGATTGAGCGAAAGATTAATGCTTATTTTGGCGGGTCTGAGGTTCATCTTTTCCCAAGCCCGTGCCTGACTACAGACCTGTCTGACCACCCAGTCGGTAATTTTATCGATTAAGCCAGATTTTTCGGCGATCGGTAAAAATTCCGAAGGCGACAAGATGCCTTGTTCGGGGTGATACCAGCGGACTAAACTCTCGAAACCGATAATGCCGCTGTTGATTAATGCATGTCGACTCTGATAATAAATCAAAAAGTGACCGTTCATGCCTGGATTTTGAGTATTTTCCAACGAACTTGCTGAGGTTGTCCGGCTTATTCGCAGGCAATGATTAACGGTTTTCGCCAAGTCTTCGGTCAGTTGTTCGGAGCTTATGAAAGCCGGTTGCATGTCCTCGGAATAAAAAGCATAACCCAATTTTTCTTTCTTGGCGTGATACATCGCGGTATCGGCATGACTGATTAGGCTATCGCCGTCGGTGCCGTTGTCCGGATATACAGAGATACCGATACTGCTGCCGACGGTCAGCATTTGTTCGCCGATGTAATAAGGCTGTTGCAAGACTTTAATGAGCTTTTCAGCGACCGATACGGCGGCTTGAGCGTCGGAATCGGGCAGGAGTATGATGAATTCATCTCCGCCCATGCGGGCCGCAATATCGGAATCGCGTATTACTGACAGTATTTTTTGCGCCGTTTCCTTAAGAACTTCGTCTCCTGCAACATGGCCGAGTGTGTCATTGATCGATTTAAACTTATCTAGGTCAAGATAAAACAACGTAATCGAAGCTTTGTTCCGGTGCGCAAGATTGATCGCTTGTTGTAAGCGATCGGCGAATAAGCGCCGGTTGGCCAAACCGGTCAGTTCGTCATAATAAGACAGCGATGTGAGCAATTCATGCGTTTCTTTACGATCGGTAATATCGTGTGCAATGCCATCGACGCCTATGCATTGGCCGTTTTGGTCGAATACGGGCGAGTCCATGACTTCAAGCCAATGAATATAACCGTTGTTATCATAAACCTCGACTTCGTAAGGCGGTTGAGGCATGCCTTTTAAGCATAAATCCGTGTTTTTATCGATATTTAAATTAGCGGGGTTGTCGGTCAGGAAATCGCGGTGATTGGCGATAAACTCTTCCGTACTGTAGCCGAGTATATTACTGACCGAAGGGCTCACATAAGTCAGTAATCCCGAAGGGTCTTGACGATAGAAAAAATATTCATGGCGCAGATTCTCGACTAAGCTACGGTATTTTTGTTCGCTGGCTTTAAGTTCGGCAGTCCGTTGCTCGACTAAGTTTTCCAGTTCGTTTTGTAGATTGACTAACTGTTGATTGGCGAGCAACACTTCATCCTTGGATTGTTCGATACGGCGATTTTGTCTCCGGACTTGAACAATCCAAAGCAACATGATGAGTAGCACGAATGCGAATGCAACGATAATCTTTCCGATCAGCACATAGTCGGTGACTACGGTTTCAACCTTGGGTACCCATTTTTCGAAGATCGCCTGTTTTTCATCGGAGCTGAGCGAGTCGAGCCCTTTTTGTAATATCGAAGCCAATTCCGGCCAATCTTTACGTATCGCAATACTTTCGTTTGCGCTGTTGTGATCATAGAACGCCGCTATATTAAGATCATTGAGTTGGTGTTTATCGATTAAAAAATGACCTGTTCCGGTAAAAGTGATTGCGGCATCCGCTTGTCGGTTAGCAACCGCTTTAAGTCCTTCGAGGAAAGATTCGACCGCATGTATTTTGATCGAAGGAAATTCTTCGCGAACTCGGTCGACATATTGATAATTGTCGACTAAGGCGATTTTTTTGCCGGCGATATCGGTGCGGCGCTTGATGGTGAAATTGTCTTTTCGGGCAATGATGACTAGCGATTTGTTGAGATAGGGTTGAGTAAAGAAAAACCATGTACGACGCTCCGGTCTATTAACCATCGTTGCCACGACATCGGTTTTTCTTGCGACGGCTGCTTCGTAAATTCGGTTCCATTCGGTGTGCGGATAAATTTCGAAGTCAATGCCTAGTCGCCGGCTTAGTAGGCTAATGATTTCAACGGCGACACCTTCGACAATGCCTTCATCATTGACAAAGCTAAATGGAGGAAAGTCTCCGTCGAAAGCGATTCGGATTTTTTTATGCTTTTCCAGCCACTTCTGTTCTTCTGGATTCAAAGTTATAGTGCTTACCGGAACCGATGCTGAGGCCGAGTCGATCGTTAAATCAGCGGCAACCGACGGCATCGATAAAAAAAGTAAAATAAATGGGATAATCAGTTGCACAATGAGATTCATGAATGAGTAAGAGTACGGAAAGCGTTTTACGCCCGTAATTTGTAATAAATTATAGATGGTTTTGTATTGAGTATGGGCAAGTTTTAGGCAGTTCGGTTCCCGGGAGCCTATTCTTAACATTTATAGGTCGTAAGTTATTGAAAAAATAATCGGAATGGCGATTCAGGATTCAGTTGGGCATTATTTATAATACTGTTGTTTCAATCATATCCTGCGAGAGCCTTATTGAGTCCAGGCTATCCCGCCGCGATTTGCAATAGAAATCCTTTATATAATTTAAAAATCATTCAAATCGGCAAGTCATTGATTGCTCAACATGGACCATGGACAATCTCGGATTTGATTGCTACGCTTAATAGCACATTTCATGAAGCAATCGAACACACCCTATGCTTACATCCAATCGTATTCTGATTGTCGATGACGTCATCGATAACATTCGTGTCGCCATGAACTTTTTAAAGGAAGACAATTACGATCTCTCGTTTGCCGGCAGCGGAGAGGAAGCGTTGCGACTCATTCGAGATAATCCTGCGCCGTTCGATTTGATTCTGTTGGATATTATGATGCCGGGCATGGAAGGCTTTGAAGTCTGCCGAATTTTAAAAACTAATCCGCGCTATCAGGATGTGCCGATTATTTTTTTGACCGCCCGTGTCGATGTCGATTCAGTAGCGAAAGGCTTTTCTGTCGGCGGCGTCGACTATATAACCAAGCCTTTTCATGCCGATGAATTATTGGCGCGCGTCAAGACGCATATCGACTTGTTTCATGCAAAAAAATTACTGCATGAACATAATATCGCATTGGAAGCGAAAGTCGCTTATGAGCGAGTCCGCTTACTTACGGAGTTGGAAGAAAATCAAAAAGAGATGATCTTTATGCTGACCGAATTGATGGAGTCGACTTCGGATGAAACGGGAAAACATATCAAGCGTTTGTCCGAGATTTCAGCATTGTTGGCTAAATATCATAAAAGCCTCTCCGTTCACGATATGGATATGTTGTATCATGCCTCCCCGATGCATGATATCGGCAAGATGATGATACCCAGGGAAATATTGAATAAGCCGGGACGATTGACCGAGGAGGAATTTAATGTCATCAAGTCGCATACCACCAACGGTTATCAATTACTATGCCGTTCGGATCGAAGAATCATTAAATCCGCTGCCGTCATCGCTCACGAACATCATGAGAAATGGGACGGTAGCGGATATCCGCGCGGATTGAAGGGTAACGATATTCATATTTACGGCCGAATCGTCGCATTAGCCGATGTGTTCGATGCGTTGACTCATTCACGATGTTATAAAGCCGTTTGGAGTCGCGATCGGGTTGTCGATTACATTGAGGGACATCGCGAAACGCAGTTCGACCCGGAATTGGTCGATATTTTCCTGGATCATGTCGATGAGTTTTTTGCAATCGCCGATTTAAAGTGAGTGCCGGTTCAATGCCGCCGATGGTTGTAAAAACCGCTATTGTCATTCTGTTGTGCTTTTTTTATCTATTCTTAAGCAGTGCGCGCGTAGCAGCAGACGAATCGGCGCTAGACTCGGTCAGCATTCAATTACGTTGGGAACATGGCTTTCAGTTTGCCGGCTACTATGCGGCTATCGAGAAAGGTTTTTACCGGGACGAGGGACTCGAAGTTCAGTTAAAGGAAATCGATTATTCGAAAGACTTCGTCAAGCAAGTCCTTGCCGGAGAATCGGAATACGGCGTAACCGATAGCACTTTGCTGATCTATCATTTACAGGGCGAACCTGTCGTTCTGATCAATCAATTCTTTCAACATTCTCCGCTAGTATTTATAGCACGCCGCGAATCGGGCATCGTCAGTCCTTATGAAATGATCGGCAAAAAAGTCGCGCTCGACTTATCCAGTCGCGGCGATGCGGCGCTGAATGCGTTGCTGCTAAAAACCCTCGGCAACCTCAATAAAGTTCAACGTTTCAAGGCCAACGGCGATTCCTATCGGGATTTACGCGACGGCAAGATCGATGTCGTTACCGCCTACGCGACTTCGCAGCCTTTTCTTTTGAAAGAGCAAGGAATTGAAGTTAATGTCATCAATCCGCAAAATTACGGAATTGATTATTATGGAGACAATTTATTTACCACCCGCGATGAAATCATCGAGCATCCCGCGCGAGTCGAAAAAATCAGCCGGGCGACGCTCAAAGGTTGGCAGTATGCGCTCGATCACCCGGAAGAAATCATCGAGCTGATTATCGCTCGTTATAACCCTAAGCTTTCCCGCGATTATCTGGACTACGAAGCGCGTATGACTCGGCAGATGATTATTCCGGAGTTGATACAGTTGGGCTCGGTCGATCCTAAGCGTTATCGTTTGACGGCCGAGGATTATCAACGTTTGGGGTTTGTCGAGCACAGTCGCATCGGGGATGACTTTTTTTTTCGCTTGCCGGATGCCGAGACCGGTCCGGTATTGGCTTTTTCGGCGAAAGAGCGAGCCTGGATAAAGCGCAACCCGGTGGTTCGTTATGGTGGAGAGCGGGATTGGGCGCCTTACGATTTTGTCGATCGCAACGATGCTCATACCGGCTTGAGTCGGGATATGTTGCAATTGATCGGGCAATATACAGGTCTGACTTTCGAAGCCGAGATCGATGATTGGAGTAATCTTCTGCAAAAGATCCGGCAACGCGAAATCGACTTATTACCTTCGCTTTATTATTCCGAGGAACGAGCGGGGGATATGCTTTTTACCGAACCATACCAATGGATGCTAGATTATTTTTTTATTCATGAAGATGTTCAAGCCAAGTCCTTGGCGGATTTAGCCGGCAAAACGATCGCGATACCGAAAGGTTTTTTGCATGATAAAACCATAAAAAAAATGTTCCCGGAGCTGAATATTCTCGAAGCCGAGGATCTAATGGGAGCTTTGCAAAGCGTTATTGAGAGAAAAGCGGATTTACTGGTCGATGCGCATTCGGTGATCACTTATTGGTTGAAGCGCAATGCGATCACGACGATTCGTCCGTTTAAGGTATTGCCGCCCGGCGAGGCTCAGCAATTGCACATGGCGGTTCGTACGGATTTGCCGGAATTGCATTCGATCTTGAACAAAGCGCTTGCGGCGATTCCCGAACAGGAAAAACAAGAATTGCAGGACCAATGGTTCGGCCCCAGGTTTAAGGGGCGAACGGTCGCTATGACGTCTGCCGAGCAAAAATGGTTGGCCGAGCATCCGGTCATTCGAATTGCCGCTCAGAGAAATAAGTTACCTTATGAAAGCGTCGATCGCCAGGGTCGATATATCGGTATGGCGGCCGATTATTTGGCATGGATCGCCAAAATACTCCGTATCGAATTGGACATTATTCCGGTTGAATCGTGGCGCGAAGCCAAACAAAAAATCGAACTCGGCGAAGTCGATATCATGTTTGAAGCGCTTGATAGTCTAGACGATAAACGCTTGGTTCTCACCGAGTCCTTTTTCAGTAGTCCGGTTGTGATCGTGATGAGCGACCGCGAATCCTATGTCGATAGTATCCGGCAAATTCGGCATCGCCGATTGGCGATCGTCAAGAGTTATGCTTATGCATCGACTATTGCTGCCCAATATCCGGAAATCGATTTTCACTATGTGGATTCGGTCGCCGAAGGTTTGACTGAGGTTTCGACAGGCAGTGTAGATGCATTGCTTTGCACGCTGGCGGCAGCCGGCTATCAAATTGCAGACCAAGGCATCCATAATATTCGGATCGTCGGTAAAACCGAATTTACCAGCGATCTTGGGTTCGCCATTGCACAGAAACAAGCGCAATTGGCACCGCTTTTAAATCGTGCCTTGCATACGATCGGACCAAGCGAACAGCAGAAAATACACGATAGTTGGGCAAGCAATATTGCCGAGAAAATCGATTATCGGTTGATCTCTTGGATCGTTGGGGGCTTTTTACTGATATTGGCGTTCGTGTTTTTTTGGAACCGGCGTTTGGCCGACGAAGTAGTCCGGCGTAAGCAGAGCGAGCAAGAAGCCGCATTACTGAACGAACGGCTAACGCTTGCGGCCGGAATCGCATCAATCGGCGTTTGGGAGTTGAATTTGACCGGAGAGCCCTATTTGCTGTTCGACGATAGGATGTTCGACATATACGGTCTACCCAAACAACCGAGTCTTGCCTTTGTCGAATGGATAGAACTTATCCATCCGGAAGACCGGTCGCTGATTCAAGGCGTGATCAGTCAGTTACAACAGTGCGATGATCAAGCTCATAACGAATATCGGATCATTCGTCCGGACGGTATGGTTCGCACACTCTACAGCGGCAGCCGGATTATTGGCAACGAAAATAAACCGGGGAAAATCATTGGCGTGAGTTGGGATATCAGCGAGCGAAAAAATGCTGAAATCGCGCTGGCCAACGCCAAGGAACAGGCGGAGTCGGCAAATCAAGCCAAGTCTCGGTTTCTTGCGAACATGAGCCATGAAATTAGAACGCCGATGAATGCGATTATCGGTTTCACCGAATTGCTCGACGAGCAAATCAAGGAACCCCATCTCAAATCTTTCGTGAAAACGATTAAAGCTGCCGGACAAAGCTTGCTGGCATTGATCAACGATATTCTGGATTTATCGAAAATCGAGGCCGGTAAACTCAGTATCGAAAAGCAAGCTTGCAATCCGCATGAATTATTTGCCGAACTGGGCGGAATTTTTACGATGAAAATGCGGGAAAAAAATTTGGCATTGATTTTAAATGTCGACCCCGCCATTCCGAACAGCTTGGTGCTCGACGCCACGCGTTTGCGTCAAGTGCTATTCAACTTAATCGGCAATGCCGTGAAATTTACCGATCAGGGTCATATTCGTTTGATTGCGCGTACCGCTAATGAAGACGAGATTCGTAGTCGATTGGATTTATGTATCGACGTCGAGGATACCGGTATCGGTATTTCACAGGAACATCAACAAGTTATTTTTCAAGAATTCGAGCAATCGGAAGGGCAGGATATTCGTAAATACGGCGGTACCGGTTTAGGGCTTGCGATTAGCCGTCGTTTGGTCGAAATGATGGGTGGCGAGATTGCTGTGAGTAGCCGTTTGGGCGAAGGCTCTACTTTTACCGTCAGACTTTACAATGTCGATATCGCGTCCATCGACGAATCCGAACCAATGCCAATCGGGACGAGTCATCAAAAAATCCGGTTTCACCCGGCAACGGTTTTGGTCGTCGACGATATCGAAAATAATCGGCGTTTATTGCAGGAGAATTTTTCCGGAACGGCTTTGACTGTTTTGACGGCTGAAAACGGGAGGGATGCCGTCGAAGCGGTTAAACGGCAGACTGTCGATTTGATATTGATGGACATTCGTATGCCGGTGATGAGCGGTTATGAGGCGGCCGAGATAATAAAATCGGTTAGCGATACGCCGATTATCGCGTTGACCGCGTCGGTCATGAAAGACGAATACGACCGGGTAAAAACCGCGCACTTCGACGCTTATCTGAGAAAACCGGTGTTGAAAGCCAACTTGATTGAAGAGCTGGCCAAATTTTTACCGTTCGATAGGGATGAGGAGTATCAAGCTGATCCGGTTCAAGTGCTATTGACTGAAGATCAGCGGGCGATTTTGCCTGAAGTGTTGGCGGCCTTGGAAAAATTGAATCCGCAATGCGAGCAGGCGGCCTCTAATAATAATATTTCGGCAATGAAAGCATTTGCCGAAAACGTGTCGGCAATCGGCGAGCGTCACCGGTTTACCCCAGTCCTTGACTATGCTGAACGTCTCGAACGGCATATCGATAGTTTCGATATTGTCGAAATTAAGCAAGGTTTGAATGAGTTCTCGGCTTTACTTGAGCAATTGCGGGATTCGTAGGGCATTGCACTTGTTAGTTGAATCCGCGTTTCAAATCCGCGAACTTTCACAGTAACGTTCATGAAGGCCTAGCCATCGTCCCGGTAAATGAAAGCTCTCTGGGGTGGGGAGGGTGCGGTCACTCGC
>NPIE01004277.1_pt1 | contig 11506 bp, 10 predicted proteins | sample 8637661 | NCBI WGS metagenome assembly NPIE01 (sample SAMN07420842, study PRJNA396082) | bioreactor metagenome | isolation source: sample BA12 brine-fed electro-methanogenic bioreactor BA | place: Japan: Kochi | collected 2016-12-09 | reverse complement strand
GAAGTAGTCGATGTTGGAGACTTCTTTGGTTTCCTTGGGTGTGGCGGTCAGGCCTATGTGGGTTGCGGCGGAGAAGTATTCCAGAATCTGGCGCCAGGCCGAGTCCACTGAGGCGCTGCCCCGGTGGCACTCGTCGATAACCACGAGGTCGAAGAAGTCTGGGGAGAACTGCTTGTAGATGTTCTGTTCGTCTTCACTGCCGGTGACGGCTTGGTACAGCGACAGGTAAATCTCGTAGGATTTGTCTACCGTCCGGTTGGTGACCTTGGTCATGGCCTGGCCGAAAGGCTTGAAGTCGTTATTCTTGGTCTGGTCGACCAGGATGTTGCGGTCGGCCAGGAACAGGATGCGTTTCTTTTGCTTGGACTTCCAAAGCCGCCAGATTATCTGGAAGGCGGTGAATGTCTTGCCTGTGCCAGTGGCCATCACCAGTAGAATGCGATTCTGCCCGCGGGCCACGGCCTCTACAGTGCGGTTGATGGCGACTGTCTGGTAGTAGCGGGGCGTTCGGCCACTGCCGTCATCGTAGTAGGGCTGTTCGATCGTCTGCCGCACGTTCTGGTGGATACCTTTGTGCTGGCAGTAGAGCTCCCAGAGCGTTTCCGGGGAGGGGAATTCGTCCAGGCTCAGGGTAGTTTCGGTCTGGCCAAAGAGACCGGTGCGGTCATGGAACAGAAAGCCGTCGCCGTTGCTGCTGAACACGAAGGGAGCGTCGAGTGCATCGCTGTAGGTCAGGGCCTGCTGCATGCCATCGCCCAGGCTGTGATTGTTGTCCTTGGCTTCGATGATGGCAATGGGCATGTTCTTCTTGTAACTGAGAACGTAATCCGCCCGGCGACGTTTGCCACGGGTGTGCAGCCTGCCACGCACGATGATGCGCCCATCAGTGATCGGAAACTCTTCCCTTACCTGGCTGAGCACGTCCCAGCCTGCATTCTGCAGGGCAGGGGTGATGTACTTGGTGCAGATGTCCCGCTCTGTGAGCTTTTTCTTGTCCATTTGCTCGCCGCCGTTACTTCCTGATTGCAACCATCTGGTATTGCGTGGTTTTGTGGCTTTAGGTTAGCCCATATTGTTAGGTTACAGAAGGTTTGGTTGGTTGGCGCAAACAGTAATGCACACGCTTGCAACGAGAGGTGTCGTTTGAGAAGGAGAAGGATTTCTGATGAGCAGGGTTCTGGCATGCGATTTTAACGATGCCCAGAAACAACAAAGCCCGCACAAGGCGGGCTAAGTTATTGAATTCATGGTGCCCGGAGGCGGAATCGAANNCTGCTCTACCAACTGAGCTATCCGGGCGTGTTGAGCTGTGTGCTGCAACGGGGCGCTATTAAACCGGTTTAGGGTTTGGGAGTCAAGGCCGGCCGGCAAAAATTTTCGGAAGTTTTTGCCGGTTGTTCAGGCCTTGATCAATCGTCCTATTTTTCAGGCGGTACATAGCCTTCGGCCTGGTCGAACGGCTCGTTGTTGAAGAACCGGTCCATCTGCGCCTGCAGGTATTTCCGGTTGTTCACGTCCATCAGGTTCAGGTGTTTTTCGTTGATCAGCATGGTCTGCTGATTCTGCCATTCTTCCCAGGCCAGTTTGGATACGTTCTCGTAGATATCCTGGCCTTTGGGGCCGGGCATCGGGGGCATGGCCAGGCCTTCCAGTTCTTTCTGGTACTTGCGGCAGAATACAGTGCGGCTCATGTCGGCTCCTGTGCTGAGGTCAGTATGCCGGCATGATAACAGACCATCCGGCAACTTGGCTTGGTTACAGCAGGGTGGCTTGCTCGGGTTCCGTCAGCAGGGTTCGGATCGGGGCGGGCAGTCCCAGGCTGAGGGCTTCATCCCGGTGCAGCCAGCGCAAGCGGTCGGAATCGCCAACCTGGGTGTTACCGGCCAAGGGCAGGCGTACCGGTTGTATGTGCAGATGATAATGGCTGAAGGTGTGGCGAAAACCGCTGATGGGTTCCGGGCTGTGGCAGTTCAGCCCCAGCTCCCTGGCACAGGCGTCCTGCAGTTCATCCTTGCCGTAGGCCGGGTCCAGTTCGGGCAGGCTCCACAGGCCGCCCCAGATACCACTGGGTGGCCGGCGTTCCAGTAAAATTCGGCCCTCTGCATCTTCCAGGATCAGCATCCAGGTGGTTTTTTCCGGTTTTTCCTTCTTGGGCTTTGAACCGGGATACAGGCGGATCTCGTCACGGGCGTAGGCCTGGCAGCCATCGTTCACGGGGCAGGTCTCGCACCCGGGTTTGCTGCGGGTACACACCATGGCGCCCAGGTCCATGATCGCCTGAGTGTAGTCTTTGATCCGGGCTTCCGGCGTGTGGCTCTCCGCGTGCTCCCAGAGCTGGTTCAGCACGGCAGTCTGTCCCGGCCATCCGGGAACGGCATGGTAGCGCGCCAGCACGCGTTTCACGTTGCCATCCAGAATGGTTGCGCGTTTTTCAAAGGCCTGGGCGACAATGGCGGCGGCAGTAGAGCGGCCAATTCCTGTGAGGCTTTCGAGTTGCTCCTGGTCGGCCGGGAATTCGCCGCCGAATTCATCCACTACCTGTTTTGCGGCCTTGTGCAGGTTGCGTGCCCGAGCGTAATAGCCCAGGCCGGACCAATGGCCGAGCACATCATCGACTGGCGCCGAGGCGAGGGCGTGCACATCGGGAAAACGGGCCATGAAAGCTTCAAAGTAGGGAATCACGGTAGTTACCTGGGTCTGTTGGAGCATGATCTCCGACACCCACACCCGGTAAGCGTTTCGGTTGTGATGCCACGGCAGGTCGTGCCTGCCGTGTTGGTCGTACCAGCGAAGCAGTTTGTCGGCAAAACGGTCCGGCATCAGTTGAATAGTCCCTTCAGGGCGTCCTTCACCTTCTCGCCGGCATCCTCGCCCAGCTTCTCTTTCAGTTTTTCCTGCACCTTCTCTTCTGCTTTTTCTTTGGCGCGATCCACTTCTTCGCGGGCTTTCGCCTTGGCAGCGTTGGCCGCAATGTCTTTCAGGGTGTCCCGGAAGCGGGAGCCATCAAATGAACACAAGCCGGCCGGGTCTTCGGCGAAGTTGCCCCGGCATTCCACGGGAATGACCACGTTTTCCACATACTCGGTCACGCGACAGGCTTCGTCCCGGTGAATTTCACCAACTATGCGCAGGCCGAGTTCGTAGTCCAGGTCAGTTTGCTCAAGATCAACGGTGCCGTTCCCCTCCAGGCGCATGCCCGCAAGCGCCGCGACCAGATCGGTGTTGTTCAGGGTGTTGCCGTCGATTTTCAGTGTGCCCCGCATGTCGTTGAATGGTGTAGTCGTGCCCCAGTCGGTAGTCGTCAGGGATTCCTGGTTGGCGAGGGCGATACCCTGGCAGGCCATACGGGTCAGGTTCATCTGGCGGAACTCGCCTTCGGCCAGGTTAAAGCTGATCTCGCCGTTGGCGTTTTCACGCAGCGCAGAAATCCGGTTGCCAGTGGTATCGACAGCCACTTTCAGATTGGCACCACCAGAGAGCATGTCTACCTCGGCCAGATCGGTTAACAACGGCAGCGTCTGCACGTTGGTCACATCCGAGCGGATGCGCCATTTCGGGTTGTCGGTACGGGCGTCGATGGTGGCGTTGGCGCCAAAGCTGCCGTAATAGAGCTTGCCGCTGAATTCGTCCACTTGCAGTAGTCCATCTTTGGCCGTGGTGCTGGCGGCGATGTCGTTGATGGTGAGGTTGCTGACAATCAGCTCGCCCAGGCCGAAATCAATGTCCAGCAGCAGGGTGCGCAGAGTGTCCAGTGGCAGCAGGTCGGTTTCCGGCTGGGATGCCGCAGCGGTCTGGGTGTCGCTGTCGGCCTGGGTTTCGCCGTTGCCTGCTTCGGGCGAATCGCCTTCGGCCGAGGGTGGCAGGTAACGATCAGCGTTCAGCTTGTCGCCTTCAAGGTCGAACACCAGCCCACCTGTGGCGAGGTTGTAGCTGCCGCCACCGTTGAAGCGGGTATCGTCCAGGGTAAGGACAAGGTCAGACAGCGCCACAACGCCGGGCTCGCCACCCAGGTTGGTCGACAGCGCGATCGCTTTCAGCACCTCAGGATCCGTGGTTTCAATGGCTGGTTGTCCCAGATTGTTGAGAAGCTCCTTCAGGGAAAACTCGGAAATCTCAATGCGACCGTCCAGAGCCGGTTTGTCGCCAAAGCCTTTTACATTCAGATTGGTGTTGAGGCTGAGATTGGCCAGGCTGGCGGAGAAGTCGCTCAGGGACGCGGTTTCGTTTTCCAGATTGGCGGCCAGGGAACCGGCCAGCTCTGCGGTCACCGATTCGCCACCAAAGGGCTCGCCCGACATATCAAATACAGCGTTCAGGCCAGATACCGCAAATTCGTTGAGCGCCTGGTTTGCCTGGATGCGGGCGTTTATGCTGCCGTCTACGGCAAACTGTGGCTGGCTGGTTTCAACGCGGAAGCGGATATCCAGCGGGAACTCGGAGCCCAGGGTGATATCACTGGCGGTCACGGTGAAGTCTTCCAGCGTAACGGACTGGCCGGTGCTCAGATCGTTGTAGTGAACGCTGGCGTTACTGATTTCAACGTTCTCGACATTAAAGTTGAGAGCCTCGCCGCTGGCGGATTGTGGCTCAGGCTCGGCGGTTTCCTGGGCGGGTTGTTGTTCGGCAGCATCGGTGCCAGCCTCTGCGGTGGCGGTTTGCTCCCGCATTATCCGGGTCCAGTTGCCTTCGCCCTGCTCGTTAACTTCCAGGTGGGCATCCAGGCCATTCAGCAGGAAGGTGTTTACCTGCGGAGACATGGCAATCAGAGACCAGAAATCAATCTGGGCAATCAGTTGCTCCAGTGCGACAAACCTCTCGCCGTCAAGGTTGGCCTCTACCTCATTCAGCTCCAGGCCCAGAGGAATGAAAGACCAGCCGATGTCGCCCTCCAGCATCAGGTCCAGATTGGTCTGCTTCTCAACAGCCGCTTCAATCTGGGGTTTGTAATCGTTGGGGTTGATCACCGCAACCGCAATGGCGACGGCGGCCACTGCCAGTAACAGCAGCGCAATAACGGCGTAGATCGCATAGCGGATAACTTTCATGGCTGGGTTCCTTTTCCTGTCGGCAGGCTGGTAGCCGGCGTTTTATTGCGTGAATAAAGCAAAGGATAACGCAGGGTTAGCAAATTAACAGTGCAGGAATATGACAATGCGGTAGTCTTGGTTCAAAATACACCCCCAACTTATCCGCCGGGGCAGTCAGCCCCGAGGCACAAATAAACATAAGAAGGAGTCGGCTGTGGCCATTACCGTATCGATTGAGCTGAACCGGGATCTGGAAATTCCGGCGAGCTATGATGAAGTTTTCGATCTGTTGGCAGACGTTCCAAAATCTGCCAGCCACTTCCCGAAAGTCGATAAGCTGGTGGATCTGGGCAACAATGCCTACCGCTGGGAAATGGAAAAAGTGGGCGTCGACAAACACGCTATTCAATCGGTTTACGCCTGCACCTACCACGCTGACAAAGAGGCCGGCAAGATCACCTGGTCGCCCATCAAAGGTGAGGGCAACGGGGTTGTCAGTGGTTCCTGGACCCTGAGTGCCAAGGGCGACAACGCCACCGCAGTGAAATTCCAGACCAGCGCAGAGCTGACCGTTCCCCTGCCGAGCCTGCTCAAGCTGGCCATCAGCCCGGTGATCAAGCACGAGTTCAACAGCCTCGTGGACACCTACATGGCCAACCTGAAAAAAGCGTTCTGAGCTATCAGGGTGATTGATCCGGTTGCGGGACTCCGGTTGAGTTAACAGGTATAATCCGCAAACAAAGTTTACGGTAGCAAGCCAGTTTTCAACGGAGTCTCCATGGCCGAACGCAAGGCTCGGGTAGAACGCAATACCCTCGAAACCCAGATTACCGTCGAGATCAACCTCGATGGCACCGGCAAAGCCAATTTCGACACCGGTGTGCCTTTCCTTGAACACATGATGGACCAGATTGCCCGCCACGGCCTGGTGGATCTGGATATTACCTGCAAGGGCGACCTGCACATCGATGACCACCACACCGTGGAGGACATCGGTATCACTCTGGGCCAGGCCTTCAAGCAGGCGGTGGGCGACAAAAAAGGCATTCGCCGCTATGGCCACGCTTATGTGCCCCTGGATGAAGCTTTGTCACGCGTGGTCATCGACCTGTCCGGCCGCCCCGGTTTGCTCATGGACGTACCCTACACCCGCGCCAGCGTGGGCGGGTTTGACGTCGATCTGTTCGCAGAGTTCTTCCAGGGCTTTGTGAATCACTCCATGGTGACCCTGCACATCGACAACCTGAAGGGCAAGAACACCCATCACCAGATCGAAACCGTGTTCAAAGCCTTCGGCCGCGCACTGCGCATGGCGATTGAAATGGACGAGCGCATGGCGGGCATCACCCCGTCCACCAAAGGCGCCCTGTAACCGGTCACCAATAGGAACAGAACCACCATGAAGACCGTCGCCATCATCGACTACGGCATGGGCAACCTGCATTCCGCCCGCAAAGCTGTGGAGCACGTGGCCCCGGACTGCACCGTACTGGTTACAGACGATGCCGCCAAAATCCGTGAAGCTGACCGGGTGATTCTGCCCGGTGTGGGCGCCATCCGTGACTGCATGGCCGAAATGCACCGTTTGGGCGTGGTTGAACTCGTCAAAGAAGTCTCTCAGGACCGCCCGTTCCTCGGCATCTGTGTTGGCATGCAGGCCCTGATGGCCCGCAGCGAAGAAAACGGCGGAGTGGAAGCTATCGGCCTGTTCCCGTCTGAAGTCCGCTACTTCGGCGACAACCTCACTGAAAACGGCGAACGCCTGAAAGTGCCTCACATGGGCTGGAACCAGGTGTACCACACTCAGGACCACCCGCTATGGCACAACATACCGGACGGCGACCGCTTCTACTTTGTGCACAGCTACTATGCCGAAGCTAAAGGCAACGCCGACATGGCCGGCCGCACTCATTATGGTGTCGACCTGGCGGCAGCGGTGGCGAGAGACAACATCTTTGCAGTGCAGTTCCACCCTGAGAAAAGTGCCCGGGCGGGGCTGCAGTTGCTGGAAAACTTTACGAACTGGACCGGAAAATGCTGATTATCCCCGCTATCGATCTGAAAGACGGCAAATGCGTAAGACTGCGCCAGGGCCGCATGGAAGACTCTACTGTATTCGGTGACGACCCCGTCGACATGGCCACCAAGTGGGTAGATGCTGGCGCTCGCCGCCTGCACCTGGTTGACCTTAACGGCGCTTTCGCCGGCGAGCCGGTAAACGGTGAGATCGTAAAGGCAATTGCCGTGAAGTACCCGAATCTGCCCATCCAGATCGGCGGCGGCATCCGCTCGGCGGAAACCATTGAGGCCTATCTGAAGGCTGGTGTGCAGTGGGTCATCATCGGCACCAAGGCGGTTAAAGAGCCTGAGTTCGTCACCGAAATGTGCAAGGAATTCCCCGGCCACATTATTGTGGGTCTGGACGCCAAAGACGGCCGCGTCGCCACCGACGGCTGGGCCGAAGTCTCTGAAGTCATGGCGGTAGATCTTGCCAAGCGCTTCGCCAACGACGGCGTATCCTCAATCGTATACACCGACATCGCCCGTGACGGCATGATGCAGGGCGTNNCCGCCAAGCTGGCAGAAGAAGGTGGCATCCCGGTGATTGCGTCTGGCGGCGTTACCAACATGGATGACCTCAAGCGCCTGGCCACAGTTGCCGACAAAGGTGTCATCGGTGCGATCACCGGCCGCGCCATTTACGAAGGCACTCTGGATGTGGCCGAAGCGCAAGCCTATTGCGACAGCCTGAAAAACTGAGGACTGACAATGGCATTGGCAAAACGCATTATCCCCTGTCTGGACGTCGACAAAGGCCGAGTGGTTAAAGGCGTGAATTTTGTCGATATCCGCGACGCCGGTGACCCGGTGGAAGTGGCCCGTCGCTACAATGAGCAGGGCGCGGACGAGATCACTTTCCTGGACATCACGGCCAGCAGCGAAAGCCGCGATACCACCTACGAAACGGTAGAGCGCATGGCGGCGGAAGTGTTCATCCCGCTGACCGTGGGCGGTGGCGTGCGCACCGTCGATGATATCCGCAAACTGCTCAATGCCGGAGCCGACAAGGTCTCCATCAATACGGCCGCAGTCTTCAATCCCGAGTTTGTGCGCGAGGCAGCGGAGCGTTTTGGCCGGCAATGCATTGTCGTCGCCATTGATGCCAAGCGCGTGAGCGCAGAGGGCGAGGAGCCGCGCTGGGAGATTTTTACCCACGGTGGTCGCAAGCCAACCGGGCTGGATGCCGTAGAGTGGGCGAAGAAAATGGTTGAGCTGGGGGCAGGGGAGTTGCTGCTGACCAGTATGGATCGTGATGGCACCAAGATCGGCTTTGATCTTGGCCTGACCCGTGCCATCAGCGATGCGGTAGTCGTACCGGTGATTGCTTCAGGTGGTGTCGGTGAGCTACAGCATCTGGCGGATGGCGTTATCCAGGGTGGCGCAGACGCGGTTCTGGCGGCATCCATCTTCCACTTCGGTCAGCACACCATCCCTGAAGCCAAAGCCTTTATGAAGGCTCAGGGCATCGAAGTCCGCGATTAATTGCTGCGTGCATAGGCAGGCCGAATGGCCTGCTTCTCACCTTCCGCAAACATCTCCCGATTACCGTTACGCATGGCCCAGAGACCACTGACCGTGGCGATGGCAATGCCCTGTTCATCCAGCATCGGCAGGTGCTTCTCCAGATAATCCACGGTGACCTTGTGCGGGTGTCCGATACCAATGGCCGTGCCTTTTTCCCTGGCGGTCTGAATCAGCAGTTTGAACTGTTTGTCGACAAACTCTTCCGTCTGTTCGTGATCGAGAAACACATCGCGCGTCAGGCTCGGGATGTTGTAGGCATCGGCCACACTGCCGGCGATGGAATTGGCAATGGTGCGGCTGTCGACGAAATACACCGGATAGCGGTCCAGCTCTTTCATGACCCAGTCCATGGGTTCCAGTTGCTGGGTAAGCAGGCTGCCCATGTGATTGTTCACACCGCTGACAAAGGGAATGGACTGCAGTGCCCGGCGCAGGGTGGTGGTGATGGTCGGCTCGTCCATATCCGGTGTCAGTCCGCCCGGGCCGAGACCGAAGTTGCGGGTGTTGGCCATCGGGGCGTGCAACATGATTTCCTTGGATTGGGCGTGGGCCAGCTTCGCCAAGGGAACTGTGTGGCGCCGGTAAGGCAGGAAGGCCAGTGTCAGGGGCTGGTCAAGCTTTGCCAGTCGCTCGCCCTCGTACCGATTGTGGCCCATGTCATCAATAATGATGGCAATGGTGGGCTGCTGGGGTTCACCCGGCCCTGACGCAAACGCAGCGACAGGGCTGATGGCCAGAAGCGCCAGCAGCGCGAGGGTAGAACGCAAAGTCACTGGGCGTTTTCCTGCGGCTTGCTGTCGTTCTTCCGGTTAAGGATGTGCAAGCCCTTCAGCAGGTTCAGGGCCGACCGCAGCTGATAGTCCCGGTCGGCCGCAGAAGCCTGTGCTTCCGCAGCCTGTTCTCTGGCCTTGCGGGCCTCCTCCTCATTCTCCCCTTCAAGATGACCGCTCAGGTCGGCTTCGGTGAAGAATGGTCTGCTGTCGAGTTCTTTCAATTCCGCCGGGCGCACCTCAATGTCCGGCTTGATGCCGGTGGCCTGGATGGAGCGACCATCCGGCGTGAAATAACGAGCGGTGGTCATTTTGATGGCGTGGGTCTCGTCCAGCGGGATGACCGTCTGAACACTGCCCTTGCCGAAGGACTGGGTGCCCATCACCACGGCACGTTCATGGTCCTGGAGCGCGCCGGCAAGGATTTCCGACGCGGAAGCAGAGCCACCGTTGATTAGCACGACAATAGGTGTGCCAGCCATGACGTCGCCGGGTTTGGCACTGAAGCGCAGGCGTGAACTCTGGATACGGCCTTCGGTGTAAACAATCAGGCCTTCGTCCAGCAGGGCATCCGCGGTCTCTACGGCAGCTTGCAACACACCGCCGGGGTTGTTGCGAAGGTCAATGATCAGGCCGTCCAGATCGTTGCCGTGTTCGTCTTCCAGATCGCTGAGGGCTTTCAGGAACTGCCGGCCAGTCTCGGCCTGGAATTGCGTGACACGGACATAGCCGTAGCCGTTATCGATCATCCGGGATTTAACGCTGGTGACTTTGATCACATCCCGGGTGACATCAATCTCGATAGGCGCACTTTCGCCCTCGCGCATGATGGTCAGAGTAAGCACCGTGCCGGGCTTGCCGCGCATCAGGTTGACGGCTTCTTCCAGCGACATTCCCTTCACCGGCTTTTCGTCCAGCTTGATGATCAGGTCGCCGGCTTGAACGCCCGCTTTCTGGGCCGGGGTGTCGTCGATCGGAGAGATGACTTTGACAAAGCCGTTCTCCATGCCCACTTCAATGCCAAGGCCGCCAAATTCCCCGGAGGTACTTTCTTCCAGTTCCTCGTAATCCTTGGGGGCCAGGTAGGTAGAGTGCGGGTCCAGGTCGGACAGCATGCCCTTGATGGCGCTCTCGAGCAGCTGGGTGTCGGAGACATCTTCCACGTAGGCGTCTTTGATGCGGCTGAACACTTCGGTGAACTTGCGCAGGTCTTCCAGCGGCAGTTGTTCTTCCGGGTCTGGAAGTTTCAGTTCAACCCGCTCGCCACTCTGAATGGAGTCCAGAATCTGCTGGGTCTGAGCGTCCTGATCCTGTGCCAGGGCCAGTCCGGGGGCTGTGAAACAACAGGTGGCAAGAATCATGGTGCGCAATGGCGAGGTCTTGAGTGTACTTCTGGCCCGTTTCATTCACATATCCTGTTTTGTTTCCAATAGTTGGACTGGTTCCTGACCCGGACAGTATGGCGCCCGCAACGCCGTTTGTCAGCCCTGTTATGGCTTGCCCAGCCAGCTCCTGGGATTCACGGGTTTGCCGTTGCTCCGTACCTCGAAATACACGGCCGGGTCCTCGGTGCCGCCGGTGCGTCCGGCCAGGGCAATGGTCTCGCCCGGGCGCACCCAGTCACCGGGGGTTGTGAACAGGCTGCTGCTGTGGCCGTAAAGGGTCATGTAGCCATCGCCGTGATCAATGATGGTGATCAGCCCGAACCCGCGCAGCCAGTTGGCAAATACCACCCGGCCATAGTGCACGGCCTTGATCTCTGCTTCTTCGGCGGTATTCATCAGAATGCCGTTACGGCGCAGTTTGCCATCGGCGTACATGGCGCCGTAATTGCTGACTACCCGCCCTTTTGCGGGCCAGGGCAGTTTGTCGCGGCGGGATTTGAACGGACTGGATTCGTTCGGGGCCGGAATGCTGGCAATGGCCTGCTGCACCTCTTTCAGCAATTGCTCCAGGCGCTCGCGATCGGCTTCCAGGGATTGGCGCTCGCTACGGCGGTTCTGGATGTCGTCATTCAGGGCGGCCAGTGTTCTGGCCCGATCCTGCCGGCTCTGGGTCAGTTGCTGCTGGCGCTGTTCCAGATCGGCTTCGGTCTTGGCCAGTTCGGTGCGGGTGGCCTGAACG
>NPIE01036996.1_pt1 | contig 11516 bp, 14 predicted proteins | sample 8637661 | NCBI WGS metagenome assembly NPIE01 (sample SAMN07420842, study PRJNA396082) | bioreactor metagenome | isolation source: sample BA12 brine-fed electro-methanogenic bioreactor BA | place: Japan: Kochi | collected 2016-12-09 | reverse complement strand
AACTTGGGTACAGTATCCCGATTTCCAGAGGAAAAGGTGGTGATCGAGTCACGCTGTTTGTGTGATTTATTCACCGGTTGGCGAATGATGAGAGTATTGTTCGTTGAATGCGCAACTCGTCCGCTTCCGCTCCCGAATTGCTCAGTCTTTCCTAATCCGTAGCATGCGGGTATTTGCCTTCCCTGGCCGCACAGCGTAGGCATCCATGCCAGCGCCGCCCGAAGTTTTGACGCTCTTCTGATCGTTCTTAGCAGCCGACAGGTTGCTTTCCATGCGCTTCGCAATCCCAATGTTGTGTTGCTATGCTGGCGCAAAGCCATCTTATTCGATACGGCCAGCTGTCGCTCGCCTTAGCGTCCCTGCACATCCCTGTTTGTTCCCGGCTTCCCTGCCGGGAAAACGGGCATCCATGCCCTTTTAGAATCGGCCACGACTTTATTTCGATCTCACCTCCGCGTTGCTACGGCTCGGACAAAGGAGAAAAGAGAAACAAAAAAAACGCCGAAAGTGTAAACCAAAAATTTCAAAAGAAAATGTAGTAACGCCAAGGGCTTCTAAGCCTGCCACCATTTGATTTTTTAGTGGGCAGGCTAAGAATCCCTAAGCGTTCTCCACATTGTCTTTTGAAATTTTCGGTACTTTCAGAAGGCGTTTTCTTTTTTTCTCTTTTTTTTCTTTTGGGTTGTGGTTTCTGGGTGGCGGCGTTGGCGTCTGTCGTTTTTCCTTTTTTTTCAATCGCTTATGTTCCACGTGGAACGGGTCAGGGGGTGTTTATGTCAGGTTTCGTTTCTGTTTTAAATGGCCGGCGCGGCGCGGGCATTATCGCGCGGCCTTTGTCTTGCGGTTGGGTGTGGGCTCGTCGGGCTTTGCCGGGCGGTGCCGGTTGGCATCCGGCCCCGGCTTGCCTGTTCGTGCCGTTTTCGTCGTTCGCGTTGGCGTCGGCTTTCGCGCGTGGCGTGGCCGGTCTCGGGTGGCGGGTGTGGGTGCGTCCCGGTGTGGTCGGTTCGCCGGTGTTCCAGGCTTGCGCGCTTCCCGTTCCCCGGTTTGCGGTCAAGGTGGCTCTTCCTTCCGGGCTTTCGTGCTCGGCGGCCCGCGCGGCCTTGCCGCCGGTGCCTCGTTTGTCTTCGCTGGTTTTTGCGCTTTAGGCGGGCTTATGTCTTGGTTTGGTTTTCCTTCCTTTCGTGTCTGGTTTTTCGGTCGCCGTCTGCCGCCTGCGCCCTGGTGGCGTTTCGTCGGTTGGTTCTTCCGGTCACTGCCGCTGCCTTTGCGCCGCGTTGCGCTGCGGGTGTGCTCATGGCTGTCGTAGCTTTCGCCGGTTCGCGGGTTCTGCCGGCGTCCGGCTCCGCGTTGGTCCTTCGCGTGGCATCGAATCTCGCCGCCGGTGGCGCTTCGTTTGTCGTCGGCTGCTGCAGCGGCGCCGATGCGGCTTTGTTGTCGGCCGTGCCGGGTTCGGTTCCGCCTTCGTTGGTTCGCTGTTTGTGCGCCTTCGGTCCCGGTGGCCAGGGCTGCGGCCCGATCTCGGCGGTGGATCGCGTCGCCAAGTTCGCCGCTGTCGGAGGTGCGGTCGAGTGGTGGGCGGGCGGTTCGGTTTCGGTGCCGCTTCGCGTTCGGCTTGCGGCTCGCACGCGCGCGGTGGTCGGTTCGGCTTCGGCCGGCTTGGTGGTCTTTTTTGGTTCGCCAAGTTCGAAGGGTTCGCTTTTAGCGTGCCGCTGCGCTGTCGCGCGCGGGTTGCCGGTGTTGGCTTTCCCGGTCGGCTTTTCGGCGGATCGCTTGCCGGTTTTGGGGGCTGGCCGGTGGGTGTCTTCGGGTGCCATGGGCGGCTATTTTTGGGCAAAAAATCAGAAAGAAATTTTTGCTTAAGTTGTTGTAAATTAAATTATTTTGTACTAAAATATTATTATATTGATATTTTGGTTTTATCAATTTCCACCTGGTTTCCGCGCTAGACTCAGGGTGGTTAAACGGAAGGAAACGCGGTCAACTTTCCCGGTTAAGTTGGCTTGTCAGCCTGATCAACTGGCAAGTAAAAAACCGGCGGCTAATATCAATATATTGATATTCCGTCTTTTAATCTCTCTTTGGAGGTGTTTATTATGTTAGTTGAAATCGTTGAAAAACAGCGGCGGGCGGTTAGCGTTGTAAAAACGGCCTTATTGGCCGCCGGCATCAATAACCGCCGGGTTGCGGCAGGCTTCGACATTTGGACGTATCAAACCGCGCGCGTCGAAACTTGCGCGGTCTTCGTTTCGGCGCCCGAAGGCGCTAATATCGAGCCTTTCTACGAATCCGGTAAATCGTTCGTTGAAGCCGTTCAGAAATTGCTTGCAACAATCAAGGGGCAGGCAAACGAAAACGGCGCTAATCCGACCGATCAAACCGGAGAAGCGCCGTTCTAAAGGTGTTTTGTGTGGGTCAGGGTAGCCGCCCTGGCTCACTTTTCCTAATTAATTATTCGCACAAATCAGGAGTGACAAGGTTATGACAACTCAAACAGCAAATCAAGCAAAACCGCTTTTCGGTCTCGGTCGGACGATGGCCACGCCCGGCGCTATGGTCGTCATGCAAGGCATGGGGTTATCGCCGATCTCGCTTCTTAGCCGGCATCAGCGCGGCGATTGGGGAGAGTTAGCCGAGGAAGACAAGGCCGCCAATGATGAGGCCGTTACAAAGAACGACCGCATTTTTTCGGCATATCATTTCGATACGGTCAAGTTTTGGGTCATCACCGAGGCCGATCGTTCGTTAACAACCATTCTTCTTCCCGAAGAATACTAACCACAAGGCCGGGCATCGGTAGCCGCCGACTCCCGGCTTTTATTCCATTCGCACATTTAGGAGATTCTCATCATGAATTCATTCAACCAACAACCAAGTTTGACCGCATCGTTCAAAGGCCTGTCCGGTTTGGTCCGTTCGGACAAGCCGCTTTCCGACGATGACATCAACCGCGCGGCGCCGTCCGTGTTCGCCGAATCGGCCCACGAATCGCGCTCTAGCCGGTACGCTTACATCCCAACGATCGAGGTCGTTAACGGCCTGCGCCATGAAGGCTTCGAACCGTTCATGGCTTGCCAAGCGGGCACCCGCATCGAGGGCAAGGAAGCTTTCACCAAGCACATGCTTCGTTTCCGCCATTCGAGCCAAATCAACGGCGATGAAGCGAACGAAATCATCTTGGTGAACTCGCACGACGGCACATCGAGCTATCAAATGCTGGCCGGCTGTTTCCGCTTCGTTTGCCATAACGGGCTAATTTGCGGCGATACAATGGAAGACTTTCGGGTTCGTCATTCCGGTAATATTGTCGGCAACGTCATCGAGGGCGCTTTCAATATTCTTGACGAGTTCGAGCGCGTGGACGCCTCGAAAGACATCATGAAACAAATCGAGCTAAAACCCGAACATCAGCAGGCCTTTGCCCGTGCCGCTTTGCAATTGCGTTATGATCCGGAAGAAAACATTCCCGTCGTTCCACAGCAGCTCAACGCGGCTCGCCGCTTCGACGATCGCGGCGCCGATCTTTGGCATACCTTCAACCGCGTGCAAGAAAACATGCTTCGCGGCGGTTTGTCCGGTCGCAACGCCAACGGTCGGCGCACGACGACCCGCGAAATCAAAAGCGTATCGGAAAACATCCGTTTAAACCGCGCGCTTTGGACGCTTGCCGAAGAAATGGCCGCTTTAGCGGCTTAATCACAATCCCGGGGGCTTGTAGCCGCTCGCTCCCGGCTTTTATTTAAATTCGCACAAATCAGGAGGTTGCTATGTATTCAGCAGCTCAAGCAGTCGACCGGGTCAAGCCGGTTCAACAATCAAAAAATGAAATGGCCGTGGTTTCGGCTAACCCGCTGGATCTTCCAGCCGCGACATTCAAAGAAGGCCTGGACCGCCGTAAAGCCAACCGAACCGCCCTCATGGATTGGATCCGCTCCGCACTGATCGAGGATACCGATTACGGCAAAATACACGTCGTTGGCTGGAGTAAATGCAAAGCCGGCAAGCATTGCAAAAACCCGGATCATTTCAGCAAACCCAGCCTGTTTAAACCCGGCGCGGAGAAAATCTGTGGCATGCTTGGCGTAACCGTTAGATATCCGACTTTGCCGGATTACGAAAAGGCGGCTCTTTCGGGGGCAAATCTAAACCAGATCATTATCCGCTGCGAGATCATCGACGCTAACAGCCGCGTGGTGGCCGACGGCATCGGCGCCCGCGTGATCGCTCAAGATAATGGCGACATCAACAAATCGCTGAAAATGGCCGAGAAATCCGCGCACATCGACGCCGTTTTAAGAATGGCGGGGTTATCCGAAGTCTTTACCCAAGACATCGAAGACATGATCCAGCGCCGCGAGGCGGAAAGCCTCAAAAGCGCCGAGGATTTTTTGAGAGACAAGGGCTTTGTCGGTATTACGAAGGAACAGCATCAACGTCTCGAGGCCCGGATTCGTGAGCTTCGGCTAGACCGCGAACGCGTAAAGGAATGGATGTTCAAGGCTTCGCACGAGCGCTTTAGCAGCTTTCTTGAACTATCGCCGGAATTTTACGTACGGCTTTATAACAAACTTGATCAATTCGCGGGAGTACAATCATGAGCAACTTAGCTTTATATCAACTGAGCCAAAACTATATTGAAGCGCTGGACTTCCTGACCGATCCGGAAGCCGATCTTCCCGCCGAAGTAATTAACGATACCTTGGAGGCCTTGGGCGGCGAACTCGAAGACAAAGCCGTCAATGTAACCAAATTTTTGAGAAACATGGAAGCAGCCGCCGAGGCGATCAAACAGGCAGAGGCCGAAATGGCCAAGCGCCGCAAAGCGCTTGAAAGCCGCGTCAAATGGCTGAAGGACTATCTCAAAGGCAGCATGGAATATACCGGCATCACCAAAATCGAATGCCCTTATTTCAAGCTGGCCATCCAGAAGAACCCGCCGGCGGTGGCCATCTTGAATGAAGACGCGATTCCGGATGAATTCAAAGAGCAGGTCATTACCTGGAAGTTCGACAAAACCGGGATCAAAGAGGCCATTAAAGCCGGTCAGGCGGTACCGGGTGCCGAATTGGTCAACGGCACGCGCTTGGCTATCCGTTAAACTACAACCCACAGAGCCGCTTCGGCGGCTCTTTTGCGAGACCGACATGATTAGACAAATAAAGCTAAACAAAGGTGATGTATTGTGCGTTACCGATGAATCAGGACATAAAATTCTTCTTTTGGCGCTAACTGAATGGGCCTAAAACAAGCAGTCGTGTCACTAGCCGCCATTTCACGGCCGGATAACATCGGCGGCGAGGTTTCCGGTCATTGGGCCTATCCGACATGGTTATCCGCATAGGCTTTATCTGGTCTGGAGCACTATTTATGACCTACTGTCTTCTGTGTCGGGAAACATGTGTTAGGCGACAGCCCTTGCCAATACTGGTTTTGCGCCAGATGGCGGTTCATGGTGCAACTGCTTGTTCTACCCCGAATGCCATGGCGACAATGAGTTGTTGGTTGACCCGTGCGACACCGGTACCGCCTATAATCAAAGCAGCGCGGCGCGAAGTCGTATTCAAGAATTGTTGGATCCTGGCGTTTGATCAATCGCCGCAGGGACGCGGCAAACTCGTTCGATTCGTGCTTAAATGCTTCATTTAACAGACCTCGAAGCCTTTCATGCTACGCCCCATTCAGCACCTGAACGCCATAGCCAAACGTTACCCCAAAGCCTGGAAGCAGGTCGAGATTTTCCGGCGGGACCGGGGCCAAGACTTGCCCGATTGGCCGGAGTGGTGCTTTCTGCCAATGGCTGCGTGGTATTCGGTTATCAGCGCGCAACATCAAACCGGCCGATTGCCGCTGGACCTCATTACCGACGTGGCGAACCTTGCCGCGCTGGGTTCATGGCGTTACAGCCAAGGCGTTTACCGGTTCGATTTGGACACGTTTGCCGCATTGGCCGACACCATCGTTAAAGGCGAGATTCCGAGCGATGTCTTGCTGCGCCTTCCTGAGTGGTGCGTCTATATTGAAGTACCGGAAGATTACCGGTGGTTCGAAACACGCCTCCACGGCTTTTGGGTGCATCTGGAACAGGACACGAACACGTACCGAAACGAGCTGCGCTTTTTGCTCGATACCGAATCCGAACTACAACCGCATATTCTGCATATCGGACCTTGGGCGATAACCGAAGCGGTGGACAGGTGGTTTAGCGAGGCGAAACGGCAGGCCAGACAAGCAAAATTTTTAATGCCTGAATCCAATGAAGTTGGCGACTCGGTTGAAATTATCGCTAAAGCTATTAATCCGTTAGTGAGCCTGGTTCTGTACCTGTGCAGCGAAGAGCCGGAGATTGTCGACCCGAAGGTACCCGAAAACAGACCGCATTATCCGCGGCCGAAAAAGGTCAAAGGCGGTTGGCGGTTATTTCCGCCCGACAAGCCGAAAATGTGGACGGTCGGCGAGAAAACCGGCGCCCAGCTGCGGCATGCCTACGAAACGGAACCGACCGGCCGCGCCGTCAAACCGCATTTGCGCCGGGCGCATTGGCACGGCTACTGGAGAGGCCCGAAAACCGGCGAACGCCAGTTTCGTTATAAATGGCTTTCGCCTATCATAGTCGGCCGTAATGACAACAACGACGATGAAAATCGAATCCAACAATGAAAATCGGCGAAATAATCAAGCGTAGACGCTGCGCGTTAGACTTGACTCAAGTCGAGTTGGCGCAAAAAGCAAAGCTCGCACAATCGAAAATCAGCCAGCTTGAGAGTGGCGTCAGCGATAACGTGACAATAGACAACCTTAGAAGTATCGCCAAGGCACTGAATTGCGCGCTGGTTGATTTGTTGCCTGACGCCGATAAAACCATAAAAAAATAAAGAAATTTGCAAAATGCGGCAATCTGTCACATTTCTGTCATCTAAATTTCTGCTAGATTTCATCTTGAGCGGCTTATGCGAGTCATGAGGACACCCCCTGCAATGGACTGCTTTTTTATATCGATTTAGGACGTTTTATAGAGAAAACCAACTTCATGCACGGAAACAAATGCGGGCACCGTCCGGATTGTCCCCGATGGTTCGAACCTCCGCCGAAGCACACGCGGCCCAAGATCATCGAAAAAATCATCGGCGAGATTCGGCGCTATTATCGCGAACCGGCTTCGTCGATCCCATCCCTGAATCTGGCCAACGGCTCAGACCGGCAGCAGAGAAGCGAGCGCCGCGAAGCCTGTTTGTCCGTCCTTGGCTGCCTGCTTCACTACCTCGACCTTACGACGCTCCGCGTCGGCATTCCGCAAAACGACGCTTCCTTTTCAGGCATATCAATGCCATTCATCGCCGAAAAAACCGGCCTGACCCTGAAACGTGCCGAACGTGCGATTCGCGACTTGGTGAGAGCAGGCCTGATCACAGTCCACCCGCTTTGCGAAAAAATCAGCGACACGGTCTACAAAGGCTATGCCGCGATCCGGACGATATCGGCCAAACTGTTTACGATCTTCGGCATGGGCGGCCGGCTCAGATACGAGCGGGAGAGGGCATCTGCTAGACAAAAGAAGCGATCCCGGAAAGAAGAAGCGAAGAATAAAGCGAAAATCGAACTCCTTGCCGGCACGCCGGAAACAGATAAAAAAGACAGCCAATCCGGCGGAAGAGCCGCCGAACTCCGAAGCATCAAAGCCATCCTGAACAGCTCATAAACTCCCTAAAACATCCCCTGCACTCCAAGCCGCTATCGATAACCAAAGTCTTTCGATCGCCCGCGCTTGGCTTTCTGTCAGCTAAGGATTGCCGTTGTAAGTAAACGCCCAATAGACAAGTAAGCGGATAATTACAAACTTTTCCCGTTTTTCCGGCTCTTTCGATTTGATCCGCAGGCTTTTCCGTTTGCCGATTGATTAAGTGTCGGCGTCATACGGCCGGCTCCGCGACCGGTCACAGAATAAGCTTTTAAGTGTCCGTATTTGTTGCGGTTAAGTGGGTCAGCTAAATCAGCCCCTTTTCAGTTGAAAAAAGGAATCATCCCTGATTCCTGTTGCCGGCGTCCTGCCGGCAATTTTGATGCGCTCAGTCGCCGCGCAGGCTTTAAGGTTAAACAAGATGTAGAAGCGGGAGCGAAGAGGGCTACGTTAGGCCTCGATAGCGACCCGTAGCGTGGCGTTTCGGTTTTTGGCCGCCGTGCCTAGTCGTCAGCGTTATCGTTGCCGAAAGGCCCGAGGCTTTAGCCTGTCGGCGCTTCCTGAAGGTTACGCCGGGTCGATTATGCCAACCTTAACGCGGCGGAGGTTCAGGCCTGAAGCGTGAAGGAAGGCGCTATCAACGATTCTCGCGGGTGTGCCACAGCCGCAGCACATAGATAGTGGAGCCCTGGATTTCGTAGCGTATCTCGTAATCGTCGACGAGCAGCCGTCGCACCTCGCGCGGTTCGAACTCGAAGAGCTGTTCGCCGATGCGCGGATTGTCAAACAGGATAGCGGGAGCCCTGGCCAGCGTTTGAACGGCCCGCGCGGCGGCATTCTTGTTCGCCGGCGCCAGAAACTCGTACAGGCGTTCCAGGTCGGAAAGCGCCTTACCGGTCCATTTCAATTCCATCAGCGCGGCAGCGACAAGGGTTTGTCGGTGCCTAAACTCTCCGCCCATGCCTGCACGGCCTGGTGGTCGATGACCCGGCCGGCATCCACGTCGGCCAGCGCCTCTCGGGTCAAGCGTTCGCGGTCTTCCTCCTGGTTAAGCCATGCCGACAATGCTTGCTTCATAATCCAGCCGCGCGAGCGATCCAGCCGATCGGCCATCCGGTCGACTCTTTCGGCCAGCGGAAGCGGGACATGGGCGGTCAGCACTTTGGTTTCAGTTTTAGCCATGATGACTTTCTCTCGCGGGAATATGATTAAAAGTTAATCATATTGATTAATTTTTAATCAGTCAATTCGTTACAACCGCACCCTCACCAAGCTGCGTATGCCGGCAATGCCGCCTGTCCTGGCTTGCTGGTCCGGCAAAGCCGATAGCGCCGGTCGGGAGAACGGTGGCTTTATTTTATATTACGTAATTATGATAATTATGTAATTATCATAATTACGCTTTTAAAGTGTAATAATTCTGCTATACTATCCTTCAACCGCCACTACAGAGGATTGAATCATGAGCTCAGAACGCTTAACAGAGAAAGAAGTACACGAGGCATGCGCCGAAATTGCCGGCCAAGGCGAGCGCCCGACCGTGTTGAACATCTACCACCGGCTGGGTCATGGCAGCCTGACCACGATCACCAAGTATTTCGGCACATGGAAAGAATCCGAAGAGGCTCAGGCCTTCAAGGCCGAGGAATTGCCGGCAGTCGTTAACCTGCCTGACGAGCTGACCAAGGAGGGCGAGGATTTATTGAAACGCATGTGGAATGTCGCAAAAAACCTGACCGATGCGGAATTGGATATTCAACGCGAGGCGCTGAAACAGGCCGAACAGGCCAGCCAGAAACGGGTAGAGGAGGCTTTTGCATTCTCGGAAGCTCAATCCCTAAAGATCGAACGATTGGAAAATACATTGGCGTTGGCGAAAGAAGAGTTTCTTGAGGAAGAAACCTCGCACAACCTCACAATCGGCAAATTGAAGGAAGCCGAGAAAAGCAATGTGGAGCTGTCCAAAGATAACGATAGGTATCGGGACGATATCGATGCGATGAAAAAACAAGTTGCCGACTTGCAGGAAAGCCTGAAAGCCGCAACCGAAGAGAAAAAGCAGCTACAGAGCGAGCATGAAGCCGTTTTAAAACAGAAAGATCAAGAAATTCGGGCATTCGATGTCCAGGTTCATACGGTACAATCGACGCTGAATTCGGCGATGGCAGCCAACGAAGAGCTAAAAGGCAAGGTCGCGGCAGCAGAGGCCGAGTTGTCGAAACGCAATGTCGACCTAGAAAAGCTGAATGTCCGTTTTGAAGCGGCGGCAACCGATCTTAAAGCAGCCAAGGCCGATCTGAAGGCTGCGAATAAGATCGCGTCGGAAGCGGAGAAGAAAGTATCGAACCTGGAAGGGCAATTGGCTGTTTATAAATCAATTGAAGGTGAAAAAAAATGAACGACAAATTAATCAATATCGAAGTAGATCCGCCCGATGCGCCGATTGACGGGACACCGAACGAAGATCGAAGCCCCGAAGAAATTGAGAAATGGTGGGGGGTTCCGTTTATTGTGACTTCCACATTTGATGATCAAGTTGATCCTGATTATGAAACTTATGTTAAAGAAGTCAGCGTTTGGGGGGAAATCAAGCTCAAGGACCGTAAAACCTGGGAAACAGAAAGGGAAGAACGTCGTAAAGATTGGTACGAGGCTTTTCCAAGCGGAATAAGGTATTGGGTTATGCGTCTGGATGGCGGGGCGTGGGATCGGCCTACCGAGTACCAGACGTTCGGTACGCTTGATGAAGCTGTGGCGTATGCCCAAGGAATGCTTCGTTAAAGATGGTCGGGTAGTGGTTTTTTCTTTTCAAAAAAAGTGAAACGACTAAGTTAGATAAGTTAAAGAATAAGTTAATTTAAGTTACAGGGTATAAATTAGCTTATTACTTATTGTTTAGTAACGGATTTATTAAAAATGCCGTTCCCAAAGTCACAATGTCATTTTTAGGCTGCGTGCGACGGGGCAGTAAGCCAACAAAACATGAAAATAATTAAATTCTTCCTGATACCACAATAGTGATGTATAGTTTAGCCTCATTTTCTATTCCTGATACCACAATAGCGATGGACGATTCGTTATCGGATAAGCGTAAACAAACTGATTTTTTTATCTGTGATGTTTTTGAGACTTTTAAAGATGATTCCGCCTCCATGGAACATCCTGTTTTTAGTCTCTCAACCAAGCCTGATCACAGAATGCTGGTGTATCAGTACAATGGTAATTCGATAAAGATAAAACCCAGTTATACAGGGCTTGCCACGATTCATGACAAGGATATCTTGTTATATCTAACCTCCTGCCTAATGAATGCCAAAAACAATGGCGAGCAAATATCCAGCCGCGTCAGGTTTACCGCTTATGATTACTTAACCTCAACCAACAAATCGATTAACGGCAAGTCCTATTTGCAATTAAAGGAAGGTTTGGAGCGTTTGAGCGGTACCAGGATAGAAACCGATATAACAACCGGCGGTAAAGAGATACAGTCCGAGTTTGGGTTAGTCGATAGCTGGCATATCATCAAGGAAGGGAAGGACGGAAGAATGGTGGCCGTTGAGGTAAAGCTTTCCGAATGGTTCTATAATTCGATCCTCGGCAATGCGGTGCTTAGCATTGATAAAGATTATTTCAACCTGAGAAAGCCCACTGAACGCAGGTTATATGAACTAGCCAGGAAACATTGCGGCAACCAGATAGCCTGGAAAATCGGAATCGACAAGCTAAAGTACAAGATCGGCTCCAATTCGCCGCTGACCAAGTTGAAATTCAACATCAAAAAAATAGCCGAAACCAACCATCTGCCTGAATACAATATTTCGTTGGAAGACGATGTTATCACGTT
>NPIE01025337.1_pt2 | contig 11534 bp, 10 predicted proteins | sample 8637661 | NCBI WGS metagenome assembly NPIE01 (sample SAMN07420842, study PRJNA396082) | bioreactor metagenome | isolation source: sample BA12 brine-fed electro-methanogenic bioreactor BA | place: Japan: Kochi | collected 2016-12-09 | reverse complement strand
ACATGTTTGCTGTGCCCCCATATCTGGTATGATTATGAGCGATGGTGAATGGCGCGTCATGGCGCATGCGTCCCGACGATTACCGTGCCATCGCAAAATTGCGCAACATAAGGATATGTTTTATGCGACACATGTTGTCTCTTGGTCTGTTTGCAGGGCTGTGCCTCCTGTCGTTTGTATACAACGTGCATGCCGAATTGAATGAAGCGGTTATTCAAGAATCGCCCGTGCAACTGCTAAAACAATACCTGAACGACCAATCCGAATTCGAACGCAAGGCGCGCGCCTTTGACAAGCTCCATATTGCCATTGCCAGAGGCCACTATCTCGAAGCCCGATCACTAGAGGAACAAGGCGATGCGGAAGGCGCAAGAAGCGCCTCTGCCAAANNAGAATCTTCAGTGGGTGAAGGAAGTCTATGATCTCGGCCTGGAGCATTTTGACAACAGCCCCGTGCTGCACAATTTTTATGGAGAATTGATACACGACTATTTTGGGCGCGCGAACGAGGCGTCCAAACACTGGAATCGCGCCGTGCAGCTCGATTCGAACCATGGGCGCGCCCATAATAATCTGGGGATGTATTACTGTCACGTGGGCATGTACGCCATGGGCGTCAACAATCTGGACGCTTCCTTGGAACTCGAACCCAATAACCCCGATTTTCTGTTCAATATGGCGCAGGTCTATCTGACCCATTTTCATCAGATCATGCAGATACGAAAATGGTCGAGCGAAAAGGTATACCAGGAGGCCATGAAGATTTCCGAACGCGCGGCGCACAATGCGTCGGATGATTTTGAAGTGCTTCGCGACTATGCCCTGAACTATTTTCTTTGCGAGAATTTCGATGTGAAAGTGGATTGGCGCAAAGCGGCGCGGGCATGGCAGGCGGCGCGCCCCCATGCGCATACCAACGCCGAACGCTTCAATACCTGGCTGAACGAGGCGCGGGCTCACCTGCGCAATAATGATCGGGACCGCGCCAATGCATGTCTCGAATCGGCCCGCGCCATCTGGCCGGACAGTCCCGTGGTCAAACAGCTGTTGGAGGACTTCAAAGAGTAATCATGGAGTACGGTATTGAAACCTTGTCTTTGACCAAAATCTATCACGGACGCCCGGTCGTTGATCAGTTGCGCATGCGTGTCGAGCGCGGCAGTTTCCATGGTTTTCTGGGACCGAACGGCGCGGGTAAATCCACCACCATCAAAATGCTGACCGGCATTGTGGCGCCCAACAGCGGCGATGCGTTCATACTTGGCCATCGCTTGTCGCGCCAGGGACTGACGATTAAACGGCGCATCGGCGTCGTGCCCGAGGAACTGTGCCTGTTCGAGAATCTTACCGCCGAGGAGTACCTGGTCTTTATCGGGCGCATGTATGCGCTGCCCCGTCGCGTGGCGGTCAATCGCGCCCACGAACTGATTGCCGTGATGGGACTCAAGGAGGCGGACGACGCCCTTATCCTCGAATATTCCCACGGCATGCGCAAAAAACTGGCCTTGTGCGCCGCCATGATACACGATCCCGATCTGTTGTTCCTCGATGAACCCTTCGAGGGCATAGACGCCATCGCTTCGCGCACGATGCGGTCGGTGCTCGAACGGGCGCGCAAACGGGGCGCCACCATTTTTCTGACCTCCCATATCCTCGAGGTGGTGGAGCGCTTGTGTTCCCACGTAGGCATTATCCAGGCCGGCAAACTCGTATGGCAGGGCCCACTCGACGACCTGGCCCAGGGCGCCCGTCTCGATGAGGCCTTTCTGCGGGTACTGGGCAGTTCGGAAGAAGAAAAGGCTGGCCTTTCCTGGCTGGGGGCGTGACGATGCTGATCCGTCAATGCTGGGCGTTATTCCTGCTCAAATGGACTTTGCTGCGGCGCGCCTGGGCAAGGAACGACGCATGGGGATATCTCCTGATCGGATTGCTGCTCGTTATCGGGGCCGTGGCGTCGTTATTGGTGGCGATTGGACTGCTTGCCCTGAGCGCGTATATATCGTATCTCGACCGCCCCGCAGCGTTGCTGTTGTTGCTGAACGGCGTTACGGGACTCTACCTGTTCTGTTACGCCTGGGGGATGCTCATGGACTTGCAGCGCGCCGATATCATTGATTTCCGGAAAATGCTGCTGCTGCCGGTATCCCTTCCGATGGTGTACATGATGAATTTCCTGGTTTCACTGATCAGTCCTCTGTCCCTTTTTGCCCTGCCGGGGCTGCTCGGTCTGTTCTTTGGACTGCGATACGGCTACGGCGGCGCCTTTTTCTGGCCGGCCGTGGCCCTGGCGCTGAGCTTCCTCCTGATGGTCAATGCCTGGGGGTATTACCTGCGCGGACGGCTCGCCATACTCATGGAAAACAAACGCCGCCGCCGACTCGTGATGATTGTGTTGCCCTTGTGTTTTGTCGCGCTGGGTCAATTGCCCGCCGTCCTGTCGCATATGGCGGTACTGGGCGGAGAAAGCGGTATGTCGCGGCAAGTGTTGTCCCAGGCCATGCCCGGGCTGTTGTTTCTCAATGCCCTGTTGCCCTTGTTCTGGGCGGCCTACGGCGTCTTCGCGCTGTTGCTGGACGTCAACGCCTGGCACTATGTCCCATGTCTGGCGGGACTTGTACTGTGTACCGTGCTGGGGCTGCGGTTTGGTTATGTAACAACGCTGCGACATTACATGGGCTTGTATGACGCCGCGCGGCCCCAAAACTCAAATGTCGGCGGCGTCCGGCCTGCAGGAAAGCGAAGAACCCCCGTAACCGGGCGGCGTCTTCCGCTCCTCGCCGACGATACCGCCGCATTGACCCTGGCCTTCTATCGTTCCTTCGCGCGTCATCCGCAGGTGCGCATATTGTTGATCATGCCCCTGTGCCTGGGATTGTTTTTTCTCGTCATGTATCGCACCGGCGCCTATGGCGGCCGCCTGGACAATGAAACACGATGGATGCCCATGGCCGTGCTGATATGGCCTTTCTTCAACTTCTCCTTCTTCATGTTCAATATTTTCGGCGTGGACGCGGCTTCCTTCCAGCAGTTGATGCTGTTGCCCATGCCGCGATATAAATATCTGGCCGCCAAAAACCTGGCCCTTGCGCCCTACGCGCTGGGACTGGCCCTGTTCTTCGTCGCCCTGGGCGCGTTGTTGACTACCGCGCCGGCGCGAACGCTCGGCGTGTCGCTGCTGCTGGTTCTACATTTATATTTGTTCTTTTGTTTTGTCGGCAATTATCTGTCCCTGCGCTTTCCTTATCGCATCAGCCGGGACGCCATGCGCGCGCCTACAAATAAGATGCGCATGCTGGTGATAGGCGTTTGTTCGTCCGTCCTGGTTGCCCTGATGATACTGCCTGCCTCGATGTGCATGCTATTGGATAGAACTGCCATTCTTGCCGGCGATACCTCCATGGCGCAATACCATGGTCTGCTGGGCGCCTTGGCGTTGCTGCTGATGACGTTGGTTGTTTACTGGCGCGGTTTGTACTGGACCGGCGACCAGTTCACGGTTTGGGAACACAACATTCACGCAAGACTTACCGGCGACCGTGAGTAGCAGCGGGTAATGTTGTCGCCGGTTCTTTTCGCTGTGTAAACAAACCATGATGCCGTCAATAAACACATGGATGATTTTACAGGGGGACAACATGCTATACTTTCCCCTGTTCGTATACGGCGGACCGCGCGTGTCCATAACTGAATAGGGGCGCGGCAACGCTTTCGCGCAACCTGTAGCGATGAGTGCTTGTGTCTGCCGACCCTTTATGTGCGCGCCATAAGCATGCATCCGTGTTCTATGCCGTGAGCAACAGAAACTTCATGTCGTGCGCCAGAGCGTGAATTTCTGTTGCTGTTTTTCACGCAGAATCTGTAAACTAAACTTTGAGCGCCGTTGAAGTGCGCGGGTAACGCGTTTCTCGGAGTCTTCATACATAATAGACGATAACGTGTTTCGGCGCATGTCCACCGGAAATAAAATCCAGGAGAGAAGCAATAATGGCTGTCAGAGTGCTTTACCTCGTACGCCATGGACAACATGATCAAGACAATCCAACCGGCTCGGAACTGGGCGGCGCGTTAACGCCCACCGGCGTCAAGCAAGCCGAATTGCTGGCAAAAATGCTGGCAAAGAAGCCCATCACGTCCATACACAGCAGTTCCTTGAATCGCGCCGATGAGACGGCGCGCATTATCGCAAAGGAAGTGCCTGGCGTCACCGTACAGCAGACGGACTTGCTGTGGGAGTGTATTCCAACACTAACGCCCAAACTCCAACTGGAACTGCCCAACTATACGGCCTCACAGGCGGCACAGGATAAACAACGCGCCGAAGTGGCGTTTCGCAAGTATTTCAAGATTGCCAAGCGCAACGACAGACACGACGTTATTGTGTGTCACGGCAACCTTATCCGATATTTCATCACCCTGGTGCTCAAGGCAGAGCCCGCCAGCTGGGTGCGCATGGATATGTGCAACTGCGCCGTGACCCAAGTGCTGGTGCAGCCCGAGGGCGATATGGCACTGTTGTGCCATAATGACTGGGGACACCTGCCCAAGGAACTGCGCACCTCGACCTTGCGGTCTACCTGATTACGCGCGGCCATAACCCCAACGCCCAACAAACACCGATGCACACCAGCAAAACCGCGCATGTCTCATAGGTCCCATGGAGCGTATAGGTCCTATAAAGAAACGCGCTCATCCACACAACCGTCCACTATAGCCCCTTTTTTAGAATCAACAAGCCCTCCCCCCCACTACTCGGACAACGTTTTTGCTTTCGTCCGTCGTTTTCGTCGCGCCTTCTGTTTGCGGACGGCCTCCTGCCGAAGCGCTTCAGGACTCGCCTTGCCAAGCATGCGTTCCTCGACCAATACGCACAAACGCCGCCGCGCATAAAAACGATTGAGCGCCTGCGACCTGGCGGACTGTGTTTTGACCAACAGTCCGGTGGGCCCATGCTTCAACACGACGCAGGTGGCGCTTTTGTTGATTTTCTGGCCGCCAGGTCCGCCGCCGCGAACGAATGACTCGTCCAGGTCTTCTTCACTGATGGCGCAGCGCGCCATGCGCGCCAGCAGTTCCCGTTCCTTATCCGGGGTTACGCCGAATCGCGACATGATTCCTCTCCGTTGCTGCGCCCATCGCTACATCATCCACCGTAATAATGACACCGGTTATAAGGCGTTTCCTGAATCGCGACCACAATGGGCGCGACATCATGTTCAACAAGCCGTCCCCATATCCAGGCGACGATACGCTCGGCAGTGGCCTGCTCGAGGCCGGGTATCCGATTAAGATAGCTGTCATGCAATGCCGCGTGGATGTCCATCAGCGCCGGAGTTAACGTATTCATCGCATCGGCGGCTACCTCAACCACATAATGATGTCCATGCAGATTGCGACAAGGATGGCCCTCGGGCAATTGCGGCAGCGCCTGGGCCGCGGAAAAACCGAAGGCAGCCCGTTCAGGCAACCCCAATATCGCATCGGGCGGCAATAGGCTGAGACAAAAAGCATCCGTCCCGCAGGGCGACACGCGCGCGCCGGCAAACCAATCAGGCCACGGGCGCAAACTGTTGTTTATCCACTGTTCAAGCGCTTGAACCGAAGCGTCCGCAGCCAGTTCGACAATATCGCTGAGACAGCAGTGGTCAAGTCGTTTGCGTACCGGATCGAAAAAGCGTTTCATATCCCCATAGTCCACCACCCAGCCAATATCGGGATCAATCTCGCCTTCAGCAATTAAATCTATTCGATATCGGTTTCCCGTATAGCCCTCGCCGTCGGGCGCAACACCGGACAAGCGTCGCGCCGCCTCGACAAATACCGTTTTGATGATGCGCGCTTTCACGGGGAAGTTTCCTTAATCTGTTGTCGGTTGCAAACCATGCATGCAAACGAGGAGGATTTGCTGTCAGAGATTGACGGCAAATGGATACCTGAGTACCTCCTCGGCGCGTAGCCGCTATAAAAACAAAGAAGTCCTGGCATGTTGTTCATGCTTTAGCATGTGCATGCACGCAACATCTTCATGCCTGCCCACATGCTAAAGTATGAACAACATACATCAATGAATTTCTTCTGGGGTACGAGAAAGGTCAGCGTTAGTTGCTTCGCCACTGCGTCGCCCGGTGCTGCAGCGCCGCCAAAGAATACTGCTGCCGGTGTTCTTTCAACGTGCCCGACAATCAGACAGCAAACACCTTATGAGTTCATCCAAGGTTCTTTGCGCAGGCACTACAATTTCCTTCTTCATTATATTTTCACAGCTAAATTTTAACACAGGGCGATATGATTTCGGTAGATCACAAAAGGGCGCCGATAAGAACGATTGTAAGCGGCAAATACGTAACGCACTACCCATCCACTTCCTGCGATTCCATAATCCGCGAATTGTCCAGTCGCAAGTAAAGGGCATCCGATTCCTTATCAATATGCAACAACACCGTCTGACTTTCATGTTGCGATAAAATATTACACTTACACCTGCCCCAACTATTTTGATCATGCAGTTACAAAGGTCACGCCTTTGCGGCTTTGCGTGAGAAACTGTTATGAGGAAAATGTACACGTCCGAAGAATCCCCCAATAAGGTCTTCCTTTTTATCATACCGATTTTGCCCTCGTTTTAATTGTCGGACATAGGATTACTGTGCGTGTGGTTTGCATTCACGAAGCATTTTCAGTAAAGTGGTCTGGGGTAATTAACCAACAACAACCCAAAAACTAAGGAGAATCCATCATGAGTATTACCCGTATGCGACTATTGGCCCTGGCGTCATGTCTGGTTTTGGCGACAGGCTTTGTGACTGCCCAGGAAATTGACGAAGGCGAATGGATACATCTTTTCGACGGCGAAAGCCTGTACGGCTGGACGGTCTTCGGCGACGGCAACTGGCGCGTTGAGGAGGGCGTGATCGTCATGGACGAAGGCGACAGCGGCTTTATCGCCACGACAGCGCGTTTCGCTGATTATGAATTGCAGGCGACCCTGCGCGTCACGGGTGAAGGCGGCGGCGGCATCGCTTTTCGTACGCCGTTGTCCGGATATACCCGTGACCAGGGTGGCGATGTGGTCAATCTGAACGCCGGCGACGCGAATGTGGCCTTTTCCGACGTGCGCATTCGCGTGATAGGCGACAAGGCTGAAGCGTGGGTGAATGAACATGCCGTAGCCGTGTCGCCCAGGAACGCCAGGGGACATATTGCGATTCAATTCCACAACTATCATCGCGATCGCGGCAAACCGAAGATTGAAGTCAAGGAAGTGAAGCTGCGCCCCCTCGTCATGCGTTCCATTTTTAATGGCGAGAATCTGGACGGCTGGAACATCATTCCGGACCGTAAGTCCATATTCTCCGTGGTTGACGGCGCGCTGAACATCAAGGACGGCAACGGCCAGATCGAGACGGCAGAGATGTTCAAGGACTTTATGCTGCAGTTGGACATCATCTCGAACGGCGAACACCTGAACAGCGGCGTCTTCTTCCGCGGTCCGGCAGGCGTGTTCTGGCGCGGCTATGAAGCGCAGATTCGCAACCAGTGGATGCGCGACGACCGAACCAAACCCGTGGATTTCGGCACGGGCGGCGTCTACGGCGTGAACCCCGCGCGCAAGGTGGTTTCGACCGATCACGAATGGTTTAACATGACTATCGTCTGTTGCGCCAATCATATGGCTGTATGGGTGGACGGGTATCTGGTCGCCGATTTCACCGACACCCGGCCGGTTGATTCGGGCGGCGACGGCAAGAACGGATATGTGCCCGACGCCGGAACCATTCATCTTCAAGGACATGATCCGGCCACGGACCTCTCCTTCAAGAATATCCACATCCAGGAATATTCCGCGAACTAAGCGCGTGTAAAAAAACGCGCGGCGTTTCATAAAGGAAGCGCCGCGCGTTTTTTATGTATAAGAAGTTGCTCATGAATTCAACATGGGAGAGGCCATTATGTTGTATGGTCACTGCGGTCCAAAATCTTTTACCACGAAGTCACGAAGGGTACGAAGAAGAAAAGAAGAAAAAGAAATGCGACCAGGGAACGATGTTTTTGCCATTCTTTGCGGCTTTGCGTGAGAATAATTTGCGAGGAAAATATACACAGCTGAATTAAGATCAAACGAAGTCTTCCTTTTGATGCACAGGGTGTACGCAAGTTTTATCGCGGTGAAATGCCAGTCAAAAGAAATGTCCTGGACACGGGTATGTTATAGTACAATCTTTCGGTGATGAACATTAAGGAGACGCACCCAATGAAACCATGGAAGACTGCCATAATCTGCTTCGTTATCGGACTTATAACAGGATCGCTCTCGTCATTTTTTGTTGTGCGGCATATGACGAACCAGTTCTTCGAGGACCAATACGTAATTCAATGCTACGATTATCTCAACGTTCTATTTCATCTCAAGTCCGGCAAGGAACAAGCACTGCTGGAACATATGGAAAGCCAACTGCCCCTATTCATGTCTGGCGTGCCAAATATTGTGCATGACCAAGAAAAAATCAATTCGATTCTCTGGCAGGCCCAACGCTATTACGAAGAAAATGCCTTGGATGTTCCAGATTCCCTGCAACCGCTGTTTGATAAACTGCCGCCTCGTCCTCCTTCTGCCTGCAAGATTCCCGCTGACTAACAGGGTAAAAATCATATCTCATTGATTTTGTACGTGATCATTGTCAGCAAAACAACGTCTTGAAGCAGCGTTCTTTTTCAGTGAACAACACTTTCGCCGGCCGTAGTCATTGTCTCTATTATTGCGCTTGCATCGTTTATGGTGGGGGCGACTGCCTCATGAAGGACTGCCCCTGCTTGCGGCCTTATACGAAGAGGACTTCACCAAATGTGCCAACCTGGATTCCGAAATATCGTTAAGAAACCCTGTCGGGATCAGGAAGTCTGAACCTATCACCCAAGTTATTTTCAGGACTGCGCCGCGTCCTAATCAACCGTTCCTTCGAGCAGGTCCACCTCTTGAAGATCATTGGCGTCGTGGCGAAGCAGCAGACTCTTTATCTCAAACGGCGCCAATGAGACATGGCGCTCAATGCCCCGCGCAGGTATGGTCAGGATGGTGTCGCGCGCCGCGCCGGTGGGCTCGAAAAGTCGGAACACAACACCGCCGCCCTGTTCCGCCTGTTTGCAGGCCGTCAACACAACAACGTCGTCCGACAGGGCGACGCCCGGCGCGGGTGTTTGTCCCATGCCGGAAGGATAGAAGGACAACGCCATGGGTTTCTCGTTGCGCACCAGCGCCTCGCGCTCAATATGCGCCAGGCGCGTGGTCGCCGTGCCCGCGTTGAGCCAGAACGTGAATTGACGCTCGCCCTGGTCTATGCGCGGCGTATAGCGGTCCTGGGGAACGGTCTTGCGGTCGCCGATGGGATGCGCGGAATAGGCGGGCGAACGCAGCAGCGTCAGGCGCATCTCGCCGTCGGGGAAGTCGGAACCGTAGACGCCGTCGTTGATGCAGCTAAGGGCCAGGTCCCGGGAGGGGGAAACAACGGCCACCCATTTCTGCGCGACCACTTCGCGTTCCTCGCCCGGCAACCGGTCCCGTCCGTAAGCGACCTGACCCCAGTATTCGCCGTCGTCAAAACAAGTGGGCAGCGCCAGTTTCAACATACGGTCTTTTTCGTTCCAATGGACCCGGACATGGGCTTCCACTTCCGTGCCGCTTTTCGGCAAATAATAGCGCAGCACCAGGAAGGAATCCCCATATTCCATCAAGGCCTCGACCACGGCGCGTACCGGTCCGTCTTCAATGACCCGCACCGACGGCAGGGGCGCATCGAGGATCAGCCCGGAAAAACGGGTTCCCGCTTCCGGCGTCATCAGGATAAAACGCCCCGCTATCTCGCGGTAGCGTTTCTCCAGCATGCTCCAGGGGTCTTCGTTGTCCACCATGACCAACGGCGCGAACGCGCCGGGCTTGAGTATGTCTTGGCCCTTCACCCGGAAACGGTCCACCAGCCCGGTGTCCATGTTAATGAGCACCTCAAGTGCGTCGGTTTTGAACGTCAGATGACGGCCTTTATGGGCAAGTGCAGAGACCGGCCTGGCGTCATGGCGGCGCGGCATGCAATCAATGCGGTTGATTTGGCTTGGCGCCAGCGTGACATGGAACACACACCGTTTGCGCCATTCAAGCGGGATATTGCCCGCCGCGGCCTCGACCTGACAGGGAACCGCCTGGCCGTTCATGGAGGCGTTAAAGTCAAAAAAGACTTCTTCATCATGCCGGTCCGGCAGATTGAACTCACATGTGACGGTGGTGGTTAGCGGGAAAGGATGGGGATTATAGACCAGCACAGGGATGGTATTTTCGTCGGACCTGGCTTGACCCGACGCAAAGGCGAAAAAGGCCCGCGCCTTTAGCCGCGATAATATCTCGAGCCCATGGTCCATCAGGCGCAGTCCGGCATCCTCCACCGGCTGTACCGACGAGCCCGGCAAAATATCGTGGAACTCTGCCACCATCAGATCGCACAAAACCTCGTGCAGCGCGTCGCAGGGATAGTCAAGCAGACCAAGCAGTTTGGCGTTAGCATACATTTTTTCCACCGCGTAGTATTCGTTTTCGAGGAGGCGGTGCTTCTGTTTGAGACGCACCTGCGACGTATAGCAGCCTGTCGCCCAGGGGTTGATGTCGCGCGCGACCCGGGGGCGTTCCAATTCGCGGACGCGGCATTCGGCGAAATACGCCTCGGGCGTCGAATGTACGATGGGAAAGGCGTCGTTTGCGGCGATGACGGCGCCAAGGTCTTCCAGGTCCCGCCGGGACGGGCCGCCGCCGTGGTTGCCGATGCCCCAGGTGACCAGGCCCACCTCGCGGTCCCCGTGGGTTTTCAAATAATCTTCAAGTACGCCCTTGATCATGCCGCGCGCGGGCGTGCCGTACCAGACCAATGTACGGTATCCCGCAACTTCCGAACCATCGTAACCCACCCAGACATAATCCGCGTCCGGCAAGGGACAATCGTTGTTGTCTGGACGGCAATGTACATAGGAATCATAGCCGGCCTTCGCGAGAATCTGAACCAGCCCGCGCGTATGCCCGAAGGAATCAAAGTTGATGGCCGTGGTCGGTTCGACGCCGAACTTCTCTCGGAAATAACCGCGCCCGGTTAGTATCTGCCGGACAAGAGACTCGCCGCTGGGCATGTTGCAGTCAGGCTGTAAATACCAGCCGCCCATGATATGCCACCGGCCCGCCCGCACCAGACGCTGTATGCGTGCGAACAGTTCCGGCTCATAGGCCTCGACCCATTGGTAAAGAATCACCTCATTATGATTGAAAATAAAGCCCTCGTAGTTCTCACAGAAATCGGCGGCCGTGCGAAAGGTCGAAAGCGCCTCGGCAGCCCCTTCTTCCCACTCCCAGAGCCAGTAGGGGTCAAGGTGGGCATTACAAATAAGATGCAGTGTTTTCATGAGTTATTCCTATGCTTGAAACGGTGTAACTGTCTAGCAGCACCTTCTTTTGTCGGTCGCCTGGCATTAAAATACCCTGTTGGAGTTCATACTTTAGTTTGTGG
>NPIE01008176.1_pt1 | contig 11539 bp, 8 predicted proteins | sample 8637661 | NCBI WGS metagenome assembly NPIE01 (sample SAMN07420842, study PRJNA396082) | bioreactor metagenome | isolation source: sample BA12 brine-fed electro-methanogenic bioreactor BA | place: Japan: Kochi | collected 2016-12-09 | reverse complement strand
GCAAATAATCTCCTGAACACAGAATCAGTTCTGGGTTGATGATTCAAAACCGCGCGATCAGGACTGATCAGATCGCTTTCCTGGCTCATTAGAGATCTGGGTTCATTTGCGTTCATTTGGGGTTTCAATCACAAAAGTAGTTCCTATAGAGACTGCGCTCTCTAGCTGAGTCTCGTACCTAATCAGGAAAACCATTGGTGGAAAACAACCGACGTGATTGTGCGTTGCACAAAACCGCGCTATGCTCCAGATCGCACACCGCCGTCCATCTTCCGCTGCACCGGAGCGTCGCATGTTGTTCAATCCGTTCGAAGCCGCCGCCGAGACCGCGCGCTATTTCATCGATGCGCAGCAGCGCTCGCTGCTGTTTCTCGACACCCTGCGCCAGCGCGGCAACCAGACCCTGGACCACCGCGATGCCGGCAAGCCGCCGGTGCTGGTGTTCGACTACGAAACCGTACTCGACGCCGAGGCCTTCGAGCGGCCCTGCAACTACCTGCTGCTGCGTATCGCGGCCCCCGGGGATGTACCGGTTGATCCGCTCAAGCGGCCGTTCGTGATCTTCGACCCCAGAGCTGGCCACGGCCCGGGGATTTCGGGCTCGAAGGAGTCCAGCCAGGTCGGTGTTGCGCTGCGTGCCGGGCATCCGGTCTACCTGGTGTCGTTTCGGCCCGAGCCGGTGCCGCACCAGACCCTGCGCGATGTGGCCGCGGCCGAGATCCGCTTTCTGAAGAATGTCGCCGAGCTGCATCCCGACGCGCCCAAGCCGGCCATCGTCGGCAACTGCCAGGCCGGTTGGGCCATCATGATGCTGGCCGCGCACGCGCCGCGTCTGGCCTCGATGATCGGCATTGCCGGCGCGCCGCTGTCGTACTGGGCCGGGGTCGAGGGCAAGAATCCGATGCGCTATTTCGGCGGCCTGAGCGGCGGTGCCTGGGCCTCGGCAATGGCGGCTGATCTGGGTACCGGGCTGTTCGACGGCGCCCACCTGGTATCGAACTTCGAGGCGCTGGACCCGTCGCACGCGCTGATCGGCAAGCCGTATCACCTGTACGCCAACGTCGATACCGAGACCCGTCGCTTTCTCGATTTCGAGCGCTGGTGGGGCGGCTATTTCCTGCTGACCCGCGAGGAGATCGTCGGCCTGACTTCGGAGCTGTTCATCGGCAACAAGCTGACCCAGGGCCGGATCCTGGCCGACGACGGTCAGCCGATCGACCTGCGCGCGATCCGCGCCCCGATCGTGGTGATTGCCTCGGAAGGCGACAACATCACCCCACCGCCGCAGGCGCTGAACTGGATCCTCGACCTGTACGACAGCGTCGACGAGATCCGTGCGCATGAACAGACGATTGTCTACACCGTCCATCCCGATATCGGCCACCTCGGCATCTTCGTCTCCGGCCGGGTCGCGGCGCGCGAGCATGATTCGCTGGTGCACTCGCTGGACCTGATCGACACCCTGCCGCCGGGTCTGTACGAGATGGTGATCGACGAGGTCTGCGAGGACGACCAGCAGCACTGCGAGAGCTTTCGGCTGCACTTCGAGCCGCGCACGCTTGACGATATCCGCGCCTATGACGACGGCCGCGCCGATGAAGAGCCATTTCGCGCGGTGGCGAAGTTCTCCGAGATCAACGAAGGCCTCTACTCAAGCTTCGTCGCGCCGTGGCTGCAGCGGGCGGCCAATCCTGCACTGGCCGGGCTGAGCCGCCTGCTGAACCCGCAGCGCCTGCGCTACACGCTGTTCTCGGACGCCAACCCCTGGATGGCCGCAGTCAAGCCGCTGGCCGACCTGGCCCGCACCAACCGGGTCGAAGCCGGACCCGACCATCCGCTACGGCGCTTCGAGCGCAGCCGGATCGAATCGTTCCAGCGCATGATCAAGCAGGCCACACAGCAGCGCGACCTGGCAATCGAGCAGGTGTTCAAGGCGATCTGGACCCATCCGCTGATCCAGGCCCTGGCCGGCGAACAGGCCAGTCACGCCGATTCGAAAAAACCGCCGACCAGCCGACGCCGCGCTTTGGGGCAACTGCGCGAGCTCAAGCTGCAGGCAATCGCTGCGCGCGAGCATCAGGGTGACTTCGCCGATGCGGTGCTGCGGGTGGTCTACTGCGCGATCAAGGCCGGCAAGCGCATCGACGCCCAGGCCTTTGCCGCGGCGCGCGAAATCTGGGCCCGGCACGAGCGCTTCGCCGATCTGGACCGCGAGCGCTTCATCGAAAAAGCGCGCGAGGCGGCCCTGATGGTCGCGTTCGATGAAGAGACAGCGCTGGCTTCGCTGCCGGCCCTGCTGCCGAGCGCGGCCGACCGCGCCGACGCACTGCACATCATCGACCGCATCATCGAACTGCATCCGGACACGGCCGGGAAAATGCAGCGAGTGTTGATCCGAGTCGAGAGTCTCCTCAACGTATCGGGAAAAGACTGTTCGGATCAGCGTACGATCTGAATCGCGGGGTCCAACTGAATCAGTGCATCGCCGATATCGGTTCGCCCGGTGCTGCGGATTTCCTCCTGGGTGATCCGCCGCGCCGCAAACGGCATTTGACCCCAGTCCAGCACCGTGCCGTCTTCGGCAACCCTCACCTCGACATCGCGCAGGATTCTGCTGCCGATCACGCGCATCTTGCTGTGTATCAGAAATGACCCTTCAGTATCCGCTTCAACCCGTTTCACATCGGGCATCACGGCAACCAGCCGAGCCACGGCTTCGGGCAATTCGGGTTCGGCCATCACATCCTCGCCAGACGCGGCAATGCCCGTGCCGGACAGTGACATCATTGCTGCAAGAACAGATCCGTACGCAAGGTTTCGCGTCATCATGGCCTTTTCTCCAAGGTTTCAAGGTGTACTTGAAGTTTGCTTCGTCCGTAATTCGACAGACCGTTCTCAAGATGGTTCGCTTGCAGTGGCTGTTTCCATGACCTGCCGGACGCGGCCGCCTTCGTCCGGACTATTCATGACCTGGTCGTCGCGAGACGGCTTCGGCCTTGTGCAGCGCCGCTTCGGCAGCAAGGCGCAGTGGATTTTCCGCCGGCAAGGCGGCCTGCCGGATCGCAACCGCTTCGCGCAAGAACGGCAGTGCGTCGTCACGGCGACCCGTCGCCATCAGTGCCCGACCCAGCCCCAGCAAACTCCAGGCAAGATGCGGGTGACCCTCGTTCAATGCCTCGCGCCGAATTTCAAGCGAACGCCTGAACGCGGCTTCCGCCTGCTCGAACCGACCGGTCAACAACCATAGCTCGCCCAGCTCGGTATGCGCCACGGCGACCTGCGGATGGTCGTCGCCGAGCTGCTCCATGAGTTGCTGCAGGGATTCGCGCAACAACGGCTCGGCTTCGTCGTAACTGGCGATTTCGCGCAGCGCGATCGCCAGGTTCAAGCGCGACTGCGCAATCCGGTAATGATCGGGTTCCAGCGCCAACTCGCGCACCGCGAGCGCCTCGCGCAGCAGCGTGGTGGCCTGCTGCCGGTCGCCGTAATCCTTGAGCATCAGTCCGAGGTTGGTCAGCGTCTGGGCCAGATCGGGATGATCGGGCGCCAGTACTTCGCGCCGCAGTGCCAGCGCCTCGCGCAGCGCTGGCTCGGCGCGTGACGGATCGCCGGCCAGGTAGTGCATCAGGCCCAGATTGTTGATCAGAGTGGCCGTGGCCGGACCCGCGGGACGTTCGGGATCGAGCGCGTCCAGTTGCCGGCGAAGCGCCAGCGCTTCTTCCAGCAATTCGACGGCCCGGCTGTATTCGCCAAGCCGAAACCGGGCCGAACCGGCATCGTTGAGCCGCTGCGCCAGCCGCCATGATGCAACCGTCGGGTCGTCGCGGGTCAGGCCGATGCTTTCATCCAGCAACTCCACGGCCTCACCGGCACGACCGGTTTGCGCCAGCGTGCGCGCCAGGCCGGCCAGCGCACGGGCGCGCGCCGCGTCGTTGGGACTGCGCGCGAGCTGTTCCCGGTACGCCGCTTCGGCTTGTTCGAAGCGTCCGGCCAGAAAATGATTGTCGGCCAGCTCCAGCAGCACCTCGATCTGCTCGCCGGGGTCGAGCGTGCCGAGCGCCAGCGCCTCTGTGAGCAGCCGTTGGGCCGTGGTGTAATCGCCCAGTCGCTGGTAGGTGCGGCCCATGATCGAGACAAAGCGCGCGCGCACCTCGCGCGCGGGCGCGCTGGTGGGCGAGCCTGACGCCAGGCCGGCCAGGCCGCGGTCCAGCAGTGTTCGCGCGCTCAGGTGCCCGTCACGCGCGTTTTCGGGATCGGCTCCGAGGAACACCTGCTCCATGAAAGCGGTGAGCTGGCGCGCACTGTCGCGCTGCGCGGCGAAGCGCTCGGCCTGGATTCGAGAGTACAGGCCGAATCCGATCACTGCCGCCAGTGCCAGCGCAACGCCGGTGCTGGCCCAGGGGTGGCGACGCAGCCGCTTGCCGAACCGGTACAACGCGCCGCCGCCGCGCGCCGCCACCGGCTCCAGGGCAAGCCAGCGGCCCAGCTCTTCGCTCAGTTGCCTCGCACTCTCGTAGCGTTCGCCCGGATCGTCGCGGGTCGCACGCGCAATGATCATCTCCAGCTCACCGCGCGGTGCTCGGGTCGGTCGAGATGCCGGCAGCGCTGCAAGTTCGCGCAGCATTACGCCAAGCGCATAGACATCGCCGGCCACGCTGGTCCGCCCGCCGGCCCCCAGCTCGGGCGCGGCATAGCCCGGCGTGTAGCCCCGCGCCGCCGCGTCCCTGTCGGCGTCCCGGGCCAGTTCATTAAACAGCCGCGCGATGCCGAAATCGAGCAGCCGCAGGCGACCGGAGGCATCAATGCGCACGTTGGCCGGTTTCAGGTCGCCGTGCACCACCAGGTTGCGATGGGCGAACCGAACCGCGGACAGCAGGTCCTGAAACAGGCGCACGCGTTGCTCGACCGTCGATGTGTGTTGGCGACACCAGGCCAGCAGATCGTGGCCCTCGATATATTCCATGGCGATCCACGGCTGACCGTCATCGCCGAGGCCGGCATCGAGCAGTTGCGCGATATTCGGGTGGGACAGCGAGGCCAGCAGATCGCGCTCCTGGCGGAATCGTTCCACGGAAGCGGTATTGATCAGCCCCGGCGGCACCAGCTTCAGCGCCACCGGCCGCTTCAGCTCGCCATCGGCCTTGCGTGCCAGGAATACCGCACCCATGCCGCCGGTGCCGAGCAGGCGCTCCAGCCGGTAGGGCCCGACCACCCGACCGGGCGCCCAGGCACAATCCAGCTCGGCCGCCAGGCTCCGGCCGATGGTCGTTTCCAGGCCCTCGAAGAAGGATTCAGCCACATCGCTTCGATCCAGCATCCGGCGTAACCAGGCGGCGCGGTCCGGCGCCCGCTGTTCGAGTGCCGCAAGCGCTTCGTCGCGTGCTTCCGGGTCGAGGCCAATCAGACGCTCAAGCATCCTCAGCGATTCGGCATCGTCCCCGAAGCTCCTCATCCGCCGGACTCCAGCTCAGCGAACAGCCACATGCAGGCGGCTTTCCAGCGGCGCTTGATGGTCGGCGCCGAGACCTCCAGCAATTCGGCCAGTTCATCGACCGTCAGGCCGCCGAACACGCGCAACTGCACCAGCTCGCCAAGCGCCGGATCGGCGTGTGTCAGGCCTTCCAGCGCCTCGTCCAGCGCCAGCAATTCCGCTCCGCGTTCGACGGAGATCAGCTCCAGCGCCTCGGCCGGCGCCCGTTGCAGCTCTCCGCCATGCATTACCGCGCGGGCCCGGCGGGCGTTGTCGATCAACACGCTGCGCATGGCTCGTGCCGCGGTGCGGTAGAAATGAAGCGCGTGTTCGGGCGCCTCGTTCGGCGCCCGGTGCAGGCGTTCGAAAGCCTCGTGAACAATGCTGGTCGTGCCCGGTGACGTCGGATCGCGAAACCGCCGCCTTTGCGCATGGGCCAGTGCACGCAGCTCCTGGTACAGGCGCGGGAACCAGTCCGAAGTCCAGTCGACGTCCGGCGTTTCGGTCTCCGGACCGGTGAATTCGGCCCGCGCTGATCCGCTCCCGACCGTTTTCTCGTCCTGATTCATTGAAGGCGTGCCGCGTCCATTTCGCGGTCCAGCCTGCATTCTGCCGCATGGCCCGCGCAAAGTCACGGGCCGTGCGGCGGTTTCAATTTACCCATTGGAGCGATCGATGTCCGTAACCTGCGCACCTGTTTCCGACAACATCCGCCCGCGCCGTCGCCTGCTATCGCTGCTGGTTGCCCAGGCGCTGAGCATTCCGGCGGCAACCCACGCCGCGACCATTGTTGTCGACAGTGCAACCGACGACGGCACCGGCTGCACGCTACGAGAAGCGATCGAAAGCGTGAACAGTGCAATTGCGTCGCCGGGCTGCACCAGGTCCGGTGCAGCCTTCGGGACCGACGATACCGTTGCATTCGGTCCGGCCATCGAGGGGCAGACCATTACCCTGACCGGGGGCGCCTTGTTCATCGAGTCTTCGGTCGCCATCAATCCCGGCGGCGCCTCGATGGCGACCATCGATGCCAACCTCCAATCTCAAGGGTTCATCGTCAATTCTCCCGTGACGGTCACGATGAACCGCCTCGCCGTCAACAACGGCAAGCCCGGTACCGTCGCTGCCTCGGGAGGCGGGATCTCGCTGCGCGGCGGGGCCAACCTTGTGCTGCAGGAATGCAGTTTCACCAATAACCAGGCGTCCAACTTCGCCTCTGGCGGTGCCGTATCGTTGTATCGGGCCGGCTATCTGACGGTTGTCGACAGCACCTTCACCGGCAATTCGGGCTTCGACCAGGGCGGCGGAATTTCGGTACGCCAAAGCGGCAACGTCACCATCACCGGCAGCACCTTCGAGAGCAATGTTGCCTTTACCGCCGGGGCGGTCGCCGTGACCGGCTCGGTCAACCAGGTGGAAATCAGCAATTCCAGATTCCAGAGCAACGCCAGTCAGTCCGGGCCAACCGCGCTCCTGTTGAAGCACAATGGCAGCGCGATCCTCCGAGACAGCTTGGTCAGCGGAAACACCGGCGTTGGCGCGGCGGTCTACGGCTACGTCGCCGCTTCACTGGAAATCATCGGCTCCACCATTTCGAACAACACGGGCGGACGAGGGGGCGGCGTGTTCGCACGCTACAGCCCGCTGACGATCACCGGAAGCACGATTTCAGGCAACTCGGCAACAGCGTATGGCGCGGCTGTGACCGCGAAGGCCACCAGTCAGCCACCCCATGGCGTGGTCATCGAGAACACGACCATATCGGGCAACTTCACCGCCGAGCCCGTCGGTAATTTTCCGTCCGCACTCTACCTGGCGCGCCTCGACTCGGCGTTGCTGAGGAACGTAACCATCACCGGCAACGACATTCAAGGCGCCGGCAGTGCCGCGCTTCAAGTCTACCGACTGAACTCTGCCGTGATCTCGAACACCATCGTCGCCAACACGCCCAGCGCCCCCGACTGCACAGTCGCCTTCACGGCCTCCATTTCCATCGGCAACGACTCGATCATCGAAAACAATTTGTGTGGCGGGACCCCCACGGTCGCCGATCCGCTGCTTCTGCCGCTGGCCGACAACGGAGGCCCCACCTTCACCCATGCCATGCTGAGCAGCAGCCCGGCGATCGACGCCGGCAGCAACGGGACCTGCACCGGGACCGACCAACGCGGATTCCCCCGCCCCGCCGACGGGGACGGCGACACCAGCGCGATCTGCGACATCGGTGCGATCGAGTCGGGCGCGGGCAATCAACCCCCTGCCGCTGTAGACGATTCGGTGACCACTCGCCGCAACATCCCGATCACTTTCGACGTCGCAGCCAACGACACCGACACCAATGGCAATCTCGATGTCACCACGACAAATACCGACTGCGGTGCCTGCAGCACGCCGATCAACGGTTCGCTGGCCAACTATGGCGACGGAACGTTCGAGTTCACGCCTGCCCTGGACTTCGTCGGATCAGACGCGTTCATCTACGAAATCTGCGACAGCGACGGCGCCTGCGATACAGCCAATGTCGGCATCGCCGTCGAACCATCGCGCGCCGACCTGGGCATCGGCACTCTCCAATGCACGTCAAAGGCAGCGCCGGGACAACCGTATCCCTACACCCTGGTGATCGCCAACAACGGTCCGGACGATGCCGAGGGCATTGCCGCCTCGCATACGCTCATCCCCGGCGCGACCGTCAATTCGATCTCGTCCCCGGACTGCGTCGACAACGGCACAACCGTCGATTGCGATCTGGGAGCGCTCGCAGCCGGCGCCAGCATCCAGATCGGAATCGGGATTCAGGTGCCGCACGTCGGTGCCCAGGTGCTGGAAATGAACACCGAGCTTGTGGCCACGACCAGCGATCCGAGCCTCGGCAACAACCTGGACGAAACGACCGTGGAAATTGTGCCGGGCCTGGTAGCCGTAGACGGATTCGAGAGCTGTACGCCCTGACCGGAGGCGTCAATCGTGCCGAAGAAGCCGGTTCGCGTGAAGTTGCTCGTAAGCCGCGCGGCAGGCCTCGACGACTCCGCGTGCGCCACTTTCGAGCACCGGCACCTCATCGCGCGGCGGGCCGAAGCCGGTGGAGTTCCACACGCTTTGATACCAGTGCGGTGCCCACACGCCATCGCTGTCGCGCGGGCCGGGTGGCCAGGCCAGCATGGCCGGGTCGAAGGCGATGCCGAGCCGCTCGCAAAGGGCGCGCAGCTGGCCTTCGGGATCGTGCAGGAAATCACCCGAATCGATCACCGGCGGGTCCTGGCGCAGTTCGTCGCGGACGAAGTCGTACAGCCGGGACTGCTGCGGCACGCCGATTTCCTCGGCGCTGACCGTGCCGCGCATGTTCAGATACGAGGCCACGACCTGGGCCGGGTCCCGGATCAGGAACACGTGGGTCAGATTCGCCAGCCAGTCGCGCTCGATCATCTCCGGCAGCAGATGGTGGGTCATGTGCTTCTGGTACCAGACCGGCTGATCGCCCGGCACCGGCCCGGTCAGCGTGGCAACGACGCGCTTCCAGTCGGTCTCCATGGCCTCGATGATCTCGGCGGCCATCGGGTGCGACTCGCCGGTGATCGACAGCCAGGCGCCGTACAGCGGCTCGTCGGACACCGCGCAATCGGCACGATTTTCGAACGCCCGCATCATCGCGGTCGAGATGTTGCGCGGCCCGGACCACATCGCGATGCGCAGGGGTGCGCTGTGTTCGAATCCGGAGGGGCTCATCGGCCGCGCGCCGTTGACGGGATGCTCAGCATTTCTCGAACCCCGCCGAGTCGGGTCGCGGCATTTTTGTAGGAGGCCGCTCTGCCGGCCGAAGGATATGAACCCGGCACGGTCGGGCCGCGGAGGGCCCTCCTACAGCCGGAACAGCGCAATCGGTCATTGCCCCGCCTCGGACCGCAGCAATTCCGCGTAGGCGAACTGCAGCCGCTCGGTGATCGGACCGCGCTGCCCCGTGCCGATCACCCGACCGTCGACCATGCCGACCGGGCGGATACCCGACAGCGTTCCGGTGGTGAAGGCTTCGTCGGCGGCGTACACATCGGTCAGGCTGAAGGTCCTGGCCGCGTGCGCAATGCCGTGGTCGGCGCACAGTTCCAGCACATGGCCGCGCGTGATGCCGCCGAGGCAGTAGCGTCCGTCCGAGGTCATGACAACTCCATCGCGGACGATGAAGAAGTGGGTCGAATTGCAGGTCGCCACAAAGCCATCCGGGTCGAGCATCAGCGCCTCGTCGGCGCCGGCGACATTGGCCTGGATGCAGGCCAGGATGCAGTTGAGCTTGCTGTGGCTGTTCAGGCGCGGGTCCTGCACATCGGGCGCACCGCGACGGACATGGACCGTGAACAGGGTCTGCGGCCGGGTGCGCTGTTCGTCGGATACCGGGTGATGGCCGGGAATGACCACCAGCGTCGGCCCGGCGCCGGCCAGCTTCGGGTTCTGGTAGGGCTCGCGACGCACGCCGCGGGTCAGCATGATGCGCAGGTGGGCATCGTCGACCAGGCCGTTGCCGGCAATCGTCCCGGCCACGGCACGCTCGAGTCGCCCGGCATCCGGCACCTCGGCCAGCAGCAGCGCCTTGGCGCCCTCGTGCAGCCGCCGGATATGGGCATCGAGAAACGCCGGCTTGCCCCCGACCACACGCACCCCTTCCCAGACGCCATCACCGAGCACGAAGCCGGAGTCGAATACCGATACCGTTGCCTGCTGTTCGGGCACCAGCCTGTCGTTGATCCAGATCTGCATGGCAGCCTGCGTCATTTCGACCATCCTGCGCGGCGGAGTGAATTGCGGATTCTGCGTGGCCAATTCTACGTGGCAATCCATCGACCCGCCGGTCTGCCGCGACCGGAACAGCTCCGACCGGCGCGGCGGTTCAGTGGCGTAGACGGATCGCCGCCAGCCCGATCGAGCCCATCAGGGCGAGCAGCAACAACAGACCCGGAACCGTCATGACCGGCACGGTCGCGACGCTGATTCCGTTCGGACCGTCGCCGTGACCGAGCGTCGCGTCAGCATCGCGCCGAGCGACTCGCCCGAAGTGGCCGAGAGAATCCGAAGATCGCGCTCGAAGGTCGCCGGGGCCGGATTGATGAAGACCGGCAGAAACAGGCGCGGCTCAGCCGATGCCGCGTGCGCCAATAGCAACAGCAGAAAGGCCGGAAGCAGCCTCAAGGGCAGTCTCAGCCCGAACTTCAATTGCCGTGAAAGCGCGGACATTGCGCACCCCGTATTCATGCCTTTGCCAAGCCTAGCCGCTCCGACCATTGATCGCAACCGGCGACCGAATGGTTACGCTGAATTTGATCCGGCACCGGCTGAGAGTAGACTCGAGACTCTGTGGCTTTCCGACCCGATGACGATGCGACTCGATCAGCCCTTCTCACTGCCCTGCGGTCTGAGCGCGCCGAACCGGATCGCCAAGGCGGCCATGACCGAGGGCCTGGCCGAAGTGGTTGACGGTGTCGGTGGACTGGCTGGCGAACGCATCGCGCGCTGTTATTCGACCTGGGCCGCCGGCGGCGCCGGGATGCTGATCACCGGCAACATCATGGTCGACCGCCGCTATCGCGAGCGGCCGGCCAATGTCGTTGTCGACGGTGCGCAGAATGAGCAGCAGCGCGCCGGGCTTGCCGCCTTCGCAGCCGCCGCGAAATCCGGCGGCGGGCTGGCGATCGCGCAGATCTCGCATGCCGGGCGGCAGTCGCCCAAATCCATCGCGCCAGAGCCGGTCGGCCCGTCGGCGGTCGCTGTCAAGCTGCCCGGTGGCCTGTTCGGCAAACCGCGCGCGTTGAGCGAGGAGGAAATCCTCGAGGTCACACAACCTACTACCGCAACATCCTGCGGCTCGGCGACGGCAAACCGACTCTAGAACGCATGAACCTGTTCGGCGCGCTGGTCCGACACCAGCTGCAGGAAGCGCGCGACGCGAAGCGATTCCGCAGGCACGGCACCGCCGCCTGAGCCAGCCCGGCAAGGGGCTCCGGCCGCGACTTCGACCCTGCGCGCCAGACTCCATCAGCGTGACGATCACTTCGAATCAGGCCCCGCGTTTATGCGGGGAAA
>NPIE01033156.1_pt2 | contig 11542 bp, 12 predicted proteins | sample 8637661 | NCBI WGS metagenome assembly NPIE01 (sample SAMN07420842, study PRJNA396082) | bioreactor metagenome | isolation source: sample BA12 brine-fed electro-methanogenic bioreactor BA | place: Japan: Kochi | collected 2016-12-09 | reverse complement strand
GATCTTCCCGCGCTGAGCAGCGAAACAATGACCAAAGTTCGCGAAATCTATGATCGCTACATCCGCGAGCAAGTTCATCATCGCTGGTAAGCCCAAACAAACCGAGGGTCAAACCATAAACATGTTTGGCCCTCACGGTAATTACATCGATCCCGCAACCTAACTCAAGAAACATTTCCTACCACAGCCACTCGCAGTTGTCCCACAACCGGATCGCGGTAAAGCTGGGCCTCGATACCATATGCCGAACGCAAATGCTCTGGAATAAGTACATTTTCTGGAGTACCGACTGCATTGATACCGCCATCATTGAGCAATATCAACCGATCACAGTAACAAGCAGCCAGTTCCAGATCGTGAACGGCAGCAACAGCGCTCAAACCATCCTCGCGAACCAGTGTGCGCACCAGCTCAAAGATGCTACTTTGATGTTGAATGTCCAGATTAGCCGTCGGCTCATCCAACAACAATAATCGCGGTTGTTGTGCCAATGCCCGCGCAATAAGAACACGCTGACGTTCACCGCCGCTGAGCGTGCCAATCAGGCGTGAATCGAATTCACTGGTCTGTGTTCGGCGCATTGCACGCTCTGCTAACTGCCGGTCGTGCTCGGATTCCAGTTCGAAGCGCCGCAAATGGGGGTTGCGTCCCATCAGGACAATTTGACGCACCGTGAAAGGGAAATCCAGCGCTGTAATCTGCGGCACGTGGGCGATAACCTGTGCGATCTGACGCGTGGAATACTGGCGCAGCGATCGATCAAGCAAAGTAATCTCACCTGAAAAATCAGACCATAAGCCATTGATGACTTTAAGCAGCGTGGATTTTCCTGCACCGTTGGGGCCAATCAAACCAACGAGTTCACCTTCGTGCACTGAGAATGATACATCGTGCAGTAACGATTTTCCGTCAATACGCACCGTTAAATCTGTGGCATGTAAAACAATATCATTGGTGGCCGCATATTCCATGTTATTCACCATCAAACGCTGCCGGATACAACATCGCGGCAATCTCCTCAACACCACGCACAACATAGTGACTGACCGTGGTCAAATGAGCATCACTGACAGAATAAACACGTCCGGATTGTACGGCATGCAACGACCCCAAAACCGGATCGTGGGTAATCCAGTCGATGGGATCATCTTCAGCAGAAAACCAACCGCCCAACAAAATAACGTCTGGATCAACAGCAATAATGTATTCCGGGTTAATCAGCGGGTAGGGTCCCAAATCGGCCTCTGCAATCACATTAATGCCACCCGCCAGCGTAATCAACTCATCGACAGTGCTGCCAGGACCATATGTGATACCGCCGGGTTCGTAATACAAAACGCGAACGGGATCGTATCCCTCCACGGCTTCTTGCACGGCGGCCAGTTCTGAATCCATTATAGCGATCAGATCTTCTGCGCGATCCTCTTCCCCCGTGACACGCCCCAGTGTGCGCAAGTTAGTTCGAATATCGTCGAGAGATCTAAACCCGTCTAACACAAATATCGGAACACCCGCATCCAATAACTGATCCAAAGCTGCCGGGTTGTTATAAGTCGACAAAATGATGAGATCTGCATCAAGACTGATCAACAACTCAGGAGTGCCGATCAAGTCAGTACGTTCAATACCAGCCAGCCGATCAGCAATATTGCTGATCGCAGCATCACTGGCGAAATGGGTTACTCCCAGGATGCGGTCTGGACCAACAAGATCGAACAACATCTCATCTGTGGCCAACGATACCGATGCGATCCGCTGCGGAGGGGCCTCAATCACAACGTCGCGACCAAGCCCGTCGGTCACAATACGCGGAAACCCCGTTTGAGACGTGCAGATTTCCTCAAAACTGAACGGCGGCGGTCCTGATTCGGAATCTGTACTATCTCGCCACCACCAACCCTCAACATCACCTTCTTTGAGTGTATAAGCTACCGCACCCTGAACGCTGTATTGCCAATTCCCTGTATCAGCCAAATGGAAATAGGCCCAATAAGCACATGTATCACCACCCATGCACTCGCAAAAGCAATATTCTTCTGTGGCAGAACATCCTGTTGCATCAATCTGGCATACAGTNNTACAGTTGATCCCCTTGGTCCCGATTCAGCAACGATATCGAGTCCCGTGGCCTCAAGCGCGTCATACCCCGTTGATTCCGCGTCTGCGAGGCTCACACAATAGGTTTGCGGTTGACCATCTTCACCCTGGACTACAACACCCACCTGAATACTATCATCAGGATCCTGGGCGTGAACTTGCCCCAAAACAACAAACAAGAGTGCAAAAGTTACTGGTATTACGCGCCGAAATAACACGATTGCCCCCTAAAACACCGCGATATCGCGGCGATTCCGCCACAACAAAAACAAGAAGAACGGACCGCCCAGTAAAGCGGTTACTGTCCCAACCGGCAACTGTTCAGGGGCAATCAATGATCGTGCCAGCGCATCAGCCAAAATCATAAATGCTGCGCCACCCAGTATGCTTGCTGGCAATAAAACACGATGATCTGGCCCGATTACAAGTCGCAACATGTGCGGCACAATCAACCCTACGAAACCAATCGCCCCCGCGACACTAACAGCAGACGCGGTCAACAAGCTACTGAGCACAAGCAAAATCAAACGCACGCGCGGCACGTTCACCCCCAGCGTTTGAGCGCTCTCTTCACCGAGCAACAGCAAGTTCAGATCACGGCTGAACAACATCACGAGCGNNATGATCGGCCATTTCACCACATGAAAATAGTCCCAACCGCGCCCTTCCAGGCTTCCAACCAGCCAGGATAATACCGCACGTATTGCCTCAAAATCGGTAGTACGCAGCAACAACAGCGAGGTCATTGCGCCTAACACTGCATTCAGTGCAACCCCCGCCAGGAGAAGTGCGGCCAAGTTCACACGCCCGCGCTGGAGTGACAGCACATAAACCATAACCGAAGCGGTTATAGCCCCCACAAAGGCTGCAACCGGGACCCGCCACAACAATTCCGCGTTTGTGTTATCCGTCATCATCCACAGATCACCGATCACCACTGCCTGTGTGATCGCCAACACCACGCCAAGCGAGGCACCAGCGCTCACCCCGATGATCCCCGGATCTGCAAGCGGGTTACGAAACAGCCCTTGCATAGTAGTCCCTGCCGCCGCCAGTGCTGCCCCAACTAACGCTGCGACCATTAAGCCAGGCAAGCGCACTAAAACAACAATGCGATACATAGAAGATTGCTGATCCACGCCGCGATCGATACCAATGTATTGCAGCAACGCATTCGCTACATCCTGTAAAGGAATCGTCGTAGGCCCCGTAGCAGCGCCGATAACCATGGCAGCCAGCAGAAAAACAAACAACACGCCGCAAGTCACGGTTAAGCGCGGCCAAATACCCCATTCAGTCAAAATGGAAACATCGCGTTTGCGAGAAAGTGCAGCACTGCTCATTAACGATCACCAATCGGTTAAGTATTTACGGAGCGAAGGGGTAGGGGATAAAAAAACCCGGCCAAATTGACCGGGTTGGAGGTAACAAACCATGTTGCAAGACACAGTGATAACAAACTGTGTAGCTCCAACCCCTATCCACGAAGGTCAAAACGCGAACAATCGAAACGGGCGACCGGGCTTACGAAGAAATCCTCGTTTACCGTTGCGGGCCAGCGCAGGACTCTCACCTGCTTCGCCATCATCCGCTATCACGATGACGCTTTGCCATCCGGGGCAGAAGCACCTCGATTGTTATATGTTCACCTGCACCGTAAAGATAGCATTGGGAGTGGTGTTCTGTCAAAAACTATTCCGTTCATGCCCCGGATTTGATCCTTCTTTCCGCACGACTATGACGACAATGATACGGTTGACATATCTCAAAGGAATGACTACGATTCACTTAAACCTATTGTTTCTTTATGTTAATTTTGAGCCACGTACACTTTTGGAGAAGACGCCATGCTCGTCAAAGATCGTATGACACCTAATCCCATCACAGCGACACCTGACACAACCCATAAGCAGGCTGCCGAATTGATGCGTGAAAACAATATTCACCACCTGCCCGTGCTCAACAAAGATGGCAAACTGGTTGGTATCGTGGTTGAAGAAGATCTTCTAGCGGCACAACCATCTGCTGCAACATCGCTGAGCATCTATGAGATACACGGCCTGCTATCCCGTTTNNTTTGAAACTCAAAGAGCTTATGCAGAAATCAGTTCACATCACTACACCTGACTGCCCGCTTGAAGAAGCAGCTCACCTCATGCTTGTCGAGGATATTGGCTGTTTGCCCGTCATGGATGACGACAAGATCGTTGGCATTATCACCGACAACGACATCTTCCAATCGCTCGTATCATTTTTGGGTGGCGATCAAGCTGGTGCGCGCTTCACACTTGATTTGCCCAACAAACCGGGCACCCTTGCAAAAGTGGCGCAAACAGTTGCCAACTCAGGGGGCAACATTGTCAGCGTGACGACATGGGATAGCAAGTTAGACGGCAATCTCTACATAACCATCAAAGAGCAGGGCGCAGACTACGCGTCGCTCAAGCAAGCTCTGGCTGATCTGCCCGATGTTGATATTGTCGACATGCGTGACAACGCATAGCCGCCTCTAGCACAACCTCAACACCACAAACTTTCAGGGAGAGAAATGGAACTCTACGGCAGATCAGTGACCACCCGTTTCTCTCCCTACGTTTCTCAGAATCGCCATACAATAGCATTATGATACAGACCAAAGTCTTTCGAATTTGCCTTGGGCTGATAGCGTTGGCATTAACGGGTTGTACACTAAATGTCGATGCACCGCAGACCCCCACAATTGTTGTCTCTCCCACACAGGCAGAGACACTTATCGCACGGGTTGGAACCAGCACGTCCACACCGTCGCCTACGTTCACACGCACCGCGACCGCTACTCCCAGCGCGACAATAACACCCACTATTCCAACATCAACACCAAACACTTATACAGCCACACCAACTGCCAGCCCATCAGCAACCAACACGGCCACTTCTACCCTGACGAAAACTAACACACCGACACACACGCCAACCAAACCACCCACACAAACCGTGACGTTATCACCGACTTCTACACCCAGCCCAACAGCACAACCAACCACAACACCAACTGCCCCGATTGCTGAACTGGTTATTCCATCGGCGACACTGCGTAATACAGCAACATTTACGCCATTTCCAACCATCACGCCCAATCTAACTCAGACATGGATCGCGGTTCAAACACCACTTGGACCGTCTCCAACACGAACACCGGGGGGCATTTACACACTCACGCCCTCTATAACGCCGCGTGCCACCAATACAGCGATTCCCGCAACGCTGATCTCCGACACGGTAAGCGGGGAGGGCACATTCTATGATCCTAATGCCCCTGCCTCCGGCCAGGACGCGTTACCCATCGCGCCGATCGGGCAAACAGGGCCTAGCGGGCCATCAATCCCTGAACAAAACTCCGTCATCGTCAGTTATGCCGGACAAATCGTGCCGATTGTTGCATTGCCAGATGGCATCAGCACTGGATCAACCATCGCGCAAGGGAATATTTTTGCTACAAGTGGCAGTGGCACGGTTGCAGCAGTCACGGCGAGCGGCGAACTAATGATCAACAATTCTCAAATGCGCATATCCCCCTCCAGTCAATTTGGGCTGCATCCGAATCTGAACTATGGGGATCTGACCTGGTCGCCAAATGGACAACTGCTCGCCTTCAGAATCGACGCCAACAATCCACAAGAATTCAACGGCATTGATAGCGGTATCTGGATCTACGAACCTACCACGAATCGATCCTGGCAGATATTCCGCAACACCTATGAGGGACAGGTCGAACAACAACATAACCAGCGCCGCGCGGTGGCGGTAACGTGGGCACCGAACAGCGGAGCAGTGGCGATCACAGTTGACACACCAGTAGNNTAGGGCAGGGCACTGTTTTTGTGCCTGTAAATCACGATGTCAATGAATGGGTCGATGCGATTCCATATGCGGATGCCAACTGGACCGCCGACAGTTCAGCATTGATCGTGAGCGGGAGAACATGGAGCGGTAACAGTGTCGTCGGACGCATTGCTCTCGACACCTTCTGGACATACAACGAATACCAAAACCAGAACAGTAACGGCTTAATCATGCAGGCCGCCACACAACTTGCAGATGGACGACTCGCGTTTCTCGGTGGCAGTGGCAATAGTTTCACACTCTACATTGCTCAGCCAATTTCCGGCTCACAACCCATACAGATGTCTTCGCAGATTACCGGGCAAATCAGTGCTGCTGAGTGGAACAGCGCACGCACCGCAGTACTCGTAACCGTACAAAATGCAGGGCAAAAACAAATCTGGATCGTGCGCGCAGATGGCACAATCAGCAACAGCACGCTTCCCGGTAACAACACGACAGAGGCGCATTGGCGCTAAAATGAGATCAGGCGCTGCTCACAATAAACAGCGCCTGCCATTCCCTGGATTTCGCGATCGCTTTCAGAAACTACCAGTTGCGTGTGCCAGAATAGTAGTACACGTGCTGGCAACCCGGCTCGTTGCTGAGCACCAAGCTCATGGTCATTGACAATGTAGTTTCACTGGTGAAACTCAGTGTCATATTTACAGTACCCGTGCCCGCAGAATTAGGCCCTGAATAGAAGTACACATTGGGCTGTGTCTGCGACATCACATAAGGTGAAGGTTCCATGCCTTTCCATGAAATCCCATTACCGGAAGGCGCAATTGCCGCCAAATGATCGCAGAAATTGATCGCCGGGGCACCGGAACATTCCCCCGTCATATTGTCCGAACCCGGGATCATTTGCCAGACGGAATTTGCCGCCGGGGCATAGCTCATTCCACCTGTGTTCACGCTACCTGAATCGCCGCTTACCGGAGCCGCTGGTGAAATTACTGAGGGTGCGTCGATCTGCGCAACATCGTCACAACGCCCCACCGTCAGCACTTCTGCACGCGCCACCCAAGATGACTGTTCGCCTGTATCCAACTGCCACCAGGGAGATCCATCGGGATCACTCGCCCATCCGATCACGGTATAACTAGCGTTAGCATTCATAGCCCCAATGGCCGCACGTCCTGTTCCAGGCCCCACACGAAGCCACACATCCGTATTCTGAGGTAGGCCTACCGCACAAGAAACTTGCTCTGGCAGTATGGTTAGCGGAGCATACGCAATATCAGAGAACGCATACGTCGACAACGCCACAGGCGCTGAAAGTGGCGTAAGTCCATCTCCGCCGCCTAACGCCACACGAACACCACTCCCTACCGCAGCATTCTGTGCAACACCTCGCGCCGTGACGGTAGTTTCACCGGTAAGCACTTTTGCTTCCAATGCGTCACCAGCGCTGGCTGTCACTAAGACTGTGGCGTTGGAGAATTCCAGATTGACCTGATTGATCTGTACACTAGCGGGGTCAGTCCCATCATATTGCAGCAACAAACCGGATGGAGCAGTCGAACACCCGGATTCACCAGTCACCAGTGTGAAAGTCTGAAACGGTTCGCCTGTCTCAGACACCGGAGTGACATCATTAGGCAGCAAGACCTCAAGTGCATCCACTGCACTCTGATCGCCCTCCCATCCAATCAATGGTGTGAAGACCCAGCCGATTCCACCGAAAAACTGAATACGGAGCCAATCACCTTGCTCATTACGACCATCAGCAACTGCTTCTTCTTGAGCAACAAGCTGTCCGACAAGATCATACGTAACTCCAGCGCCATTGCGAAGATTGACTTCGGCACTACCGCGATTAAACACTGTCAGAGTAGGGCGATCAGCCTGAACAACCTGCGGTCGAGTTATTTGGGCATCACCAAACAATACCGCCATAACGCCATCAGTAGAAGCGGGCAAATCAAGCACCGCAACACCCCACTGGCCTGCATCCGGATCGGCCATACTGGTCGTTACGGCATTCGTGTCAGAGAGTACCGCAACTGTCGATTGTTCCAACAACGCCGCATCGCCGCTCTCGACCGAAACCACAGATACATCGTTGTAGCCCGCACACACTTCGCCGCGAGCCACATCACCACATGCTTCGAGCGCCTCAGAAATAGCCTGCTCAGCTAACTGCTCGCACGTTCCGCCGTCTTGCGCGGTTACGGGATACGCAGAACGGAGCGATATACCAGACACTGCTACCAATAAAACGCCCAATAAAATAACGCTTAAACCAGTCCGTAAAACTCGCACGTCGATTCCTCCTGCACTCCGTCAAAACTGGGATAGTCTGATCCGACACTATATAATCGCACCTCGTATTCAGTCCTATTATATCGGCACATGGCATAGGAGCCTCTTATGCGCAGAATGTCCCTGTTACTAAGCCTGCTATTTGTTCTACTTATCCTTAGTGGCTGCGCTGACGAAAGCAGACCCACTGAGGCTATTGAAGGTTACCTGAAAGCTCAGGTCGCAGGCAACACCGATGATCTGGTTAAGTTGTCCTGCGCGGAATGGGAAGCCGAAGCCAAAACCGCGGCAGCCTCTTTCCAATCTGTTGATGCAAAGATCGACGGTTTGCAATGCACCGAAAACGGCTCTGACGGTGATTACAAACTCATCACATGTGAGGGAACCATCGTCATTCAATACCGTGGCGAAGATCCCCGTAGTCAAAACGTGCCCGACTTGACATACCGCGCGATCAAAGAAAACAACGAATGGAAAATGTGCGGCACACAGACTCCCTGATCACGACTCCGGATTAGCTGAATTGAGCACAGCGTCTAGCGTTTGCAATGTCAACAAATTGCGCACGGTAAACCCGGCCTGCATATTCTCACCAATGAAATAGCAGACCGCGCCACTGGCCGGTGCTGTCATATGAGTTGTTTCTTCTGGATCAACACCCTGATTGGGCAGCGATTCTAGTGCCTGCCACAAATTAATCAGCGGAATATCATAATCCAATGCAATCTGTACAATCACCTGATTATAGAGCACTGACTTCTCAGGAAACTCCGGACGATGTGGAAATGTGCTGATGACCGGTAATGCGTTGCTGTGAATAGTTTCAACCACGATGGAACGCAAGAAATAATCAAATTGTGTTTCATCGAGATAGAACACATCATTGGTCCCAAACATAATCAATGCGATACTGGGCTGCATGATCCGTACTTCGCAAGCCAATGGCGTTTCACCCGACTCGCAGAACTCTGGATTCGCCCACAAGCTGTCAAGGATGCTGGCTGAATTAAATCCGCCGGCTGAAGCCTGACTGATCCGCGAAAACGCGTTAGCATCTTCCTCAGCAAAATAATCGATTACGCCTTGCAGGTCTTCGTATTCACCAAGGGCATAATCCCCTTCACCGATAGGGCGCAAAAAATAGGGATTATCGGTCATACAATCACCGACCTTGATGAACGCATGTGGATTGCTTCCCTGTGCCAGCCCATCCAAGTAAATCTGTTGAGCGCGTGGACTTATTTCCGGTACTGGGGGATAAGCCGCCAAATCGATGGCTGCAAGACCATCCAAATTAAGCGCGGTGGTAGATGGATCAGGTACAGGCATTAACGTAGGAGTCGGATCTTCCTGGGCAATCACTGCAACGGTTGTACTTGACAACCAAAACCACGAAATCACCAAGCAGATACCCAATGCAACAGCAATAACCGTCTTTTTCCGCATATCCATCTCCATTATCAACAAAATCTCATAGCGAGTTTACACCTCGCGCTAGTTGGTGTAAAGTCAACGGCATCATACAACACTGCTGAAAACTGCACGAATTGAATGGTAAGGAACGTCGCTGTATGCCACACAAACCGAGACTGCTAGCGTTGATTTTCTCATTAGTGATTGCACTTACGGGAAACTCTCGATCGTTCTCTCCATCCATCACAGAAGCTCAAGGCACGGCTCAAGCAGTTACCCAATATGCTCTGACTGTTTACAGCCAGCCCGATCGCACCAGTGCTATAGTCGGGGTATTTAATCCCCAGGCAAAAGTGGTTATTGAAGCCCAGGATACCAGTACCGATTGGATGTTGGGCCACAGTACCGATGGAATGACTCGTGGATGGGTACAACGCCGGTATCTCGCCATCGGTCCTGAAGTCACTGCATCGGACTTGTTATACAGTAACGAAATTATGTACGTTCCAACAACATCTAACCTCGACATCATATATGCATCAATCAACCTTAACGACTACCCCGCAGTTCCTACCTATATGGGGCAAGCGCGCGCTATCTTCGAACAGAGTCAGCTAAATGGATTGAACAAACAGGTTGTTTCGAAAATTGGCGATTGCATCTCCGATAACGAACATTTTCTCAGTCCGTTTGGGCTAGGGAGCTATTCGCTCGGAACTTATACATCCCTACAGCCAACTGTGTATTATTTCAGCGAATCGCTGGCATACAGCAGTCTCGCAGCCTACGATGGCCTGGTCACAAATGCCGTTCTCGATCCACTTTTTGCAAACCCGCTTGCCTGCCTGCCGGGTGAAACACCGCTGCGATGTGAATATCGTGTACACCAATCCAGCGTAGCGATTATTATGTTTGGCGCACAAGATTTGCTCTTCACCTCACCTGAGGATTTTGACCACAACTTGCGGCGTATCGTGCACGAAACGATCCAGGCCGGGGTAGTGCCGGTTCTAAGCACGTTTCCAGGGAATCTAGAGCGGTGGGATCAAGCGACAAAATACAACCAGATCGTTGTGTCGGTAGCACTTGATTATGATATCCCTCTCATGAACCTGTGGCGTGCGCTATACGATCTCCCAAATCATGGGCTTAACGCGGACGGACGCCACCTTAGCCTGCCCCTCACGTCTTCAGGAGATCTCACTTCAAACAACCTTTTACGTGGTTATCCCATGCGAAATCTCATCACACTTCAAACGTTGAAAGCGGTTTGGCAAAATGCCATGTACTAACGGGCTAGTTTCAGAGAATCGAACATCCGGTACAGTGTGGATATAATGGTTATAGTTCCACTCGTCTGAAAAAACACTCTCACTGCACTATACAATTAGCAGTGTGAACAAGGGAGACATTACAATGATACGCAAACTGATTCCCCTGAGTCTGAGTATGCTTTTAGTGCTCGCTGTAATGCCGTTCACACCAGTCCACGCGCAAGACGGTAGCAATGCTGCAACCGCATATCAACTCAATATGCGCGCGGGAGCAGGGCCCAATTACAACATTGTTACAACGCTGCCCTCAGGAACTCCTCTGGTCCTGGAAGCACGTAACGCTGACACCTCCTGGGTGATCGGCCACACAGTCGATAATGCCTACCGGGGATGGCTCGCAAGCCTGTATCTCAGTTACTCTCCCGGATTCGCCGCAACCGGATTGCCGGTCAGCACGGAAGTTCTCACCGCACCCGCTGCAGCATCTGAACAAAGTGCCCCGGCAGAAGAAACCACTCAGCAACAGCAAGCTAGTACCGGTGGGGTCGGGGCATTTACCAGTTACCAGATGAATGTGCGCAGTGGCCCCGGCACGAATCACAGCGCAGTAGGGCAAATTCCAGCCAACA
>NPIE01014067.1_pt1 | contig 11551 bp, 13 predicted proteins | sample 8637661 | NCBI WGS metagenome assembly NPIE01 (sample SAMN07420842, study PRJNA396082) | bioreactor metagenome | isolation source: sample BA12 brine-fed electro-methanogenic bioreactor BA | place: Japan: Kochi | collected 2016-12-09 | reverse complement strand
GATACCCTGTCTTCAACAAGGATACGAGAAAGCGCGAGAAGCTGCTGGCCCATGTACTCATCAAGTACGAATATATCACCTCAATTGCAGCATTTCCCGAGGTGTCCCACGATGGACTATATGCCCAGCACAAGATCGGCTTCGATGTCGAGGACGAATAGAACAGGCTCTGGAATAAGATAAATTATCAAATTTTGGACAGGATGAACCCCCTGTTCGAGACAAAGTGATTGCAGATTGGAAACTCNNATTTTGAATGAAGAGTTAGCTTTGAGGATCAAATCCTGATGTATATTATAGGACTTTTGTCCACAATGTCAAGAAATAATTTCTCATAGAGGTGAAATTTTTACATAGTCATATGAATCAAGTAAATACAGACATTTTCCCGGAAAATCTCAAGACCCTCAGGCGGGTTCTTGGTTTCGCCATCAAGGGCGATGCCCTTTCCCAGAAGGAGTTCGCCGATCTCCTTGGTGTCACGAGGAGAACCCTTGTATACTGGGAACAGGGGGAATTGCCTAATCAGGGTCACAGGCAGGAGATACTGCGCCTGGTCAAGGAGCATCTCCAGATAGACATCGATGAGAAGTTCCTCCTGACCAAGGATATATCTAAGGTAATTGGACCTGTGTCCTTTTTCATGTACGCCGATCTCCTGAAAGATTTGTCCGAGAAAAAGAGGCAGATACTCCAGCACCTTTTCCTGAAGCTAGAACACGCTGACACCGACACCCTCGCCCACATCCTCGACATGGTTGATGAGTTTATTGGGTGAGAACCGAAGCTGAGTGTCTCGTTTAAAACTGCATAAATTATATCGAATGAGTTAAAAATGTTGACTCAATACATATAGTATTTTATTTTACTTTGGTTATGGCAAGTACACTAAAGACATACATTCGGATGCTCAAAAAGCTCAAAGATTCCGGTTATCGGCTCATGCATGTTGAGAACTACTATGAAGGTCTGGGAGCTCCTACAGTCTTCATACGCCACGACGTCGATAGAATGCCCGGTCGAGCCCTTGATATGGCCCGTGCCGAGAGGGAGATAGGCGCCCTTTCGACATATTATTTTAGATGTGATGACAATGCCCGGTTTCCAATAGAGCATATAGAAATGATCAAGGAACTTGGACACCAAATAGGCTATCATTACGAGGTTTTCTCACGCGCAAATGGCGATAGTGAGAAAGCACTTGAGCTTTTTGGCAAGGAGCTGGCAGAACTGAGGAAATATGCTGATATAAAGACCTGTGCAGCTCATGGAGCGCCCTTATCAGAGATTTCCAATATGTCTGGCGGTCAGCTAATCAAGGTAAGGGATTTCGAACTTCTCGGCGAGGTATATCTGGACATAGACTATCAGAAGGTTCTATATATGTCAGATTCCGGAGGTATATTCGGCAGCCCATATAATCTTCGGGACTGGTCGAACGGCAAAAATCTTCGCACTCCTACAAAACCTTTGGATCTTCCGAAGATTTTGCATCCTGACAAAGAGCCTTATGCCATCATGGGCTGCCACCCAGAGCGTTGGCCTAAATCCATACCTGGCTATCTTCAAGCTGAGCTGATGGACATGGGAGTAGTCGCCGCCAAGAGGATCATTCAAATGACGAGGAAGAGTTGATCAAAAAGGCAATACAACTTCTTTTAACCCCTTTTCCATCCTTTTTCAGAAAAGCGATTCTCCGAATTATGGGGGCAAAAATCGGAGAAGGTGTGAAGATATCACCCTTTTCTGTTGTCGTAGCAAAAAAGATAAAAATGGATCCTGTAGCTGCTATCAAGCCGTTTTCACTGATAAATGCCGGCGAACTGGAGATGGGTGCATATTCAGTTATCAGCAATTTTTGCATTGTGAACGGCATAGCAAAGTTGAAGATAGGCCCTCGCTCACTGATCACTGTCGGAAGCCTCATTGATCTTCATGCTGATGTTACTATTGGGGAGTATTCGGCAATCGGTCCAAGAAACAATGTAATGACACATGGTATTTTTTATCCATCAAGTTGGGGTTTCAAACACATTCTGAAGCCAGTGAAAATCGGTGATTTTGTCTGGACAAATAACAATTGTAAAATAGCTGCGGGTGTAATTATTGGTTCAAGAACAATGGTTTTACCCAATTCAGTAATCAGAACTGATATCAATTCTGATACCTTTTTATTTGATGATTCGTTCAATCGAAAATGCTTCCCTTTCTGTTTTTTGCGTTCGAACCTGAACACAGAAGAAAAGCAACAGTACATAGAGGAGTTTGCAATTGATGCGTTAAGTAACGTTATGGGTGTTACAAGGGTAGATATACAAGACAAAAGGATTTCACTACCGGATAGAGATCTACAGATTTTCCTGAATAGTATAGAATGGGAGCAACAAGAAAAAGGATGGGTTTGGGGTTACGATATACCAGAAGCCATTATGTTGGGAAGAACAAAGCTAGAAGCATTGGATTTTAGCTCCCTCTTATATTCTGTAAATGCGAGTAGACTGCTCAAGAATGTCGCAGATTACTCTAGAACTAACTGGGGAAATCGATTTGCTGATTATAAACATAAGGATTACTTTAAATATGGAAGACAATATGTTTTCTAAACTAGGAGGAGACATGAAAAAGGATGTGTTAGCAGTAGTCAAAGAGAGTATGATTGAGATAGATACAACAATAGCACAGGAATTCGATGGCAAAGATACAAATGATATTTATCTCTATGGAAATCGTGGACACTTTGATTCTATTGGACTTGTTTCCGTAATTGTTGCAATTGAAAGAAATGTTAAGGATAGGTTTGGTAAGAGTATAACTCTTTCTGACCAAAGAGCCATGTCGCAAAAAAACAGTCCTTTTAAAACTGTTGAATCAATGGTTGATTACATAACAACACTTTTGGGAGAAAAGTAGATGCCCAAAATAATCCTTGTTACTGGAAGTCGAAAAGGAATCGGGAGATATATTGCTGAGCATCTCTTAGAATCCGGATATACAGTTATTGGTGTCAGTCGTAGTAAATCAGATTTAGAAGATATCAATTACTCACATTACACTGCTGATGTCAGCGACGAGAAGAGTGTGCTAGATATAATGTTGGATGTTTCAAAGAAATACGGTAAACTTGATGTTCTCATTAATAATGCGGGTGCTGCATCGATGAATCACCTTATCCTTACTCCGGCAGAAACAGCCGATAAGCTTTATAATGTTAATTTTAAGGGGACATTTCTATTTACGAGAGAGTGTTCAAAGCTTATGATGAGAGATAAAAGTGGCATTATCATCAACTTTTCTTCTATAGCTGCCAAAGTATCTATTGAGGGGGAGGCTTTATATGCTTCAATGAAATCTGCTATTGACACCTTTACAGAGATAACAGCCAAAGAGTTGAGTCATTACGGAATAACATGTAATGCAATTGCCCCAGGTATTGTAGATACATCGCTAACGCGTTCTGTTCCCAAAGAGAAACTGAAAAAATTAATCGATATGACTACTGCGAAAAGGTACACACAAATGAGTGATATTACAAATCTTATTGATTTTTTGATCAAGCCTGAATCCCAAATGGTTACAGGACAGATTTTATATTTAGGAGGATAAGATGAATTTTCACAAACAGAAGTTTTGGTTCATAAGACGTATAGGTGAATTTGGGAATAATGACTTCATTGTTTGGAATGATAAAATATACTCCTATGCATGGCTTGAAAATGAAATAGAAGCGATGCTTGAAGATTTTGAAATGCACAATATATCTGATGGCGAGATCATTAGCGTCGAATCTGATTTCTCCCCAAGGGCAGTGGCAACCATTCTTGCTGCAATTTCTAAAAATATGATAATTGTACCCCTGAGTGGATCCAGTGAAACTCAACACAATGAGTTTAGACAAATTGGTGAAGTTGAACATCGCTATTCTTTTGATAATGACGACAACTATGAATATATTAGAACTAAATTTACTCAGCAACACCATCGACATTATCAAACACTTAAGAAGCGGTCAAATGCTGGCCTAGTTCTTTTCTCTTCAGGCTCAACTGGTAAGAGTAAGGCAGCAGTGCACGATTTTCAGGCTCTTCTGGATAAATTTCGAGTTAGAAGACATTCTCTTAGAACAATTGTTTTTCTTTTACTTGATCATATTGGGGGGATCAATACTCTTCTGTATACAATTTCCAATGGAGGCTGTGTTATTGTACCGGCCAAAAGGGATGCCCTGAGTGTCAGTAGGACTATCGAGAAATTTCATGCTGAGTTACTTCCGACCTCACCAACTTTTATCAATCTTATGTTGATTACAGATTGTCCGAGAAAATTCGATCTTTCCTCATTGAAAATGATCACATACGGGACAGAGGTTATGCCTGAAAGTACTCTACAGAAACTTCACCAAGAACTTCCCGATGTCAAGCTTAAACAAACGTATGGTTTATCCGAACTTGGTATTCTTCGATCAAAGTCTAAATCCAGCGACTCTCTGTGGGTAAAGGTTGGCGGGGAAGGATATGACATCAAAATAGTTGATGATATTCTTTGGATCAAAGCTCAATCTGCTATGTTGGGCTATCTCAATGCTCCTCATCCTTTTGACAGTGAAGGCTGGTTCAATACTGGCGATAGGGTTGAAGTAGAGGGAGAATATATTAGGATTCTTGGTCGAGAGACTAACATAATAAATGTTGGAGGTGAAAAGGTATATCCCGCTGAAGTTGAGAGTATACTTCTAACTATAGACGGAATCAAGGATGCGGTTGTTTTTGGGGAAGCAAATCCAATTCTTGGAAATATGGTTGTTGCCTCTGTTAACACGGATACAGATGAAAACGAAGCGCAGCTTTCAAGAAGAATTCGGGATTTCTGTTCGGATAAACTACCAAAATTTAAGATACCTGTGAAAGTAGAAATACAGAAAGCTGAGCAATATAGTGAAAGATTCAAAAGAATACGTANNAGCGAGAATATATTGAATATGAACACTCACTCCTCATTGTCCATGAAGCAACGCTTTTATCCCACTCAATTGAGAACAGGGTTTGTGAAGCATATGACTTCGACATTGTAGACATTAATACCCTACCTATTCTCATCGGGTTTCTTGAAAGTTGGGCTCGAAATAGACATATTGATTTGATTATTGCGAAAGTCCCAGCTAATGATTATCTCATTACGAGTTATTTAGAAGATAAGGGTTTCCGTTATGTTCAGTCCATTTTGCACCCTAAAAAGCAGATAACACCAGACATCCAATTCGGTCACAAGGGGTTCGCATTTCGAAAACCTANNGTTCTTCGCATAGCAGAAAATGGATTTACCGTGAGTCAGTTTCATAACGACTCAAAGATAAGCACTGGACATGCAAACCAATGGTTCCGAAATAGAGTTGAGTATGGCTTGTTGAACTCTGATGAAGAGGTTATGGTGAGTTGCTTTCATAACCAGATAGCTGGTTTTCATCTTTTCCAGATAAAAGACAGGATAGCTGATCTTTTCCTTACTTCCGTTGACACTTCCTCCTTTTGGCCTGGTGCAGGAGTAGATAATTTCCGAGCAGTTTTTCATTACTTTCAGGAAAATGATGTGCGAATGATAAGAACAACAATATCCATGAACAATATGCTTGCCAATAATGTCTACTCTTATTTTGGTTTCACCTTTGTGCATCCTGAAGTATATCTCCATCTCTGGCTCAATTAATTTTCTCATTTTCCCCTTTCCCCCGCAATATTTATTTTGTATAATATATACAAAATATTATCTATGGAGGGAATATGAGAAAAGTGGTTTCCGGCAGGATTTTCCTGGGGCTTTTGGTTCTGATGGTCTTTGCTTCCTTGCTTGGCGGGGCGGAAAGGGTTCCGCTTGTTGAGCTTTTTACGAATACAGGCTGTGGACCCTGTGTTTCACACAATCTATATCTGGACTGGTATCATCAGGACTACGAGCATCTCTTCAATCTGATCAGGACACATGTCCACTGGCCTTCAGGCTCTGATCCATTCTATCTGCGCAATACTACCCAGGCATATGCCCTCTACAACACACTTTATGGCGTATCCGCAGTACCAGATGCACGTGTCGATGGCGACGACGAATCACCTTCAGCAACAAATATCGAGGCTGCACAGGCAATCCCATCGCCATGCACCATAGACCTTTCGCTGAACAGAGCCACCAATACCGCCACAGCACAGGTCAATGTCGAGACTCCATATTCTGCATCCAATGCACGGATTTTCTTTGTGCTGATCGAGGACGATCTTTCTTTTGCAGCACCCAATGGACAGACCATATTCCACGAGACAATGCGCGAATATTTTCCGAGCACAGACGGCACTCCGATAAGCCTCTCTTCAACAGGCACACAGACCTTCAATCAGGTCTATGACTTCGGTTATGCAGATGTGTCGGAAAATTGCCGCATTGTCTGCTATATCCAGGACAGGGGTTCTTCTTCCAAGCCCGTAATCCAGTCGGCACAGGAATATATCGCAGAGTGCGGCTTCAGGATTTTCCCATATACAGGACTTGTTGCTAATTCGACAAGCTCTGTTTTTAACTCATCGGAAACCTTTGTACTCTACAATAATCATGCTTCTATTGATGACTATACGGTCACCGTTACTTTCGATGGCCCTGCAGCATGGTCAGTTTCGCCAGTTGCAGACGGCACACCCTTCACAGGTTCACATACATTCACCCTCGCTGGGAATTCTCAGGCCGACATCGAGATTGGTTTCAATTCAAATGGAGTCTCGGGCATAGGCAGTGTCACTGTTGAGGTCGAGGGCGACTGTGCAGGCGAGACAAAGTCATCTACGCTGGATATCTATGCCGGAGGCAATGTCCTTGTTGTGGACGACGATGCAGGACAGAACTATGAGCAGTACTACATTCAAGCCATTCTGGACGCAGGGTTCTTCCCCGGACTACACAACTATGGCATGTAGGGCACACCTTCCGCATCGCTGATGGGTGAATATCAGGCTGTGGTATGGCTAACAGGTAATGACTATTCCAGCACCCTTACTACACAGGATGAGTTGCAACTCCAGACATACCTCAACGGTGGCGGGCGCTTCTTCATATCCGGCCAGGAGGTCGGCTATGATACCGGAGGCGGCGATGGCGAGGCTGCCCATACATTCTATTCGAGCTATCTGAAAGCCACCTTTGCAGGCGATGCTGCATCCTATACCGGCCTTGCCGGCATAGGCGGCGATCCTATATCCGATGGTTTCACAGGAAGCATTTCGGGAGGCGACGGTGCGGACAATCAGGACTATCCCGACTATCTCGGTACTACAGGCGGATCTACTAACTGCATGTACTACGGCTCGACATCAAGCGGACAGGTGGCGGGCATAAAGTATGAAGGCACATATAAAATGGTCTATTTCGGCTTTGGCTTCGAGGCTGTAAACAGTGCTGCCGACAGGCAGGAGCTGATGTACAATATCCTGACATGGTTCGGCGTTTCCATGGGAACCGACGAAATTCCGAATGCTCCGGAAGCTCTTACGCTGCATGTCACGCCCAATCCCTTCAACTCTGCACTTAAGATCGATGTTACAGAGGGCGCAGATGTCAGGATTATGGACATGCACGGTCGCTATGTCGGACAGCCGGACGAGAACAATATCTGGAGACCCCAAGGCTCACTGCCCTCCGGAATATACCTGATCAGGGCGGATTACGGCGGCAAGACAGAGCTTCGCAAGACAGTATACATGAAATAGACTCAAAATAAAAGGTTTCGAAAAGCAAACAGCTTTTGTTATATTGAGCATGGCAGAACCTCTGCCATGCTCTTTGATATTTGGCAACAATGAAAAGGGGAGATACCTTGAGAATATCAATAATTCTAATCTTTCTGGTCGCAGTCGGCTTTACCTGCACAATAGGGCTTGTTTTGCCGGAGGCAGCCTCAGATGGCAGGCCGGTTGTATTCAAGACCAGAGACATTACAAGCTGGAATCTCGAGTTCGAGGCCAATACTTCGGGGACCTACACATATATCTATAACAAATACACCTCCAATGGCGGTGCATGGATGGGTATCAATGAGGCGGGCTTTGCCATTGTGCGGTCGGCTGCATATAATCTTTCACCATCGGCATACGGCTATACTAATTCATCAATACAGAACTATGCACTCGCCAATTTCAGCACCGTTGCAGAGTTCGAGGCTCTTCTTGTGGAGACGGACGAAACAGGCAGAAATATCGCAGCCAACTACGCTGTAATCGATACATACGGCGATGGTGCAATTTTCGAGGTTGCCAGCTGGGAACATCAGAGATATGACCCGGACACATCTGGTATAATAACAAGGGGGAATTTCTCCTATATCGGCTCATCAGACCGACGGGGGCTAGAGCGCATGAACAGGGCAAAGTTGCTTATGCAGCATGCCAAGAGTGTGGACAGCCTGACAGCAGAATATATAGGGATGCACGTCATAGCTGATCTGGAGAGGACAGGAAATGATCCATATCCACTGCCATTTTCCGGCAGCTTCCCCGGATGCCCCACAGGCTATGTAGACACAGACTCATCGAATATCGAGACCATCAACAACGAGCAGACACATGTGGCAGGGGTGTTTCAGGGCGTTCCCCCGGGAGGAGATCCGGCCTTCTCTGTCTGTTATGGCTATTTTGCCTGCCCCGCTGTCTCTGTCCCCTTTGTGCTTTTCCCTGCAAGTCAGGAGCCTACAGCCATTTTCTCAGATGACCTTCAGCAGGATTTGGCGGACGAGGCATATGTCAACTATGTCAATGCCTTCAATATGGCCGACGGCACACTCTTCGATACGTCATATCTCCTTAATGGCTCTGGCGGCGGTCTGTGGACATTCACGCGGGATATCAATCGCTGGGTATTCGACACTGTGCGCACACAGATAGGCATCTGGGGCAGCACAACACCATCTGAGTCTGAGCTTGTTGCCTTTCAGGACGACATACTTGAGCAGGTATACGAGGCTTATACAGGTGGATTCATGGTTGGTGTCAATGAAACAGCTCTTCCAGCCGATATATCCCTCAGTGCATACCCCAATCCCTTCAACGGAGCTGTTGAGATTGAGCACAAGAGCAGGCTGAGGATTCTCGATACCAGGGGCAGGCTCGTTGGGACTATCGATCCTGAGCAAAGGCAATGGAGACCAGAAGGTCTGCCATCCGGCGTCTATCAGGCAGTTTCCGAAGGACGGGAAGGCAGCTTAAAATTGATCTATCTGAAATAACGGGACTACTGGGTTTCAATGAGGACACATCTTCTTACAATTTTGATCTTTGTGGCGGGTATATTCGGCTGTACAATAGGCTTTGTATCCGGCGATATCACAACAGACGGAATGCCTGTAATCTTCAAGGTCAGGGATATTGACGGCTGGAATATAGAATACAAGCGTGTTCAGCCTGCCTATCAGTTCGCCTATGCAGCCCATTCCTGGACAACAAGCTCAACTGCCTGGATGGGTATAAATGAGCATGGCTTCGGAGTTGTTCAGTCAGCATCTGCAAATTTTTCCGGCGGTTCTTCCCTTGAGAACGGGATTTTCATGACCCACGCCCTCAAGAACTGCGTTAGCATAGCTGATTTTGATTCGCTTGTCGAATATACAGACACATTGAGTCGATATACACTGGCCAACTACATTGTATTCGACATAACAGGTGATGCAGCACTCTATGAGATGTCCAATGACACCCATGCCGTCTATTATCCCGACACATCGGGTATGCTTGTTCGGACCAATTTCTCCTATATCGGCAACACCGAGAGGCCGGGCTGGGAGAGGATGGTTCGCGCAAAGTCACTGCTTCTGGGGGCAAAGGGAGATGAAGTTCTGGATGCTGAGTGGATATGTCGTAATCTCATCGGCTACCTCCACAGGGATGGAATTGATCCTTATCCACTCCCCTTCACAGGCCAGTTCGGCGATTTACCCACGGGGGTTATGGATACAGATACAGCCGGAAACAGAACAATTGCCTCGAAGACTACCGTTGCTGCAAGCGTGATTGTCAATCCGCCTGCAGGTGGTGATCCTCAACTCTCCCATATGTACTGCTACTTTGCCCATCCTGCGGTGAGTGTTCCCTTTGTCATGTTCCCCAATTCAGAGGAGTCGCCGCCCTATGTAACGGGACTTGATTCACCTATGTTCACACTTTCCAAAGCAAAGCGCGACTCTGCCTTCTATTCCAGTTCTGATGAGGGACTTTTCGATACATGGGTTCTGCTCGACACAACAGGCGGCGGTATAGACACATATAAACAGCACATAGAGGACTGGGTTTTCGATACTGTTGCGACCTTTCTCAGTGGGGCTGCTCCTTCCTCTGCCATGCTGACCGAGTTTCAGGATACTGTTATCACCCGTGTATACAACTGGTATAGAGACGGGGAGATTTCCCTTGGAATGGCAGAGCCTGTTGATATTCCAGATGGACAGTTGCACATTCGACCTAATCCTTTCAATTCCCATGCATCGATTAACAGCGATATCGATGGTCCTGTGCACGTATACACTCTTGAAGGAAGGATGATAACCACACTTTATCCGCCTGTCAACTGGCAGGTTGGGAAGGATATTCCCTCTGGCATTCTTCTTTTCAATCAGCCGGGTGCAAGGGGGACAAAGGCTGCCCTCATTCGATAGGCAATGCTCTTTTTCTGATTTTTTCATTTATCAATGAATACCCCTCTAAATCTTTTTCTTGACCGGCGTGAAAAAATTCATTTATTAATCTCCAGAAAGAAAGAGGTTAAAATGGCAAAGACATTGAAAAATACAGCACCAAAGGCACAGGACAAGGCAGCACCTGTTCCGCGGATAGCCTTCCGCACACCCAATTACCTGATCTTCCTTGCAGCGGTTATAGATATCGTTTTCGGCTTTTTCCTTCTTTCAAAGGATATGCTGACAGCCGCACCTCTTGTTCTGGTTTTCGGTTTCTGCGTCCTACTCCCCCTCGCACCGTTGTGGGGAATCTGGAACGACAGCAAGCTGGAGTAGTTTATATTTATATAAATGGGCGATTGGCTCAGTTGGTTTAGAGCATCTGGTTTACACCCAGGAGGTCGGGGGTTCGAGTCCCTCATCGCCCATGATTTTAATCGCCCATTTATTAATGTACGGGCGATTGGCTTCGGACTCGTCACAAAGTGACGAGTCCGCGTTGGTTTAGAGCATCTGGTTTACACCCAGGAGGTCGGGGGTTCGAGTCCCTCATCGCCCATTTTATCTGTTACTTTTATCACTTCTACATTTGTTACATATCATAGTTCCCCCGACCTTGAGGTCGCAGTTTTTGGCAGACATTCCGATGGCTGACAAAAATCTGCTTAGATCTTAACATTTCCCAATGTTAAGATCAGGGGGTTCGAGTCCCTCATCGCCCATGATTTTAATCGCCCATTATTCATTTAATACTTTGTGCAGTTTTCGGAGGTCATTCCCATGACCAGAGAAAATCTGCTTAGATCTTAACATTTCCCAATGTTAAGATCAGGGGGTTCGAGTCCCTCATCGCCC
>NPIE01001263.1_pt1 | contig 11553 bp, 14 predicted proteins | sample 8637661 | NCBI WGS metagenome assembly NPIE01 (sample SAMN07420842, study PRJNA396082) | bioreactor metagenome | isolation source: sample BA12 brine-fed electro-methanogenic bioreactor BA | place: Japan: Kochi | collected 2016-12-09 | reverse complement strand
CTCGTGATCAACGCATGATCACCATGCGTCAGGATGGTATTGCAAAAGCAGCACGAGGACTCGTTTCTATCGAGGCAGTACTTCGTGAAACAGAAGCGTTATAATTTTTAGAAGATTTTGTGTATACTAGCTACATATGGAAGTAGATTATAAAAAACAGGTTAATGAACTTCTCTTAGCATGTGCTCGTCAAGATGCATCAGATCTGCACATTGCTGTTGGAAGACATCCAACCCTTCGTGTTGATGGACGTCTCGTCCCATTAACATCATATACAGTGACTACTCCAAAAGATGCACAAGGACTGGTGATGGCACTGCTCACTGAAGAACAGAAGAAACGTATTCTTGAAACAAAAGAGATAGATTTTTCGTATACGTTTGAAGATAAAGCTCGATTTCGTATCAATGCATATTTTCAGAGAGGAAATCTTTCAGCAGCGCTTCGTTTAATTCCTGCGCATGTACGAACTATTGAAGAGTTAAAACTTCCTCCGGTACTCCATGATTTTACAAAATTATCTCAAGGGTTTTTCTTGGTAGTGGGACCAGCGGGACATGGAAAATCAACAACGTTGGCTGCCCTTCTTGATGAGATAAATCATACACGGACAGAACATATTATTACCATTGAAGATCCTATCGAATACATGTTTGTGCAAGATCGCAGCATTGTATCACAACGAGAAGTTGACCGTGACACGGAAAGTTTTGATCGAGCACTCAAATCAGTTCTTCGACAAGATCCTGATGTTATCATGGTTGGTGAAATGCGTGATACCGAATCTATCGCAACTGCCCTTACCGCAGCCGAAACAGGACACTTGGTATTTTCAACACTTCATACCAATTCAGCAGCACAAACAATTGATCGTATTATTGATAGTTTTCCTTCACAGCAACAAAACCAGATTGCATCTCAGCTTGCCGCAACGCTTGCAGGAATTGTTTCTGAGCGACTTATCCCACGTGTTGATGGAGGACGTCTTCCAGCCTGTGAAGTAATGATCGCAAATCCTGCTATCAGAAACCTTATCAGGGAACGAAAGACATATCAGATCGATTTAGTTATTGAAACAAATACGCAAGAAGGAATGATGACATTAAATCGTTCCTTGGCAGATCTTGTGGGGCGTCGAGAGGTCAGTATGGAAGAAGCAATGCTGTATTCAACGAATCCATCAGAATTAAGTATTTTAGTTGACAAGACATAACTATGAAATTTAAGTATAAAGCGCGAAATAAAACAGGAGAGATGCAGGTAGGATACGTTGAAGCTCCTTCAAAAGAGCGTGCTATTGCGATTCTTCAAAGACATGAATTATTTGTACTCAGCATTGAAGAACCTAAAGATATGGGTGTGATAGAGCGACTGTCTCGGTTCTTTAACAGAATAAAATCAAAAGACTTAATGATTTTTACCCGTCAACTTGCAACATTAATTGAATCAGAGTTACCGCTCAGTAATGCACTTCGTTCACTCTATAAACAGACAAAAAATGAGCAGCTACAAACTGTTGTTTACCAGGTAGCTCAAGACGTTGAATCAGGACTTGCTCTTTCTCAAGCACTTGAGAGACAAAAACCAGTATTTTCTGATTTCTTTGTGAGTATGATTCGTTCAGCAGAGGTAACAGGAAGGCTCGAGGAAGCACTAACCTTTTTGGCTGGATACTTAGAAAAAGAAGCACAGTGGAAATCACGTATTATGAGTTCCATGATCTATCCACTTATTCTTGTGGGGCTCTTTATTATCGTTGGGGGTATTATGGTGGTTGTGGTCTTCCCTAAAATTGAAGCAGTCTTTGTTGAGTCTCAAGCAGAGTTGCCTCTGATAAGTGAGATTATTTTCTCAACAGGAGGATTTATTGCACAGTGGTGGTGGGTTGTTATTGCTGTTATAGGAGTTGTTGCGTTCGTTATTACCGATTACTTTAAAAGCAGTGAAGGAAAGGCGGTGTGGGGACAGATTGTTTTGCAACTTCCTGTGTTTGGAAATCTATTTCAAAAACTCTACATTACTCGTTTTGCACAGTCTTTTAGTGTTCTTATCAAAGGAGGTATTCCTCTTACCCAAGCTATTGAAGTTGCAGGAAACACAATAAATAACGCAGTCTATCTTGAGTTGTTTCAAAACATTGCTCAGGGAGTACGTGAAGGAGGGCTTTTTTCTGACCTGTTACTCCGCCAAGAAAAATACTTTCCTGCTATGGTAGGGCAGATGACAGCGGTAGGGGAGACAACAGGGCGGGTTGATGATATGATGCTTCGTATTGCTGATTTTTATGAGAGAGAAGTGAATGATATGATGAACAATCTTTCAGAACTATTGCAGCCAATTCTTATTATCGGTATGGGTATACTAGTAGCACTGCTCTTTGCTGCTATCTTGAGTCCTATTTATAATCTTGCTCAAACATTCACTTTTTAATAAAACATTGATATACTAATACAAATTATATGGTTACTACAAACACAAAAGGATTTACATTGGTCGAAATTATGATTGTTGTTGGTATCATCGCAGTACTTGCTGGTATCTTTTTGGTGGGATCAGGGCGATTTCGTGATGCAGCAAACTCTGCTCGTATTAAAGCTGATCTTCAGAAAATAGAGGCTCTTCAGGAGGTGTATTACACCAGTAATAATGCATATGCAGGAAGCTATGCGATACTTGAAGCCAGTGTGGGAAATCTTCCAGAATCTCCAACGACAGATGTAGACTACCAAACAAATGCAAGTGAAACCTGTGCAGTAGAAACAACAGCAGGTGCTCTTACTGAGATGGGTCTTGATGATGGTGATGGAGATGCTACAGATTATTGTATTGTTCGATAATATTGTTTAAATGGATAGTTTCTCCTATGCAGTCTTGTTTTTGATTGGAATATCTCTTGGAAGCTTTCTTAACGTTATTACTCGACGGTATCATCCTGAAGAGAACAATAGAATATCTTCATACATACGAGGACGCTCACACTGTGAAAGGTGTGGGCGTACCCTTGTATGGTACGAACTCATCCCTCTGGTGAGTTTTTTACTTCAACGAGGGAAATGTAGAACATGCCAAAACAAGTTATCATTGCAGTACCCAGTAGTTGAACTTATCGGAGGAATGATGAGTGTTGCTATTGGATATTTCTTCTCAGTATATGCGCTTGCATGGGGTGTTGATAGTTCTGTAGTGTGGGGAGCAATACTGATATGGATATGTGTGTGGTTGTTAAGTGGAGCAGTGCTTCTCATTGATCTTCGTTGGAAAATTATCCCAAATAGTATTAATTTATTTCTTTTCATTCTTGGGGTTATGTGGACTGGATATATAACTCTCTTTGATGTTTTTCCTCTACATTCTGGAGATTCGTTTGTAGGGAAGTATACAGGCATGTTTCCTGCTATAGAGGGAACAATACTCAACCATAGTATTGCTGCACTTGGAGCAGCGGTGTTTTTTTTAATTGTTGTACTGGTAACACGAGGAAGAGGAATGGGGGTGGGGGATGTGAAGTTAGCTGGAGCTCTAGGGATGCTTTTTGGATGGCCTGATATAGGACTTATTATTCTTTTTTCATTTATTATTGGGATGATTGGTGTTATCCCGTTGCTGTTGTTTAAAAAGAAGGGGCTCTCTGATGCAATACCATTTGGTCCATCTTTAATACTTGCTGCAGGGGTCATATTTTTCTTTGGAACGGTGTTTCTTGAGCAATATTTTGATATACTGTATACATTACTTGGCGTATAACCCTCAGTATGTCTATAAAACACCTCAAGAAACAAGATGCATTTACCCTTATTGAAATTATGGTGGTGTTATTTTTAGTAGTTTCTTTTACTGCTCTTGGGTTAGGGTATAACAGTAGTACTGATGAGAACATTGCATTTTTTAGAGATCAGGGAAAAGTTATATCAGAGATATACAAAGTACGATCATCGGTGTTAGCTTCATATACAACTGGAAATATATGTGCACAAGGGATAGAAATTGTTGGCGATACCATACAGGTATTTGGACATCAAGAAGATCCAGGTCCATGTCCAGATTACACAAGTAAACCAACTTTACGTAAGGTGAATCTAGCAACAATTCAACTTGATGATGCTACTGTGAGAGACACAAATTTTTCTGAAGTACTTTTTGTTCCTCCCTACCTTACCGTGTATAGCTATATGGAAGCAGGAGAAACGGGAGACCCTTGTTTTACTATAGAATTAGGATCTCTTTCGTCAGGAATTGTGATTAACAATGCAGGACAAGTAAATGCTATTCAATCATGTCCATAAAAAAGAACACAAAAGAAAAAGGGCAGGTGTTAGTTGAGGTTATGGTGGCACTTTCAGTGACTTTAATTAGCATTACAGGATTCTTAGGACTTCTCAAAACATCGTTTGCACTGAATACAGTATCTGCGAAGAACTATACAGCTGTGTATTTAGCAACGGAAGGTATTGAAATCATGAAACAGTTTGTTGATAACACGTTCTTTGATAGAACAGAGCCGTTTAATGGAGGACTTGTGGATGGCGCTTGTTATCGAGTAGAGTATGCAACCACTAATCCAATACAGGTAATATGTGAATCATCTCAGCCAGCACCCATGAAGCATGGTCCATCAGGGGTGTTCAATCGTATTATTAGAGTTGATTTTGAGGAAGGAGGTGATGTGATCGTTGTTACTTCAAAGGTAACCTGGGAAGATAAAGAATCTGATTTTGAAGTCGTTCTTGAAGATCGTTTCTATAACTGGTGGCAGAATTTTTAATACAGCTATGAAAAAATTACTACACAATCAGTCAGGAGTAAGTATTATAGAGCTACTTGTTGCTTTGGGGATTTTTTCTATCTTTATTGCTATGGCGGTGAGTGGATTCGTTCAAGCAGTCTCAGGGCAAAAGCTTATTTTACTTCTCATGGAGGCAAACGATTCAGCATCACTTGCTCTTGAGCAAATGAGTCGTGAGATACGAACAGCAGAATCAAGTACAATACAAACAGGTGCAAATGGAATAGAGTTTGATGGTCCAACTGGTTTTGTAACCTATAGTCTTTTAGATGGTATCATTGAAAGAAATGGATATCCTATCACTACCGATAATAACAATATAACAATTACACGATTTGAAACAGACATCGTCCCATTTGGAAGTGGGAATGATCGTATTCTCATCTACATCACCACGGAGGTACAATACAAAGATCTCAATCCAATACAGACTCATCTTCAAACATCGATAACACCACGTATCTACTATGGAAATTAAAACATATATAACATCACAAAAGGGACAGGCTATTCTTCTTTCCGTTATTATCATGGGCTCTATTTTGTTAAGCGTTACTACTATTGCAGGATACCTTTCAATTCAAAAAATCAGAGTTTCTCGAGACATTGTGAATTCTGGGAAGGCTATTTATGCAGCAGATGCAGGAATTGAAAAGGAACTCTACAGAGAATTTGTTGGGCCGGTAGATGATCCTTCATTTTCAAATGGTGCCTCACATATAACAACATCCTCTTCAAGCGGGAACACAACATCCATTCGTTCTGTGGGGACAGCAGGAAATAGTTCTCGTGCATTCAAACTTGATATAACGTTATAACGTGCTATGGCAGAGAAAAAAGATATAGAACGCATACATACATTGCGTAAACTTATTGCCTATCATCAACAGCTCTATCATACCTTTGATGATCCGCACATTTCTGATGATGCATACGATGCACTTCGAAGAGAACTTGAAGCCCTCGAAAAGAAATATGGGAAAGAACATGGCTCTCCAACGCAGAAGGTGGGAGGAGGGGTGTTAGAGGGGTTTCGAAAGGTTCCTCATCAGCATCCCATGCTCTCTTTTCATGATGCTTTTTCTTTTGATGAAGTTAAAGAATGGTGCAAAAGAGTTGAAAGTTATCTTCATACCTCAATACAAAAAAAAGAAAAACCTTTTTATGCTGAATTGAAAATAGATGGGCTTGCTATAGAACTTGAGTATACAGACGGTACTCTTATTCGTGCTATTACACGAGGAGATGGATATGTAGGAGAAGAGGTGACTGAGAACGTTATGTATGTACAAGACATTCCTAAGCGCCTTGAACGGTTGGGCGAGTGGCCAGTTCCTTCCCATGTTATTATACGAGGAGAAATTTACGTTACATTAGAGGAACTGAGAAACATTAATGAACAACGGAAACGTGAAGGGAGCCCAGTGTATGCAAATACACGCAACTTTGCCGCAGGATCTATTCGGCAGTTAGATACAAAGATTGTTGCACAACGGAATCTTCATTCGTTTCAGTATGATATCGTAGCAGGACTTCCTGACACCATCCATACACACGAGGAAGAGCACAAGGTACTTGCGTCATGGGGATGTCGTATCAATGAACATAACAGAGCACTTTCTTCCCTTGAGGAGGTTGATAGATTTCGTAATAAGTGGGAAAAGAGACGAGAACGTCTTCCTTATGAAGTCGATGGTATCGTTGTTATTGTTAATGATACTGCGTTGTTTGAAAAAGCTGGTGTTGTTGGGAAAGCTCCTCGAGCAGCAATTGCGTATAAATTTTCTCCCAAGCAGGCTGTAACAAAGATAAAGGATGTTACCTATCAAGTTGGACGGACTGGTGTTATTACCCCAGTGGCCATTCTTGATTCCGTGTCACTCGGAGGAGTGAATGTGTCACATGCAACGCTTCATAATTTCGATGAAATAAAACGACTTGGAGTAAAGAAGGGTGATAGCGTTGTTATTACACGTTCAGGAGATGTTATCCCTAAGATTTTAGAGGTGATAAAGGATCTTCGAGATGGATCTGAAAAATCCATCACTCTTCCAAGCGTATGTCCCATCGATGGATCTCCTTTAAAAAAAGATGGAGTCTATATTCGATGTTCAAATCCGTCTTGTAGTGCGCAGCAAGTACAGAAGATAATCCATGCCGTATCACGTGAAGCGTTTAACATACAAGGCCTTGGGAAAAAAGTAGTAGAACGATTTTATGCAGAAGGACTCATTACCAGTATCGCTGATATCTTTCGTCTCAAGGAGGGAGATATTGCACAATTAGAAGGATTTGGAGAACGTTCAGCCCGTAACATTGTAAAAGAAATAGAAAAGAAAAAAGTAATACGGAGTGATCGATTTTTATACGCATTGGGAATACCGCACGTAGGAATACAAACAGCTCAGACGCTTGCACGAATGTGTGGAAAAGCAGACACACCACGACGCTTGTATACCTGTATGCAGAAACATACAAGAGAAGACTTGTGTGAACTTGAAGATATTGGAGATATTGTTTCTAAAGAGATTTATACATGGTTTTCAGATAAGAAACATATGAAACTTATTGATGATCTTCAGGAAGAGGGGGTTGTACTTACCCCACTTCCTCAAGAGAAAGGAATGTTTAAGGGAATGATTTTTTGTGTTACCGGAACGCTCGCTTCTTTTTCACGACAAGGTGTTAAAGAACGTATTCANNAGAGGGAGGAAGAGTTGTTTCTGATGTGAGTGATTCGGTGCAGGTGTTAATATACGGGGATTCTCCAGGGTCAAAGTACAAAAAAGCACAAGAGAGAGGAATTGAACTTTGGGACGAAAAAACATTTCTCAAGAAACTTTCATCAAACAAAGGGGTATGATACGATGCTCTATATGCCTGATATTGATATAGAGCATCTATCTCAACTTGCTCGAATACAATCTCCTCAGGGAGAGAAAAAAGAAAAATTAACACATGATCTTCAACGTATTGTTGACTATTTTTCACAACTTCAGGAGTGTGACACAGAAGGGGTTGTTCCATTATATGGAAATAGTGAAAAGGTGAATGGATATCGGAACGATGAAGATGTATTTCGAGATGATGCGACACGAGAAGAACAGCGACAGAAGAGTATACAACAGTTTCCAGATAACGAACATACATACCTGAAAGTTCCTCCAGTATTTGATCGATAACATATGGACATTTCATCACTACACAAAGGATTTATAGACAAAGAATTTTCTGTCCTTGATATTGTTACGCAGTATATAGAGAGGATAGAAAAACATGATACAGACATACATGCGTATCTTCAGGTATTTTCAGATGAGGCAAAAAAGCATGCTCAGGAACTTGATAAGAGACTTTCCCAAGGGATGGTCCCTTCAGGACTCTTTGGGGTTCCTCTTGCACTTAAGGACAATCTGCTTTTAAAAGGACATCCAGCTACTGCTGCGTCACGAGCACTTGATACGTATATTGCTACGTATGATGCAACAGTTGTTGAGCTTCTTAAACAAGAGCATGCGATATTTCTTGGAAAAACAAATCTTGATGAATTTGCCATGGGATCCTCTACTGAATATTCGTACAAGGGGGAAACAAAAAATCCCCACGATCTCTCACGAGTTCCGGGAGGATCTTCAGGAGGATCAGCTGCTGCGGTTGCTGCTGATATGGCACTTGTTGCACTTGGATCAGATACAGGAGGATCAATACGTCAACCAGCTTCTTTCTGTGGTGTTGTTGGGTTGAAGCCAACGTATGGTGCAGTATCTCGATATGGTCTTATCGCTCTTGCCTCAAGTCTTGATCAAATTGGTCCCTTTGCCAATTCAGTTGCTGATGTTGCCAAGGCGTTTAAGAGCATTGCAGGAGCAGATCAGTACGATGCAACAACATCAGATATGATGCAGGTATGGAATGAGGTTGATAGATATGATGAAAAAGAAGTTCGTAGCATGAAGATAGGAGTGCCAAAGGAGTACTTGTCAGGAGATATTGATAGTGATGTTCAAAAAGAAGTAGAGGCAGCACTGGAGGTGTTTAAAAAAGAAGGAATGAGCGTAGAGGAAGTATCTCTTCCTCATACAAAATATGCAGTATCAGTTTACTACATTATTCTTCCCGCTGAGGCGAGTTCAAACCTTGCACGATTTGATGGTATTCGATATGGAAAACTTCCTTTTGAAGGAAATCTTCAAGATACGTATCTTCATCAAAGAGGGGAGGGGTTTGGAGATGAAGTAAAAAGAAGAATACTTCTTGGAACGTTTGTTCTTTCTTCTGGATATTATGATGCGTATTATGGGAAAGCTCAGAAAGTTCGCGCAAAGATTGCTCATGACTTTGAGGAGGTCTTTAAAAAAGTTGATGTCTTATTTGCTCCAACAACACCAAGTAAAGCGTTTAAAAAAGGAGAAAAGATTGATGATCCGCTATCAATGTATTTAGCAGATATATTTACCATTCCTGCAAACCTTGCTGGTGTTCCTGCACTTTCACTTCCTACACGAAAATACAAAGAAGGAGAACTTCCGGTAGGGTTTCAGTTAATTGGAAAAAGGTGGCATGAACGAGCTATACTATCACTAGGGCATTTTTATGAAACACATTCATGAACATTCTTTCTGATACGATAGTATTTTTAGAAGAGTGGGGGTGGTTGCTTAAAACATTCAGTGCAGTAATAAGCGCTGCATTGCTGTTTCTTGCTATTCGCTACATGATTCGTATGGATTACTTTAGTCCATACAAAAAATATAAACGTGACATTTATAAATATGGAGGAAGTTATCTGCAACGTATTCCTGATGACTGGAAGAAAATACTTTCCTATGTCACAACACAAGACCCAGAAAAATGGAAACAGGCAATCCTCAGAGCTGATAGTATGCTTCTTGAGGTGCTCAAAACATCAGGACATAAAGGGATGGATATGGATCAACGCCTTATTGCAGCATCTCATGCTCAGGTTCCACATGTTCTTGATCTTCAAAGAGTGCGACAGGAGATCTTGTTTAAAATAGAACAAGAAGAAGCTATTTCTCTCAAAGAAGTAAAGGAAACATTACAGGTGTATAGAAACGTATTAAGAGAATTTGGAGTATTAGAATAAACAACAGACTCCTTTAGGGTCTGTTGTTTAATGCGGACCGGACGGGATTCGAACCCGCGATCTTCTCCGTGACAGGGAGACGTGTTAACCAGGCTACACCACCGGTCCAGTACCTTCAAAAGTGTATCAGGTTTAGGAGTAAAATCAATAGTTATGGATGAAGAAAAATGATTCTTTTTTTCCAACCCCTAAGAAAACGAGAAAGAGATGCTGTTCTCTTTTGACGTGTCCCAGGATGAGATGCAGGCTCATTGTAATAGACTCTGTGTCTATCAATACCGGTTATAACTACAAGGTGTCCTCCTTTAGAAGGATTAAATGATTTATGAATGGAAGCAATCACAGGACCTTTTCTCAAAAACCCTCCAAGCTTAGAAAGAGCGTATTCATCAGTATCCTGTGCCCAATCATAATTAGTTCCCTTGAGCCCAAAATGATTTCCTAGTAGAGCGAGTTTGGCATGAACCCATCCTACACCTGCATCATATGCATCAAGAGCAATCCCTTTTTGTATAATATCTGCAAGGGGAACAGGACGATTGTAATAAGAAAGAATCATCTCCAAAGAAACAGCACCACAGGAATGTTTTCTCCAATGAGAATCTGAAAATTCATATTGAGATGCCGAGGGGACTTTGTAGGGGGGAGATGTTTCAAAATGTCTTTTGATAAGGAGAGGAGTATAGTTTGGGTTTTCGGAAAGTTTTTTGAGGGACTCAACGACAACACCATTACTGTTCTTTGAAGCATGAATAATCTTTCCATTTCCTATATAGAGACACACATGTCCAATACTGAGTCGATCATTTCCAAATAAATCATCAAAGTGAAACCCTCTACTACTTCTCATGAAAATAAGATCACCTTTCTTAAACACAGTATTGTTATCTGGAACTATGGTGCGACCAAAAGGATCTGCTGCTTGGAGTATTGAGCTTCGAGGGATACTCATACCTATTTTTTTGAAAAGGAATTGTGTAAAACTTGAACAATCAAAGTAAAGTGTCTTAGAAGAAGAAGGAAGGTGGGCCCCTCGTGTGTAGGGGGCTCCTTGATACTTCAATGCTTCAGAGATAAGGCGTTCTATGTGTTTTTTTGAAATTGTCTTCATAACGAATGTTTAGATAATACATTATAAAATGAAACTTGCAAAATTTGATAAACACTCTATAATAGCCTCTGTATATCGCGGGGTGGAGAAGTTGGTATCTCGTCAGGCCCATAACCTGAAGATCACGGGTTCGAATCCCGTCCCCGCAACAAAAAAAGAAAGGACAGCAACTGCTGTCCTTTTTGTTTTTACATAGTGTGCCAGGGGTGAGAGTTGAACTCACGACCTGTCGCTTATGAGACGACCGCTCTAACCACCTGAGCTACCCTGGCATCCTAGCTAGTATACGTAAAGAATGAATGTTAGGCAAGAATGTCTCCACACAAGAGTGCCTCTATCTCTTTGAATACAGGAAGGAAGAGAGTGTGGTGTTGTTTTGAGATTGGCGAGAGAACAAGATCAAGAGCTTTTTTTCGTGGAATATCTTGTGGCTGAATACCAATACGAATACGATAAAAGGCGTTTGTTTGTAGTGTCTGTATAATAGAGGATACACCGTTATGTCCCGCATCATTTTTTTCAAATGAAATTTTGTATTCTCCAAGTGCAATA
>NPIE01017933.1_pt1 | contig 11555 bp, 11 predicted proteins | sample 8637661 | NCBI WGS metagenome assembly NPIE01 (sample SAMN07420842, study PRJNA396082) | bioreactor metagenome | isolation source: sample BA12 brine-fed electro-methanogenic bioreactor BA | place: Japan: Kochi | collected 2016-12-09 | reverse complement strand
GGACATCACACTTGCCGAGCACGTCGCAGCCACCCTCGTGATTGCCGTGGAGAAGGCATGGCTCTTCCACGACCTGGAGGCCTTTGCCGATGAGGTGGAGCGCTCGCAGAACCAACTGATTCAGGCCGAGAAGATGGCAGCGGTGGGACGCCTGACGGCCTCCCTTGCGCACGAGATCAACAATCCCCTCCAGGCGATCCAGAACAGCCTTCACCTAGCGTCCCACAAGGGGCTGGATGGAGACCAGCGACAGCGCTTTCTGGAGATGGCCCAGAACGAGGTCAACCGTCTCGTCCAGATCGTCCATCGTATGCTGGACTTCTACCGCCCTTCATCGGCTATGCAGCCCTTGGACGTCAACAACNNAACCCGGTACAGGACGCCCTCGCCATCGCCAGCAAGCGGCTTCAACAGTCGCGCATCCAGGTCGAGTCACGTCTCAATCCACGGCTGCCCTTGGTGCGCGGCACGGCCAATCAGCTTACCCAAGTCTTCCTCAACTTGATCATCAATGGGATCGAGGCGATGCCTGAGGGGGGAACCCTGTGGGTGGGAACGGCCTATCATGCCGAAGCCCGGCAGGTCGTCGCGGCATTTCGGGATAGTGGGACGGGCATTCCGGCAGAGATTCGTGATCACCTGTTTGAACCTTTCCACACCTCCAAGCCCACCGGAACCGGGCTTGGACTGGCGATCAGCTACGGGATTGTCGAGCGTCACAACGGGACGATCGAGGTCGAGAGTCCGCCCGGTGGTGGAACAACGTTCATCATCCGTCTTCCAGAACACCTAGACCCCGAGGGAAAGTGAGCTATGGAGACCTACGCGAGGATTTTGATTGTCGATGATGAGGCAGCAGAGCGCATCACCCTGGGGGAGGTGCTCCGACTGGAGGGCTACCAGGTCACGCTGGCAGCATCAGGCGAGGAGGCCCTGACCTTAGCTCAACAGCAAACGGTCCCTTTCGATATCGCGATCCTGGATCTCAGGTTGCCGGGCATCGATGGCCTTCAGGTGCTGGATGGCCTGCGACAGATCTCCGAAGAGTCGGTGGTCATTCTCATCACCGGCTATGGTACGTTGGAGACGGCGATTCACGCGCTGCGCAAGGGCGCCTACGATTTCCTGTTGAAACCGTGCCCGGTGGACGAGGTCCTCAGCGCGGTCCGGCGGGCTTTGTCCGAGCTGAAAGCCGGACGGCATCGCCGTGCCTTGGTCCAGCAACTGCAGACGACGCTTCAGCAGCTGGTCAAGACCGATAGCCTGGAAGGTCCCATCATCGCCCCGCCGCCCGACGATGACACCCTGACGGTGGGCGATGTGGTCATCGATAAGGCGAAACACCTGGTGACCCATCAGGGAGAGCCCATCGATCTCACACCCACCGAGTTCAAACTGCTCGAGTGCCTCGCCAACCGCGCCGATGAGGTCTGCACGCCGCAGGAGCTGGTCAAGTGCGCCCAGGGCTATGAGACCGATGCGTGGGGGGCGCGGTCGATCGTGCGGGTCCATATCCGGCGGTTGCGCCGCAAGCTGGAGCCCTGCCCGGAGAATCCGCGCTACATCCTGAACGTGCGCGGGGTGGGCTACGTCTTCGCATCGGAGCCTGACCAGGAGAGGTCATAGAAAAGGGGCCGGTCGCTGACCGGCCCCTCTGAGGCATCAAGTCTTGCCGCACTCACCACCAGACTAGGAACAGCTGCTTCTGCGAGGTGCTCACAGCTCCATAGGTCGCTTCGACATCGAGGACCACCCAGGTCCCGGGATCGATGCTCTCGAGCGGGATGGTGACTCGGGCGCGCCCACGGCTGTCGGTACCGACGATTCGGGTCAGATTGGAGAGGGGCTCACCGTTCTCCAAGCTGAGCGCGACCTTCACTTGGGCTTCAGCCAGGGGCTCATCATCGCGATCGCTGAGCACCACAACCGTCACCGTCTGATCCTTCTGGGATCTCGCCACGGATCGCGAGAGGCCGATCACCATACGCAGATCCAGCACACCCAGAGTGCTGTACCTGTAGGGCAGCGACTCCAGCGCATTCACGGGCAATGAAGTACGGTGTGCGTTAACATACAACTCACCCAAACTGCCCACAGCGACACGGGCAGTCTGCGGCGTCCAGATCAGCTTCATCCGCTGGAAATACTGCACCACCTGCTGGTCTTCCACGAACATCTCACTGATCGGATAACCAAAGAGATCCACCCCACCCCGAGTCCGGAAGTAACGCAGGAAGACGTGGTTGATCATATGCCCCGTCTCAGGGAAATAGGCCCGGCCCACACTCCACGACGGACGCTCGATCGGCGCGCGCGCAAAGCCCAACTCGTCACCAAGGAGGCCCAACTGCACCCTATAGGCCTCCGGGTTCTCGGGATGCCATTCCATGCGCGCGTTCTGGAAATACTGCGTGAGCACGCCCCTATCGTTGAAAGGCGCCGAGATGGGGTATCCGAAAATCTCCAGACCCCCATGAGCATCAAAGAAGGCGAGGAAGTCACCGCTGACCCAGAACTGTGTCTCCTCAAAGTAGCGGCGCCCGGGATCGGGCGGAGCATCGCCCACGGGCTGGCGGGCCATGAGTGGCGTCGGCAAGACGAGCCCCAACAAGGCAAGGACAAACGCGATCCACATAAGTGCTGAAGCGTTCTGCAACTTAGCTCTCGATCGTGTCATAGGCCACCTCTCACATGATTATACACAATCATGACAGGAAACGCAAAAAAGCGCAAGTCCTCCGGAGCGCTCAACCCTCCTGAACATCCGGCTCATCTTCGGGCGGCTCCGGCTCAGGCGGTAGGATCTCCATGTAGGGCGTGTCCTCATCGTCGCCCAAGGTGAAGGCGGCCCACTTGCCGGGTTCAAACTCGACCCAGACATCTTGACCGGTAAGGCTGAAGACCTCAACGACATCACCCTCATGGAGGTCACCGATGTTTCTAAAGCGCCTACCCGGCCCGCTGCGGACATTGAGCTTGGGAATGATGACCCGCGCACGCCACAGCACCACGGGTTCGGGGAGGGCCTCACGTTCCTTTCCGGCATAGGCGAGCAGATCGTCGCAAGATCCGGAGAACCAGTTCAGGTCCGTCGATCGTGAGCCTGAGCCGGCAACACGTCCGGTCTCCGAATACTGCCAGAAACGCCACGAGGTCCAGTCGCGAGGCAAGAGTGGCAGCGAGGTGTAGCTGGCGACCCATAGATCATACTTCGACCACTCGCGCGAAGGCAAGACCAGGCGATCCCAGAACCAGCGCGCCGTGTAGATGATCGGCTTCCGGTTCTCGCGGCCCTCAACCTCATACAGACAGTCCTTGACGCATCGCGTGATGCCTGCCGGCGCCACGCCGTCTTCACGTTCAACATCCAACACCAGGGGCAGGTCCGAGATGCGATCATCCAGGACGTCGAAGAAATGAGCCATCTGCACGGTCGCGGGGACCTTGGGCGTGATCACGTGGNNACGTGGTACGCGGAAACGAGGAGTCCCGCCTCGCGTGCGCCATCCCAATTGGCATAGAAACGCGGGTCGGTGTAGGCATCGCCGATCGTGGCGCGGATGAAAGCATAGCGAAACCCACCGGCGGCGACCTCCCGCCAATTCATCTGGCCCTGCCAACGCGACACATCAATGCCCGGCACGCGTTCCGTCACGATCATCCCTTCCATTTCACTGAACTATCCGATATTATACGTAGGGAGTCAGATGAGCACAATCCGGCAAGGAAGGGTGAGTTCATATGGTACACAGCACAGCCACAACCGTGGAGGCCTATCTGGAGGAGCTGCCGCCCGAACAACGCGCGGTTATCGCTCAGATCCGCGAGCTGATTCTGGCGAATCTACCCGATGGCTACGCTGAAACGATGAATTGGGGCATGATCAGCTACGAACTGCCCCTAGAGACCTATCCCCAAACCTACAACGGCAAACCGTTGAGCTATATCGGGCTGGCTGCACAGAAGCGCTACTATGCTCTCTACCTCATGGCAGTCTACCAAGAGCCCGAGCGCATGCGCCGGCTTGAGGCCGCTTTCGACGCTATGGACAAGCCTATGGATATGGGCAAGTCCTGCCTACGCTTTCGGCGGACCGAGGACATCCCGCTTGACACCCTAGCCGAGCTGATTGCCGGCACCTCGCCGGAGCAGCTGATCGCTGCGTATGAACGAAGTCGCAAGAAGTAGGGCAAATTGCCGCAACTAAGCGCAACTTTCCGGGTACCGTGGTGTTATAGAGTGTGAAGGAGAGCGTCCTAGGCTACGACATCAGACTCCCTGAACCGGGCTCGGAGCCATGCTATACTTCCGGCAGTCCGCTGATGTGGGACCGGGGGATCTGATGACCAACGAAGATGAGCGGGATCTTGTCGCTCGGGCTAAGGCTGATCCGGAAGCGTTTGGAGCGCTCTATGAGCGCTACGTGGAGAGGATCTACAGCTATCACGTCCGGCACACGTCCGACCACGTGGAGGCGGAGGACCTGACCTCGCGTACGTTCTACCGCGCGCTTCGCAGCCTGCATCGCTATCGGGACACCGGCGCGCCCTTCCAGGCTTGGCTATACCGTATTGCACACAATCTATTGGTGAATTGGTACCGGGATCGCGGCAATCGGCCCACCGTGTCATTGGACGTGGAGGATCCCATACCCCTGGAGTCTACAGGGATGGGTCCGGAGGCCTGGCTGGCTACGGCTGAGAGGCGGGAAACCCTGCGTCGCGTAATCGATGACTTGCCCGAGGACCGCAAGACGCTCATCATCCTCAAGTTCTTCGAGCACATGACCAACGCCGAGATTGGCGAGATATTGGGAAAGACGGAGGGCGCGATCAAGGCCCTCTACCATCGAACATTGATCAGTTTGAGACACGCGATGCAAGAAGGAGCCGGGAATGTTCCGGAAAGCCAGTGAGAAGTACGTCGTGCTACAGGACACCTTGCCCATTGAGGAGCAATGGGCCATCGAGCGGGCCGTCATTCAAGTGATGCCCGCAGCGAAACCCCCTGCACACTTCGTGACCCGGCTGAGGGAAGACCTGGTCGCAGAGGCCAAGCTGCAGCAGGCAGCCCAGCAGGAGCGCACGGGACAAGCCCTCAAGCTCTTCGGTCTCCTGGGCGGGGGACTGATCTCGGTGATCGGCGGCCTTCTGGTATGGCTCCTCGTTCAAAGAGGGAGCGAGAAGGCCCCTCTTGTAGATACTCTGAGAGGGCCCACCCCATCCGATCTTTCGCTCTCAGGGGCGTGAAAGTCCACGATCCACAACTGCTCCGTCATTCGGTTGCCTAGCTCAACTTGATGACAACGCTCCTTAGCCGCGCACGCCGGGCCACCGGATCGCGATGCTGGGCCTACGGTCTTGCGACCGGATGGTTAGACAAAGCGCATTCTGCATGTATACTACCTCGTGGATGCCCTCAACGACGCCGTCGAACCTGTCCGGAAGCCAATGAAGACCGACAGAGGAACCCCAAGGCCCAGGCGCAGTGCCAGCCGCACAGCAGGATGGTTCTGTTCACTCCTAATCCTGCTGATGGTCTATGGGTGTAACGCCGCCGTCGCCTCGCCGGAGCAGATCCCGCCTGCCACAGAAACGCAGTCCACACCGCTGCCGCCCCAGATCGGGCAAGCGCCGACGGCAACGCAGACCGAGTTGACGCCGCAGGTCGAGTTACCTCCGGTCGCGGAGCCTACGCCCACCGAGGAAACACAGGCCGAGCCCGCCGTGCAACCACCGACCGCCGAGCCGCTGGTCTGCGAGGCTATCGCGGATTTTGGAGCCGTCTTTGTCGCCGATCTTGGCCTCGCCGACAGCACTGCCGTCCCGCCCGATGCGCCGTTTCGCAAGATCTGGCGGGTGCGCAACACCGGCACCTGCGCGTGGCCGGAGGGCGTGCAGTTGGTGCGTGTCTCAGGCGACGCGATCCCCGGCCCCGACCGCGTGCCCGCCCCCGCGGCAGCGCCGGGCCAGGAGATCGACGTAGCCGTGGATCTCACCGCCCCAAAGCGACCGGCAAGGTATGCGAGTTTCTGGCGCTTTCAGACGGCAGGAGGCGACCTGTTCGGCGCCGTGGTCTATGTCGAGATCGTGGTGAGCGTACACGCCAATCCTCCCCCGATCCATGCGATCCCCTCTCCGACGTCGCTTCCGACGGCATCGCCGACACCCCCCACACCGACGATTCCTACAGCGACGCCCGATCCGTCACCCACCGAGCAGCAACCGACCGAGGTCAGTGGTTCGCCGTGCGGCAAGATTGATCCCCGCTTCGGCCCGCTGATCTACCAAGTCAATCAGCTGGGATTGCGGATCCCTTGTGCCTCTATGCCCATCTCAACGCAAGCCGGCTGGGTCCAGGTCTATTGGCAGGAGATCGACCAGTCGTCTCCTCCCCTTCGCCTGCGCAGTCTGGTCATCGTCCGCAACGACACACGGACGATCTATGTACTGGATGGCAAGGATGCTGTGACCTATCGAGCCACCGCATATGCCTACCCGAACACCTGGATCGAGGGGATGCCTGAGAGGGATGCCGCCTGCGCACCGCTGATCCCACCTCCGGGCTACACGGATCCCACCCACGGGATCGGACGGGTGTGGTGTGCGGAAAGCCTTTGGAATACTATCGGGTGGCCGGACGAGCCCGCTCACCCGGCCGCCCTGGCCATACAGGGTGACTCCACGAACATGCTCATCGAGGTCACGACTGAGGCGGCGACATATCTGATCACCGTCGACCTCCAGATGAAGGAGGCGACCGTCTATCAGACGCGCTGACCCACTCCCGGTAACGAAAGTATCCCGTGAGTCCCGGTGACCGGCCTCGCTGACGGCTAACTCTCTGTCGACATACGGAAGTCGAGGAACGCCGGCACAGGATACTCGCGGCGGACACGCGCCTCAAGCGCATCATCCACAGGCACACCCTCAAGCCGGCTTAGGCGCTGCATATGATAGTCATGCCATAGCTGCGAGAGCGACACCTCACCCTCGCGCAAATCGTCGACGACCAACGTTCCGTCAAAGAGTGACGCCACCCGATCCAGGTCGCCTGTCGCCAACGCAGCCTGTCCCTCAAGGAGGCGTATGCGCCCGGCACGTCGGATGCCAGGCGTCCCATGCACCCGTTCGTCCGCGAACGCACGCTCATCTGCGAGCGCCCGTTCGTCTGCGAACGCCCGTTCGTCTGCGAACGCCTTATCCAAAAGATCAAGCCACGTCTGGGCCTGCCCCATCGCGATCAGTTTCTGCCCACACTCAATCATCAACGGCAGCAACGTGGGCGCCATCTGAAGGGCCTGGACGTAGCGTGCGGTAGCCTCATCCCAGCGTCCCACCTCCCACGCCACAAGCGCCAGGTTTCGCGCCGCCCACGGGTTAGCGCACACCGTCATCGAGCGCTCCCACGCCTCTCGTGCACGCTCGACCTCGCCACTCGCATAGCGCATCACCCCGAGATGGAGCCAGGCGGACCAGGTCGCCTCCTCGACGCCCTGCTCCGGGTCGATCTGAACGCTCCGCTCCAGCAGTTCACGCCATGCTGGTTGAATCACGTAGCCGGAGGGGGCCGCCAGGGGATCTGCATCGGGGAACTCACCGTGCTCCAGCACATGCACCCATGGGGCCTGCGCCGCCGTCAGGGACGCATCGTCGAAGATCAAGCCATCGCCTGCAAAGGGAGGCTCGCCGATCGCCTCACGCCTCAGCCGCTCCAGTGCTCCCCAGCCCGAACCGCGCCGGATCAGCTCCGCAGGTGTCGCGTCAAGCCATGGTCGGTGATGCGCCAGCTCGGCATCCAACTCCTGGGTCGAGATCAATGCCTCGAGCCGTGCCCCTACGTCCTCAACGGCACCCGACCAGTCCGCGCCGTGCACCCTTGCAGGATCGGCTTCCATCAGACCGTAGGACTCCAGCCAGGACCAGGAGGTCCCGGTCGGCATCGGCAGATGCTCGAGCTGCGTCCTCGCCAGCCCGGCCTGGATCTCGATGTAGGCATGGCCCGGCTCGGCCAGAAACGTCTGCCAGCGTCTGCCGCCCTCACCTGTTCCCCACAGAAAGAGCTTACGCCCTTTGAGCCGAGCCGTAGACGTCTGGATCAGGCCACGGCCCTCTTCATCCAGCGCCGTGATCCAGCGGCGGGTGCCATCCTCGATGTGGAAGAAGAAGTCCGCTGCCCGTCCGATATGGGTCGGGTAGGAGATATCCACGCCTCGCACGTTAGGGATCTCGACCCGCGCGAGTCCACCGCCGGCGTAACCGAAGCTGTAGGCCGAGGTCGCCGGCACGATCACACGCGTCGACTCCGTCTCCGGCACGGCGATGTTGGACCACCAGTACATCGGCACCTCAGTCTGCCGGAGCCCGTCCTCAGGGGGCGGGTTTGTGATGCGCACACAGATGAAGAGAACCGGCGAGCCGTCGGGGAGATAGGCATCGACTTGGAAGGGAACCTGCCGGATGCGCTCCCACTCGTAGAGCCTGAGAATCGGGATCCCCTCGGGCCCCTCTACGCGCGCGGCAAAGAGCGGCGAGCAGGTGAAGGGAGAGTGGCCGATGGTGCCGATGTTCCATTCGACACCTCCGCTGAACCATGCATTGCGCAACGCCAGGTTGGCCGGCTGGAAGACCGGATTTCGATCCAGCAGTTCGCGCCCCGAAGGCTTGTGAACCAATGACCAGAGACGTCCGCCGAACTCCAACAGGAAGGTGGCCCGCAGAATCTCGTTCTCCAACACCGCTACCTGAAATTCACGCGGTCTCCGATCGCGATTGTAGCCATCCTGCATGGTATAAGGCAAGATGCTGCTCACGCGACCGTAGGTGATGTTGCGACGCATCTCATCGGAGATACCGGGCAGCGGCCCCTCGGGAACGTGGAGGTCACGTCCGGTCATCAGGGGAGGTAGGGGATTTTCGGGCCCGAGGTCGGCAGCAGGCATCAGTAGCGTTTCAACACGTAGGTCAGACATAGCGCCTCACGATCTAGTAGGTCAGTGCCTCCGAGTCGGGCAGAAGACACGCCCGATTGACATCCCAATCCGAATCCACCGTCTCAGGCACCCGGCGCGGACGGATACTACAACCCCGACATGGCGGGAAGCCGGCCTTGCCGTCAGCCAGGATGCGGGCGATGACCTCGTAGCCGTCGCGCAGCCGATACAGAATGGCGCGGCACGATCCGATCATCCGTGTACGCTGCCTCTCAACCATCTCGTCAGCGTAGCGGTTGCTGTCCGTCAAGGGGCAGGTGCCCGCACGCCACCCCCATGTCCTTCCCATCACCTTCCGCCCGCCCGGCAAGACCACGGGATAGGCCTCGGTGCGCAGGCCCAGGCAAGGGGCACCCGTGGCCATCTCGACGGCGTGATGGAAGGTGTTGCTCGTGTAATCAACGCCGAGGAGCAAGCCGTAGCCATCGTCGCTCAAGAGCAGCCCCAATGGCGACTCAGGCCCCATGGTCAAGGTACGATGGTGCTGCACCGTGTAGCGTTCGGCGTTAACTCCCCAGGCAGCGAAGGCGTGCGTCGGATTGAGGCTCCGCGCCACGTCGGGCCTACGCCAGAAGGCATCCGGGATCGCGCCGTTGGTCGTCGGTGTTTCCTGAGGGTGATAGTAACCGGGGCCCGACGCCTCAAAGGGCGCACCATGGTTGAAGCTCGGCATCAACAACGTGCCCTCCGGCGTCAGGACCTCCATCAGAGCTTGGACGACGGCTACCGGCCCACCCTCAACGCGACCAAAGCTGCGTAGTGATGAGTGGACCATGACGCCCATTCCCGCGACAAGGCCAAGATCACGTAGCCCGGCGATCAGGTCATCTTGCGTCACGTGGGGCGTGGCGGGATCTCCTAGGCGTCTAGCATGCATCGCGCCGCGTCCTCATTGCCCATAGACGTTCGTGTAACGGTCGTGCAGCTTGGCGACATCCTCGGCCGGGATCTCATCCGGCTCCCCGATCTGCAGCGCCAGCCAGACCGTCTTCGCCACATCCTCAGTCATCACGGCTGCCTTCACCGCGGCCTCGGCATCCGCACCTAGGGTGAAAACGCCGTGGTTCTTGAGCAGCACCGCACACGACGTGCCGATCGCCTCGAGGACAACCTTACCAATCGCCTCACTGCCGATCAAAGCGAAGTCACCACACGGAATCGGCCCTCCGAACTCATCCGCCATCGCGGTCAGATAGACCGGGATGGGCTTACCCAACGCCGCGAAGGCGGTGGCATAGGGAGAGTGAGTGTGTACGATGCCGCCCACATCCGGGCGATGGCGGTAGATGTAGAGGTGGCTGGCGGCATCGGAGGATGGTTTCAGCGTGCCCTCAACGAGGGTGCCCTCAAGATCGAGAATCACCATATCATCGGGGCGCAGCGCCTCATAGCGCACACCGGACGGCTTGATGACCACATAACCGGTCTCGGGATCACGGGCACTGACGTTGCCCCCCGTCCACTTCACCAGATCGTTCTTCGGCAGCTCCAGGTGCAAGCGCCAAAGCTCTTCACGCAATGCCTCCAGCATGGACCACTCCTTTCTGATCTCAGAGAGAATCGGCGACACCTATCCCCTAGTCGCTATCCTTTTCGCTCAAGACCTGCCGGCGCAGCTCCTTGAGCCGCTTCATCACATGGTTACCTCCCCGACCGAATTCGTCGTGGAGGGTCACGTACTCCTGATACAGTCGATCGTAGACCTCGGCGTGCTCAGGGATCGGTACAAAGACCTCGTCGCGCAGGCGCGACATCGCTGCGCTCGCCTCCTCGATCGTGTCATAGCCACCCACAGCCTTGCCGGCAGCCACCGCACCGAACATCGCTGATCCCAACGCCGAGGTCTGGGGCGCTGCCGCGATCTTGATCTCACGCCTTGTCACATCGGCGTAGATCTGCATCAGCAGTCTGTTGCGGTCGGGCAGCCCACCGGTTGCGACAATGTCGTCGACGGCGATGCCGTTGTCCACGAAGGTCTCAATGATCATCCGCGTTCCATAGGCCGTCGCCTCGATCAGGGCACGGTAGATGTCCTCAGGCTTGGTGGCTAATGTGGCCCCTAACAGCACGCCCGTCAGATCGACATCCACGAGCACGCTGCGATTGCCGTTCCACCAATCGAGCGCCAACAAGCCGTGCTCGCCCGGACGTTGCTCGACGGCCTTCGCCTCCAGCAGCTCGTGAAGCGTGATGGCCTTGGCCTCCGCCTCCTGTTGATAGCTTGCCGGTACGCAGGTCTCAACGAACCAGGCGAAGTGGTCGCCCACGCAGGATTGGCCGGCCTCGTAGCCGTAATAGCCGGGGATGATGCCGCCCTCCACGTAGCCGCACATACCCGGTACAGGGTACTCGTCCCTGCTGAGCACCATATGGCAGTTCGACGTCCCCATGATCATGACCATACGCCCGGGCTCAGTCAGGGTAGCGGCAGGGGCCGCGACGTGGGCATCGACGTTCCCCACTGCCACGGCGGTACCCGGCCTGAGGCCCGTCCAGGCGGCAACCTCTTCAGTGAGACCGCCGGCCCTGTCGCCCAGGAATTGAACCTCGTGCGACATCTTCC
>NPIE01009945.1_pt1 | contig 11560 bp, 7 predicted proteins | sample 8637661 | NCBI WGS metagenome assembly NPIE01 (sample SAMN07420842, study PRJNA396082) | bioreactor metagenome | isolation source: sample BA12 brine-fed electro-methanogenic bioreactor BA | place: Japan: Kochi | collected 2016-12-09 | reverse complement strand
TAAGAACAACGGTGATCTTAAACCAGGGGGATAAGGTAGCACTTTGTCGCTGTATGCAATCCAAAAAATTTCCTTTTTGTGATGGAACGCATCGTACAATTGAGGGGAAGTTCGGACCAGTTTTAGTAGAAGTAAAAGAAGAAGAGTAATAAATCCAAAATTCAATACTTGATTATCGATTGGAGTGAAATAGCAATATCATCTCCGAAATTTATCGTTACTTTCGGTAAATTCAGAGTATCGATAGAATCTATAGAATCGATAGAAATGTCTTCTTCCTTCATAAACGATGCTTTATTTATTTGAATGATGATGGGGCGTAATTTTCTTCTCAATAGAATTTCTAAACTTAATTGAATCTCAGGGTATTCTGCTGCTGAAATTACAACGACGGTACTCCCCCTTACCATTTGACCCCCTAATGATTCAATTACTTCATTGAGAGGGATGGTGCCAATACCTTTGAGGAAGGCCATCGTTTCTAACAATTTGATTTCCTGTCTGGATCCTTTTTCTGGTGATATGACTGTAAATTTTTTATCAGCACACGCTAAACCAACTGATTTTTCAATTTTAATAAAAAAAGCAGATAACGATGCTGCACAGCCAATAGCATATTCGAATGTACTTTTAGGGAATTTGAATGCGGATTTTTTCTTTAGTGCCCAAAACGAATCGGCAAAATCTAAGAATTCATCATTCATTTCCTGATAATTATTTTTTTCAAAGGCGTCTACGATAACCCAAACATCTGCTTGTGGATCCTGATCAAATTCCTTAACTAAAAATTTATTTTTCTTAGCGCTTGATTTCCAATGAATTCTATTTAATGGATCCCCTGGTTGATATTCTCTAACTCCGGAAGCAAAAGAAGTTGCTTCGAGACTCTTTTGTTTTATTGATCTCCCCCCCTGCAAATATCCAAAGGGTTCATAAAATTTAGCAATATCTATGATGTATGGTAAAACAATTAATTCATTTTCACCTGGAATAATCTTTTCATTTACAAACATTCCAAATGGGTCACCTGAACTAATTTTTGTTGGACCAAGAAGATATGATCCACGTTTTGTTAATATTGTTCTTGAAAAATAATACCGATTCTTCCTACCACCGATTCCAGCCAAAACTTTAGAACCGGTTTTTCCTGGTAATGAACTCAAATCTTCTATTTCAATCCATAATCTTGAGAGCCTTATTGGATTAATGACTTCAAATTCCTCTTCAAATACATTTCCAACTTGTAATCTTTTAAGTCTCTGATGACGTTTGACGGTTAACTTTCGTACAGAGATTAATGTCCAAATCCAATTTATCGCCAAGAAAAGAACTGCAGCAGTCGTTAATCGTAAAAAATTGTCTTTTGCTTGTGGAAATGCTGAATATATTGAAGAATACCATGTGAGAAATGTCGATACTCCAATTACTCCAATGGTAATCCAAAATGGTTTTCGTAAGACCATAATTTGTTATATTCCTCGGAAATCTCCACCGGGAACATGAACTTGAAGAAGTACTTCGCCAATAATTTGCTCAGTAGAAAGATTCTTTAAACGAGCAGAAGGGTGAATTACTAATCTGTGACCTAAAACAAATTTAGCAAGACTTTTAACATCATCCGGCAATACAAAATCGCGACCCATTGTAGCAGCTTTTGCCTGACTTACACGATACAAACTCAAACTACCACGAGGACTTGCTCCCAAATAAACATCATTATGATCGCGAGTCGCCCGAGTGAGTTCCACAATATATCTTTTGACTGCATCGGAGACAAATACATGTTTGATAGAATTTTGCATTTGAATAATTTCTGAACTTGAAACAACGGTACTGATATCTTCAATCGGATGTTTCAATTGTTGTAAATCTAAAATTTGGATTTCATTCGCAAAACTTGGATAACCAATTCGTACACGCATAATGAAACGATCTAATTGGGCTTCAGGCAACGGGAAAGTTCCCTCATATTCAATCGGGTTTTGTGTCGCAAGCACCATGAACGGATTAGGAATTGTATGCGTAATCCCATCCACAGTAACCTGCCTTTCTTCCATAGATTCTAAAAGTGCAGATTGGGTTTTTGGTGTAGCACGGTTAATTTCATCAGCCAAGACAATTTGAGAAATGATGGGACCCGGTCGAAACTCAAAATCTTTTGTATTTTGATTGAAAATGGATACTCCTGTTACATCACTTGGAAGCATATCCGGAGTGAATTGGATTCGATTAAATGAACAACCAAGTGACTTAGCCAGACTTTTAGCTAACATTGTTTTTCCAACTCCAGGCACATCGTCTATCAATAAATGGCCTTGACTCAGTAAGGAAATGATCACAAGATCAATAATATCTTTTTTTCCAATTATCACTTTTTCAAGATTCACCAACAATTTTTCATAAAAATTGTTCACTTCATTAAGTGAAGATTCCATTTGTTTTCTCCGTTTAGTCAATTACCTAGATAATACATGTATTTACCCTGATTTACCATTTATTGAATAATACAATAATAAGAAGAAGATTATGAGAGAAACACTTGAGATCAACATACCCACTTTTATGGAATTCGGGAAATAAATAAACTCCAAAGAATGTGACCCAGAAGGCACTCTCACACCTTGGAAAATAAAATCAACTTTTTCAATTTCCAATAATTCCTCGCCATCCAAAATTGCCTGCCAACCTGGATACCAACTTTGTCTAATCACAAGCCAACCTGGATTAACTGCTTGATATTCTATGTCAACTTTATTTGGATCCGATAAATTGTATTGAATATTAGGATCCAAATTGGCATCAGATTTATTGAGCTCATCACTCTGGCTGTTTTCAACAACCAAGCATCGATTCAATGAATTATCTTGTTCAAAATTTAAAATTTGATTTAAACCTTTATTTACATCGACTCCGATTTCACAACTGTACCATTGCACAAAATTTTTTGGTTCAATTTCTCTTTCCATCAAATAATTTGGCGAGGTGGGATCAATCTCGTATATGTATCGACCACCAACTAAAGAAGTAATTTTTTCAAAATCACCATCTTCCTGTATATTTAGCCAATTCCAAAATTCTGAAAATAAATTTAATTGCAATGGGTCAAAGTTATTTATTAGCTTGTATCTGTTATTTAGAAGGTTTGTATTTGGAATAAATTCCGGTCGAAAGTCGGTCAAATCAACAATTGGTTGAATTCTATCTGGCCGAAAAAATAAATTAAACTTCAAAAAGTCTTCGAATTCTTGTTTTAACAATACGCGATCGGTGATATCGAATTCATAACTGAGATTGGTTGCACTGTAAATTTGGATTGATTGAAAATTATTCCAAACAAAATTATGAAAAAGTAAATCAATTGTAATTACAAATAAAACAAAGAAATGAAGCCATTCTGCTTTGATAATTAATTTATCTTTAACGAGTGTTATGACACCAAAAACCAAGCCAATAAGACTCCCTAATAAAAGGCTGTCAGATGACATGGTTGGAAATTCAGGATAGTAAATTTTAATTAAAATAGAGAAAATTGATAATCCTCCAAAAATTACAATGTAAATTATTGTTTTCTTGTGATTAAATCTTGAAGAAACCCATAATTCATAGCCAAAACCGGAAAGAATACTCATCAAGAAAACATAAACTATTAAAAAGCGACTCGGAGCCTTAAATAAATCAAAAGTAGGTATAGTTTCATACAAGAATGGGAATAACGGAAAGAATTTTCCAAATGAAAACAAGATAGCAAAAATAATTATTCCAACCATGCCTAAAATAAAAATCTTTTTATCTTTTTGTATCTGCTGGGCTCGATTTTTCCTCAAAAAAACCCATAATAGTATAGACAAAAGAAGTATTGGAAAAACCCCAATGTAAATATTTTCTTCCCAAAAACTTCCACCAGATAAAAACCTGTGAGAATTTGGATTTCCCCAAAAATTACCAAAAAATGAAGTTAATAACCTGCCTGGCCAAAGTGATGAACTAACCGCAACTTCATATCCAATTTCTGAACTTCTTTGGGAATTCTGTAAGAATTCATAAGTCGGTAAAATTTGAATTGCAGCCAATAGTAATGCGAATATGACCGATATCAAGTAAGAAAGCAACTTATTAAGCTGCTCCTTAATGGATTGAAAATTATAGAAAAATAATACTCCAACCGCTAACAGTATTGAGTAGTATGAAGTTTGCGCGTGACCAGTGAGTAGTTGTAAGGAGATAAAAAATGCTAAAATCAAAATGCTTTTTATCCAATTTCGATCGCCTATGGCTTTTAAATTCATACTTGCATAAACAATCCAAGGTAACCAGGCAAATGCCCATACCATGCTAATAAAGCTCAACCTCGTTAAGATATATCCACTGAAAACAAAAACGATAGCGCTAATTAATTGTGATTGAGTGCTTTGTTTGAATTTTTTTAGAATGCTCTTCATCCCTAAACCAGCAATTGAGAGATGAGTAGGAATTAGAAGCGTCATTCCTACCGCAAGTCCATTTATTCCACCTATAAAATAAAGGGGAAACATCAACCAATTCAGTGGATAAAAAACTGCTGACTGATGATTTGCAAGGAAAGGGACTCCTAAGCCGTTGTATGGATTCCAAAAGGGAAAAATCCCATCCAACAAGGAATCATACAAATATTGAGTCCATGGAATGAATTGTAAGGATGCAGTACCCCAATAAATGACATTACTATTCATCAATAGAACGAGGAATGGGAAAAAAACAATCAAAATCAGGAGGATTGTTGACCAATTCTTAACAAAAAATCGCGGCTTATGGTTTCTCATGTACTTCCACCAGAAAATATTCATGATTCTGATAATGATTAATTATGTTGTATAAACCCATCTGCTTTTCAATTTTTTCATATGAAAGAAATTTAGGAATCAAAACAAAGCGAATATTAAATTTTTCGATAAATTCTTTTGCTTCATTATTTGAAAATTCTCCCTTATAAAAAGAATCCAAATAATTTGATATTTCCTCGAAATTCATACTTTCCGGCCCATGTCCGGTTAGAACTTTTACCGGAAGATAACTAGGTAGAACGTTACTTTCATAAAATGGAGCTAAAACCACATCACCTATCCCAATTTTTTCTTCTAGTTCATTTGATATCTCAATGATGTTAGTCGGGGTGTAAACAGGTGTTGAGATATTTCTGACAGTATTTAGTGCACCAAAAATAAACAACACACTTGGTAAAGAAATTATAAAAACGATCAAATACTGAAATATCTTATTCTTAAATTGAAAAATAATAACAACCAAAAACACACAAAAACAAATCCAGACACCTTCTGCTAATCTTCTTTGAATATTGATTGGAAAGTAAATCAAAATCGGCAAGACGATCAGCCATGTGTATAAAAAAACAGGATTGCTAATTTTGGAAATCCACTTCTTTTTCCAAGTTATAACTATAGCTGCGATTCCCAATCCGTAGCTTAGTAAATAATCTACTAATGGCGGTGAAGGTATTTTGTTTTGTCCTTGCCAGGATGAGAGAAAGGGATCAAATATAAAGGAGAAAAAATTATAAGACAACAAAGGTAATGAAGGAATTATCCAAAAGATCAAGAGAAATATTTTTTGAAAATGCATTTTTTGGGTAATTAATTTAAACAAACTAAATAAACCAACCACTGCCCACCCAATAATTAAATTTAATGGTTGAAATATTCCACTCAATAACATATATGAACCACTTTTAAGTAAAAATTGTCTATTGTTCGAAGCAAACACATCGCTCTCAAGGAAGATCCTAAATGACTTATACAAGAATGCCCGACCAAACAAAAGATGCGGCAAGCTAAAGGCAGATAAAAACCCAAATGTTTCTGGAGAATAAAATTCCAAAGGCATTCGATTGCCAACCAATCCTGGCAAAAGTACACCTAGCCAGCCAAATCCACCTCCAAAAATTAAAAGAAAAGTTGCTAGAGAGGATTTTGCTGAATCCTGCAAAAAAGTTTTGCTGAAATGACGGGTTTCATATATTAGAAAAATTATTCCTGAAATTCTAAATAGATGAAAAATTAGAAGCAGTTGTAATCGTATTTCTGGATTTGAAGCTAGTTTTCCTAATAGTATATAAGGAAAAAATGCAAAAAACTCCTTTTGGGGAAATGCAGTGTAAGGTGTGGTGAATAACCATTTTCCATGTGAACCTAACATCATTTTTGCCAGGTAAGAATTCCCATCCTCAACACCTATGATGAATCCACTGAATTGAAATTCTTCATTTTGAAGGTTGAATCCAATAAAATACGGCACGGTTGTGATGATGATCACAACTGCTGAGATTATAAATAGCCAATAATTTTTAAACCAATTTCTTTTCATGATCTTTTCGGTATAAATAAACAATAGTTACTAAATTGAGAATCCAAAGACTAAATTGCAGAATTGCACTTCCAATTGAAATTAAAGGTTGATAAACCATGCTTAACGAATGTTCTCCTTCTGGAATAAAAAAAGTTCTGAAAAAAGATTCTGGTTCCAATGGTGCTCGTTGACCATCAATAAAAATTTTCCATCCAGGGTAGTTAATTTCACTGATTTGAAGATATCCCCCACAACTGTTTACTTGAAATTCAATTTTGTTAGGTGAATATTTGTTTATAGAATATAGAAGTTCCCCATTATCACAATCAAGAAATTTCATATAATTTTCTGAATGAGAAATATCATAAACATAGCTTGTTGAAATAATGGAAGGAACAGTATTTATACAACCCACTAATGGGAATGAGGAAATAATGTACCTGGTGTTTAATTCATTTAATAATGTCAAATCAGGGCAGTATTCCGCATTGTCACCGGTGGGATTACCTGTCTTGAATGGAGGTAAAGTTACAGAATAATCACCTACAGGTATTCCTGAAGCATCTTCAAAAAAGTTAATATATTTATTCAATTGAATCGGATCAATGCCATTTACTTGTTTAATTTCCCAAAAAGCTCCTTGCTCCTGGGAAATGCTGTAGCTTGGTGTGTATACACGGAATATTGACCCTTCCCTTTTCAATAATTCAACAATTTCTCTATTTGAATTGAGCACTTCTTCTGATTTTTTAAAAGTCAAGCTTGTTGAATTAATAACCACCAGGTCAATAAACGCAATTAGGATAAAACCAAAGTGAAAGAAATATGCTTTTTTACTATTTTTCAATAAAAGATAAATCCAAAAAAAAGATAAAGAAGAGATTACTATAGACCAAAGAAAATTAAACGAAGCATTCCTGGCAACAACCATTGCACCAATTGAAAATATGATAATAAAAATGCTAACACCAAAAACACCTAATAGAGTTTTAGACCTCTGTGTGAATACCTCGTGTTTTATCAATTTATCTAGAACAATCGCTGAAATTACGATTAATGCAAAGATAAATGGAAAAATAAATCTCGCTGGTACCCGAGTTAATGAAAATCCCGGCAAATTGTAAATAAGATTTAACCCTGGAATATTTTCCCCGAAAGAGAAAACTAAAGACACCAAGGCTAACATGTACCAATACTTTACTTTATTCTCACCTCTGAATAAAGAAATCCCTAACACGGCCAAAAACAAAATAATTACCCCGGGATAAACCCGTAGCTCAGCGGATCCTTCTTGCATAGGAAAAAGTAAACCAAGAAAATCGGTGAGATTCATTGAGAATATCAATTGATCATTGGCACCCAAAGTTGATCGGCTGGTATGCGGTAGCAATTCTAATAAAGGCAACCATGTTGCTGAAGATAACAATAATCCGCTTAATAAAATTAAAATTGACTTCTTAATTTTTTCAATTGATAAGGTTTTAGCGTAAAAGATTAAGGTTACCCAAATGAATACTAAAGGAATTGACCATCGAAGATCAGCTAAGAGCATAAGTCCTAAGAATGAGCCAGGGATAACCCAATTTGCCTTTTTGTCATTTTCAAACGAAATAAGCAAATATTTCAGAAACCACGGTGTCCAACTAATTGCATAAATCAAAGATAAATGACCCGCACCGATATGTGCATAAGTTTTTGATGAAAAAGCAAAGGCAATAGCACCAAAAACAGCACTTTTATCCGAAATATTCAATTGTTTAAGAAAGAAAAACATTCCAAACATGCCAAGTAATAAATGCAAAAGAAGAGATATGTTAATTCCTAATGGAAGAGGAAATAACAGAGCCATCCATCCCGGGAAATACCAAAGCCCAGAAAGCGGATTCGAAGAAAATGGGTATCCGGAAAAAATCAAATCAGACCAAAGGGGTATTTGCTGGTGATTAATTAATGATTTCTGAATGAATAATAAGTTAGGGTAATGTGTTATAGGAATATCAGAGAATTCAGAGCCACCTAAATAAATAAAATTATCAATACCTAATAGGATGGAGATATTTCCAATTAGAAAAAATAAAATTATAAGAATATAACTTCTTTTATTTTTCAATTTTGAACCTGAAAGATTGTTACATTTCCGTTTTTATACAAAATTTTATAATTGTTGGTAACTTCCGGACATTCTTGAGAGGATTTAATAAACTCACAAAAAATGTAATCAACGTTGTGTACCTTCAAAAGGTTAATTGCAATTTCTTCTGTAAGCTGATTTTCCCAAAATCTATCAACTATTTGTTGTGTGGCTTCTGCATTCAAACTTTCAAATGGATGCCCATAAACCACTCTATAATTTCCTAATGCTGGAATTTCTAATCCCGTTTTTTCTGTAGACAAAATAACTGAATTTTGTTCGATGTTAGCATCCATCCAATCTATAGCCTGGATTACATCTGACTTAATAAAGANNTAAAGAATATTGGGTCTTGATTGTTTACTGCACTCAAACTTCCAGCAAAAATAATTAAATTAGAAATCACAGAAATCACAATAATAAAAATTGGAAGCAACTTGCTTATTGTTTTACCCTTTTCTGTTGCGTATGCAGAAAACAAATACCAAAAAGTAATAGACAAAGGCAAATAAATTCCAACTAAAAACCGTCGCTGTAAATTAAATGGAAAATATCCCATCACAATTGAAAAAATAATCCATCTTAATAGCAAAATTACTGGCTTAGAAATCTCTATTTTTTTATTGAAAATCAATAGTAATAAAATGATGCTACCAATTAATAATGGTGATAAACCGAAAAATAAATTAGGAATGGTTGGGGTTGATGTTACATTTTGGGAATTCCAAATACTAAGAAATGGATCACTTTTTATGGTGAAATATTGATATGCTCCAATAAAAACAACTGGTAAACCAAAGGAAAGAGTGGTAATAAATTTTTTGGAAAAATTTTTTCTGGTCATGAACAAATTTGTGATCATTACAAAACCAAATACTACAGCTGCAAATGGGGATATATTAACCAAAATTAAACCTATTACAAAATAACCAATGAGAGGTTTAAATCCATAATTTTCAGAAAGTAAAAGATTTAGTAACAAACTAAGGCACAAAAAGGTCAATATGAAGTGAGGATTGGAAAATGCTGAAAGAAAAACAAACGCTTCAGAAACCCAAAAATCTAATGGCAAATCACCGAACAAAAAGTAAATCCATCCCAAGCCCCCTCCAAATAAAATAGATATGAATGCGCCTTTATAAAAAGTATTATCATTTGGAAAAAATTTATCAAAAAGAGGCCCTAATGAAAAGAAAAATAGAATTGCTATGGCTATGCGAAATATATGATATGTAATTGGAATGGTTAATCCTAAAATTCTTGAGAGATGACCCATTAAAATATATAAAGTAAAAATATAAATTTCTTTATTTGGTTGAGATGCGTAAGGCAATTGAAAAGTGAAATCCCCTGCATTTCCTTGTTGCATCTTCGCAAAATAACTATATCCATCAATAGGATTAAAAAATAAACCTCCAAATAGATGCTCACTATCGGAATTTACTTGTCCTATTATTAAAGGGAATGATATTAAGAAAACCCAGGAAATAAGTGTGATTATTTTCCACTTTTTCATCAAAAGGTAGTATACAGTAACAAAATCGAAATAACAAACAAAACTAATGTCAGTTTGCTTGCCTTATGCTCGATGCCAATCTATAATCCCATTATGAATCAGAGAACATTTTTATATCAACTACAGATGATTGACACAGATATTGATAAATTACATCAAAGATTGAATGATATTCATAAAATTTTGGAATTCAATAAGGATGTACTTACCTTAAAAAACACGATTGAACAACTGGAATCTAATTTAAGAAATCAAAACCACTCATTAAAAAAAATTTCAGATGAAGCACAAACAATACAAAACAAAATTTCATCCAGTGAAAAATCGTTATATGACGGCTCGATTAAAAACCCAAAAGAGTTACAGAGTGTAAATGCAGAAATTGACTCTTTGAAGAAAAGGTTATCAACTTTAGATGAGGAACAATTTGAATTTTTAATCCTCATAGAAAATTTGGGAGAAGAATTAGAAGAGCAAAAAAAGAAACTGAGTGATTTGGAACAAAACAAATCGCATCAAAAAACTCAATTTCAATATGAAATTGATAAAATTGAAAAAGAAATTAACCGCTTAAATATTGAAAAAAAGCCCATTTTGAGTCAAATCGACGAAGAATTTCTTAGAATCTATACAAATTTGCGAAAAACAAAAAATAAAATCGCAGTTTCTCAAATAGTGGATAACGCTTGCTCCATGTGTGGCAATAGTTTACCACCGATGGAAGTTCAGAGAGCAAGAGGTCCAATTGATGATGTATTTTGTCCTGTTTGTAAAAGGTTCTTAGTCTGGTCGGGTTAATGCTGAATTGGTTATCAAATTTCCAAATTGAAAAAATATCCTTCTTTATAGGATTTGTAACAGCCCTTATTTTTGTTTTTGCATTTAATAAATTAAAAAAGCTCTTTCCCGATCTCAAGAAATTCCTCGTAGGGTTTCTTTACAATTACAACAAATTCCGCCTGACAAAGGTTCGAGACACAATCCTTAATGAAGCATTTTCAAGAGCTCAGTCAAACCATTTAACAAAAGATTTATTCACCTTAGATGAAATCATTGTTGAACCATACTTTCTCATTCAACCTGAAATCAATTTGGATGAAAATATGCTGTTTAAAAGCGAAATACCCTCAGTTGTCCCATTTACTCCTGAGTACCCGATTTTATCAAGAAACTTTAACGTCCCTCGATTAACAATATCTGAAGTTATTCAAAAAAATGCAAACCTTGTGATTTGCGGAGTGCCCGGTTCGGGAAAAACCGTTGCTCTATCCTATCTTGTAGCGAAACTATTAACAAATCAAAATGATGAATTCTCCAAAAAAATTACCCCTTTCTTCATATCTGTGCATGACGTTGATTTGGAAAACCCTCCAAAAAATGTTGTTCAGCTTATAACTGAAGCACTTTTGCCAAAAGTCAATGGGGTATCTTTTAAACAGGTGCAGAGTTTTGTTAAAAATGAAGTTGAATCCGATAATTGTTTGTTAATTTTTGACGGTTTAGATGAGCTTCATCCAGTTCAATTTGATAAATTTTCAGGTATCTTTGAAAATTTTTTGCAAGAAAATTCGAAA
>NPIE01002018.1_pt1 | contig 11582 bp, 5 predicted proteins | sample 8637661 | NCBI WGS metagenome assembly NPIE01 (sample SAMN07420842, study PRJNA396082) | bioreactor metagenome | isolation source: sample BA12 brine-fed electro-methanogenic bioreactor BA | place: Japan: Kochi | collected 2016-12-09 | reverse complement strand
CAACAATCTGCTCTACCTGATCGTTGCCGCGCTGCTGGCCTTCATGGTCGTCAGTGGCGTGCTGGGACGCGCCAACCTGGCCAGAGCACGGCTGCACCTGCGGCTGCCCCCGGAGGTCTATGCCGACACACCCACCCGCGTGGAACTCAGGGTAGAGAACAGGCGCCGCCTGCTGCCGCTGCTACTGCTCGATGTCCAGGTCGCCGACGACAGCGCCCTGTTCATCGAGGTCGCCCCCGGCGCGCAGCAGCAGCATCACCTGGCATTGCGCTTTCCCCACCGCGGGTATTTCAATCTTCCGCCGGCCCGTCTGGAATCGAGCTTCCCCATCAATTTTTTCCGGCGCTGGTTTCATCAGCCGCTCTCCACCGAGGTGCTGGTCCTGCCGCGCCCGGTCCCGATCCCGGCCGCGGAAGCGCGCGGTCCCCACGGAGAACGTGGCGAATATGCCGGCGGCCGCAAGGGGCATGACGGCGATCTGCTGGGGATCAGCGACTACTCCGGCAGCGAGCCGCTGAAGCTGATCCACTGGAAACAGAGCGCGCGCCAGGACCAGACCAAGGTCAAGCAGCTGACTCTGTCGCGCAACGAACCGCGCTGGGTGGATCCGCAGGACTGCCCGGGCCGCACGCTGGAGCAGCGCCTGGGCGCCGCAACCTGGCTGATCAATCACTACGAGCATCGCGGGCATCCGGTCGGCCTGCGGCTGGCGGGCCGCGTCATCGCACCCGCCAACGGCCGCAGCCACCGGCTGCGCCTGCTGCGGGAGCTGGCACTCTATGATGCGGGTTGATCGTCTGCTTCAAGGGCTGACGCTGGCCATCGCGCTGCTCGGCTACCTGCCCCTCGCCCCCTGGATCAGCCCGCTGCCGCTGCTGATCTTTCCCCTGGCCCTGCCGGCCGCCCTGATCGCCGGGTACCGCAACCGCCACCTGCCGGCGCTGCCGGCCACCCTGCTTTCTCTTGCCGCCTTCGCTGTCTACGGGCCCCGGTTCAGCCCTGACAACCTGACGCCGCTGGCCGACATCCTGATTCTGCTGCTGGCGATTCAGCTGCCTGCAGCCAGAACGCCGCGTCACTACCTGCAGATCAACGCCCTGTCGCTATTCGCGCTGGCGGGGTCGACCATTTTCGATCTTTCCCCCCGTTTTCTTCTCTACCTGCTGCTGCTGCTCTTCTGCGTCTCCCTGTCACTGGTGCTGCTCACCTTTCACGCCCGCAACGCAGATCTGCGACTGGCGACCGGCACACTGAAGAAGATTATCGTCACCGGGCTGCTGATGCCGATGGCCGCCATCCCGCTGGCGGCGCTGCTGTTTATGATCCTGCCCCGGACGCAGGTCCCGCTGTGGAATTTCGTCAACCCCTCGGGGAATGCGATGGCGGGTTACAGCGATGCGGTGCGTCCCGGCAGTTCAGAGGAGATTGCCGTCGGCACCCGCACCGCCCTGCGCGTCCACAGTGAGAACCTGCCGCCACAAGCCCTTTACTGGCGCGGCATGGTTTTCAACCAGATCGAAGGGGAGAACTGGGGACGAAAGACGCTGCCGGACATGCCCGCTGAGAGACCTGGACCGGGGCGGCGCGTCCCCCAGACCATCTATCCTGAAGACAGCCGCAACAAGACCCTGTTCGCGCTCGATCCGCCCCTTTCCCTCACGGGGGTCCGCAACCAAAGCAGCCCAGACCGGGTTTATACCGGACGCTGGCGAGCCGGTTCAAGGGTCAGCTACCAGGTGGTGTCGGTGGTCGGCGCCAACCTGGAACCAGCGGGCGATATCGACCGCGAATTCTACCTGGAGGTCCCCGCCGGCTCCTTTGCCCGCCTGCGGCAACTGGCAAAAGAGCTTTTCGCTGCCGGAGCCAGCCCCCGGCAAAACCTTGAGCGATTGCAGGATTTCTACCGGCAGGGGGGATTTCGCTACACCACGACCGGCCTGCCCACCGGCCGTGGCGCTCTCGGCCGTTTCGTTTTGGAGGAACGTGCCGGGCACTGCGAATTTTTTGCCGCCTCCTTCGCCGTGCTGGCGCGCCTGGGAGAGATTCCGGCACGGCTGGTCGGAGGCTACCACGGCGGCGACTACAATGAGCTGGGGGGCTACTACCGGGTGGAGGAGAAACGCGCCCATGTCTGGGTGGAAGTGCTGCTGGACGGTCAGGGATGGGTGCGCATCGATCCCGCCGTCCACGCCGTCAACCACGCGCAGGCCCTCGGTCCGACACCTCTGGCCGACTGGCGCAGAAAGCTGATGATGACCCGCGACGCGCTGGAGCATTTCTGGGCGGTGACTCTGCTCAATTTCGACCTGGGGCGCCAGGTCGAAACGCTGAAGCGCGCCCGGGCCGGTCTGCGCGGCATCGCCCCCGGCCGCCTGGCGATGATATCGGCGACGGCAATCGCTGCCGGCTTCACTCTTGCACTCACTTTCTTCTACTGGCGTCGCCGGCCCAGAACCGACAGCGACCGCCTGCTGCACCCGTTTCTGCGCCTTGCCCGCAAGCGGCTCGGGGAGAAAAAGCTGCCGGAAGATCTCGGCCTGTTTGAGATCGCCGCACGGCTGGGTGATCCGGCGGCAGAGGAGTTTACCCGCATTCTGTGCGGCGCAATCTTCGGCGAGCGCCCCCTTTCTCCAGCAGAGAAAGCCAGGCTCGACGAACTGCTCAAATCCATGCAAGATGCGCCCTCTAAATAACCGGCGGGAGGTCTGTGCATCAGTCGAAGTGGACCTTGTAATAGAGGTCGGCGCCGCTGACGGTGCCGAACTGCGATTCAAAATCCCACTTCTCGCTCAGGCTGTAACGCAGGCGCGCCACGCTCGCTTCGCCGAACAGCGCCTGACCGAAACTCACGTAGAGATCGGGGGTCAGGTATTTACCCACCGTGAGCATGGAAGCCTCGACATCGCCGGCACCGCTTTCCACCTCGATGACATCGATCCCCAGGCGCCGCTTGAGTTTGTCCTGCAGCGCCGCCGATTCACCCTGCGACAGCAGTGCTCCCGCCGCCAGCATCAGCACATCGGTCTGTCCGCCGCTCTCTCCCAGGGGACGACCCAGAACGATATAAGAGAGGATATCGGTATCGGGCATCCCCGGTTCGGAGTAGAGTTTGACTTGGGGCGCTCGCGCCGTGCCGGTCACCTGCACTCCGGCACGCACCTCTCCGATCTGTCGCAGCGCCAGGATATCGAGGCCGGGGCGATCCACCGGACCGCCGGCGAAAAACAGTCGCCCGCGGGTAATGGGCAGCTTGAGGCCATAGGCCGCATAATGCCCCTGGGCGACCCTGATCTCCCCCTGGCCGATCAAGTCGTCTCGTTCATTGGTCATCACCTTCAACCCGCCTTCAAGCCGCGCATCAAGGCCCATGGCCTGCAGGATAACGCGCTCGCCGAGAGTCACATCGACATCGAGGTCCAGGTCGAAGGGACTGGCAGGCTCCGGTTCGCTCTCCCGCCCGACAATCTCCACATCGCTGCTGGGCTTGACCATGCCCTCGTTCTGCCAGTCATAAACCAGAAAAACCGGAACATGCACCTTGCCGTTTACCGCGAGCGCATCCGGGCGTCCGCGAAAGGTCAGATCGGGGGAGATCTGGATCTGCAGCTCCGGCAGGTTCATCACCTGCACTTTGCTCCCTTTGATCTCACCGGAATAAACGGGGGCGGAGAAATCTTCCAGGTCCAGTCGGGCTCGACCGGTCAGTTCCCCTGGCCCCGACCGCAGCCGCAGACGCTCCACTTCCACACGCCGCTCGACGATGCGCCCGGCAACCTCGATATCATCGAGCACCAGACCGGCGGCAGGCAGGGTTGCTCCAGCCTTCGTCAGTGAAAAATCACCCTGCCAGCGCGGATCCTGCCAGGTGCCGGCGACCTGAGCATCAAGAGTCAGTTCCCCGGCAATGTCTTCGGCCAGACCGGGCAGCAGCATCTCAAGCAGACCCTGCTCGCGCAGGTGAGCCTGCGCCTGCACACTGACCGCGCCATCGTCTTCAAATGCCGTGACAAGCCGCGCGGGCAGCGGCAGTTGAAAAGTCGCCGCCGCCTCGCCGAAATCGCCCAGGACCAGCGCGAGTTCGCCCTGCAGAGTCTCGTCGCGCCACTGCCAGAGCAGTTCGGCCTGCCGCAGCGCCACGGACCACTCACCGTCCTCGTCCTTACGGCGCAGAAAACCGTCGGAAATCAGGCTTTTCCCCTCCACATTCAAAATCTTGTCGGGCCCGAGGCGACCATCAAGGCTTCCCAGCCATTCGCCCTCCAGCTCCACCCCGGCCGGCATAAACCCTTCGAGTCTCTTCAACAGGAACCCGTCCCAGGTGGTGCGAAAATTAAGGGGCTCGGGCAGGGCGAGCCGTCCTGACTGCGGAGAATCTGCAGCGAGCCTGACCAGCCCCCCGCCGTCGAAATCGATCCGCCCGTCGAGTTCAAGCCCCTGGCGGTCCCAGGCCAGGTCCATCAGCACTTCGTCCAGCACCAGCTCTTCGCTGCCATAGAGGACCGTAGCCGCCGCCTGCAGGTCCGCATAGAGATCCATCTGCTCAGCCCCGGAGAGCAGCCACTGCAGGTCGCCGGAGCTTTCGCCCTCCAGCTGAACAGACGCCATCCAGGGGTTGAAATGCTCCAGGGACAGTTTGCGCCAGGCCCCTTCGACTTCGCCTCGCAGAGGAGAAAAGGACAGCTCAACGTCGGCGGCCAGCTCGCCGCCAACGCTGGACTTCAGCACCAGGTCGGCAATCCGCGCCTGCTGTGCGGAAAGCTGCAGCGCAACGGGCTTGAGGTTTTGCCAATGGCCCAGGTCCGCCTCATCTCCTTCCAACCGCTCTATAACGCCCTGCCACTGCTGATCCCGCAGGGAACCCTGCACCAAAGCCTCGACCTGCCCGGTTCCCCAATCGGCGGCCAGATTCAATTCATGGTCTTCGGGCAGCCCCGTCAGACCGAGCCGGACCTCCTCCAGCGCCAGAACCTGGGTCATCAGCCCCTCCAGCCGGGCCTCACCACGCAAAGGGCGATCCATACCCGACCACTCCACATCCAGCGACCAGCGGTCGATGCTCAGATCACCGTAGGCCAGGTCTTCGCCTGTCGCGACCAGGGCGCCACGGGGTTCTCCCGCAGCCCAGGCGAACCACCCTTCTCCCTCGGCCTGGCCGGCCAGACCGGGAAGAAGATTTCCGGGGTTGTCCGCACTGAAGCTCAAGGCGATCTTCTCCTGCAACCGCCCCTGGGCTTCAACGGCGAAACCTTCTCCCGTCAGACTCAATTCCTCCACAACCAGATCCTGATCCCGGGCACGGGCCGCGATCAGGCCGTGCAGCGCATGACCCTGCAATCGGCTGGGTGCCAGCTCGATTCGGGCCCACCCCTGGGGCGGCTGCTGCGGCGCAAATGTCCCTTCGCCGGTCACCACAAAATTGAGGTCGCCGCGCGGCGCTCCTTCAAACAGTTCCGGGTTCAGTCCGTGCGCATTAAGCTGCAGGGCAAGGTCGAGACCGTGCGTCCAGTTCAGGCTGACGCGTCCATCATCAAAGGTCCCTTCGAGCCAACGCCCATTGAGTCCGGTCAGTTCGAGATGCTCAAGGTCGCCGCGCAGCGCTCCCGTCAACGCCAGGTTTTCCCAGCCAGGACGCGCATTGTGCAGGTCGAAAACACCCTGATAGGCATCGGGACCACCGGAGACGGACAGAGTGCCGCCCAGCAGCGTCGGCCAACCGGTTTCCGGGGCGAGGTCAAGCTGGTGGAGAGCGAGCTGCAGGTCGGCCTGAAGGTCAGCATCCTGCCAGGAGAAAAATCCGTTGAGATGCACCTCGCCGGAAGCCCCCGCCCTCTTGAGCCGCCAATTCTCAGCGGTGAGACCTTCGGCGGCGGGTTTGAGGATACCGTCCAACTCCAGATCGGGCTGATCCACCATGGCGACCACAATCTTTAGAGATCCCGCCGGCAACATCTCCCCTTCGGCAGCGGTCAGATTGCTCTCGATGCGTACCGACTCGATCCGGTCGGCGATCGCCGCTGCCTGCAGATCGAGGGCGAGTCGCAGCAGCGGCGCATCCAGCCCGACCGCTATTTCGCCGGTGGCCGCCCCCTGGTCGGCGCGCAGATCGAGGGATTCTATCCGCAGCGTCCCATGGTCCCAATACACCGCCGCGTGAAGGCGCTCCACCGTTGTGGGCTCCGCACCCGGCGGTGCGATCCGCACATCATCCAGCTTCAATGAATCAATCCGGGCGCTGAGCTTGAGCGGGAAGCCCGTCAGGCGCGGCCACTCAAGCCGAATGGCCTCGCTCGAGTCGGGGGGCTCTGGGGGGGCGGCGCTCTCCTGCCACGAAAGCTCGACGGCGCGGGCTTCGATCAGTTCGACCACCAGCTCGCCGCCGACCAGAGCCAAAGGCGTCCAGCGCGTCGCCAGTCGCCCGATGCGAACTTCTCCACCGGGCCAGCGCACCTGCGCCTCCTCGAAAGTCAAACCACGCCACAGCGATCCATCCAGGGTTTGAAATTCGATCTGCACCGGCGTCCATTTGGAAACGGCATTGAAAACGGTTCTGGAGCCGGAGGATGTCGTCGCCAGCCAGAACAGGACCCCGGCCAGCAACAGCAGCAGCGCCGGCAGCAGCCAGAGCAGATAGCGCAGGATACGTTTTAAAACAGAACTCACCATCCGAGACCGATCCCTATGTGCAGGCGCCAGCTTGGCTCATCTTCGCCAATCTGACGCGCAACATCCAGCCGCACCGGGCCGACCGGCGTGTAGTAACGCACGCCGGCCCCGGCGGAGCGGGCCGCATTGATATTGGTAAAACGGTTGAAAGCATTGCCGATATCAAAAAAAGCCGCCAGCGCCCAATTGCCGCTGAAGCGGTGCTCCAACTCGACGCTGCCGACCAGCAGGTGCTTGCCGCCGACCACATCGCCTTCATCATTGCGCGGCCCCAGGGTCTGATAACCATAGCCGCGCACACTGTAATCCCCGCCGGTGAAAAAGCGCAGCGAGGCAGGGATATTTTCCACCGGGTCATCCTGGATGGTGGCCCCGAACTGCATGCGCAGATGAACGAAGTTTCGCCACGGCAGCGGCACCAGCAGATTGCCTTCTCCCAGAACCTGTCCCAGGGTGATGTCGGACAGCAGTCCGCTGTAGGTTCCACGCGTTTCGAAGCGGTAGCGGTACCCCTTTTGGGGACGCAGCGGGTGGTCGAAGCGCACCTGGCTGTAGCGAAAGCCGGGCATCAGAAATCCACTGTCGACGCTCTCTCCGCCAATTGTGCTTTTCTCGAGCTGATAACGCAGGTAAACCGACGATTGGCGCCCTTGTGAATAGCCGACCATCCGTTCCGCTTCCGTAAACAGGAACTCGGTGTCATAAGTGTCGAGATCCTCGCGCTGGTAACCGCCCCTCAGCGCGAACATCGTATCGACATTGCGGTAGCCGGGCAGAATGTAGGAGGCGGTGCCGCTCTGGCGCAGTTCGGCCAACAGGGCATCGAGTTCCAGTTTGTGGCCTTTGTGCCAGAGATTGACATCCTGGTAGCGCAGAGAAATGCGGGCGCCGGTATCTGTGCCGTAACCGATGCCGGGTCGCAGGCGCTTGCGGGAGGAAGGTTCAAGTTGAATATGGACGGGCACCTGATAATCCCGCGCCTCGTCCTTGCGCGTATTGACCACGACATTGCGGAAGCGGTCGCTGTCGAGTAAATTGCGCTGGGTATCGCTGAGGCTGTCGTAAGAGAAGGTCTCACCCGGTTGCACTGTCACATAGCGGCGCAGGAATCGTTCGGGATAATCGGGGGCGCCTTCAAGGCGGATTTCGCCGAAGCGGTAACGGGGGCCGGGATCGAGAGTCAGCTCGAGTTCGGCTTTGTTTTCCTGCGGATCGACCCGGATAACGTGTCGGGGGTATCGGGCATCCAGGTACCCCAGGTCGAGCGCCACTCCCAGCAACTCTCCCTTGGCTTTTTCGTAAGGGACATGCAGCAGCCTGTCGCCCGGTGCCAGCGGAAAGGAATCGAGCCTGCGCCGTAGAACCCGCGGGACATCGCCTTCAATGAGCAGGCGTCGCCCCTTGATTCTGACCACGGGGCCCGGCGCGATCTTGACCCGCAGGCGCACACTGTCGCGGCCGAGCTTCTCGCGCTCGACGTTGACGCTCGGATGGTAATAACCGAAGGGTTGCAGGGCGCGTGCCGTTTTCTCCGGAATCTGCCGTTCGAAACGCCGCAGCCACAGCTCGTTGATCTGCCTGTCGCGAATCAGCCCGCGAGGCAGTTCCAGAGCCTGCTCCACGTTGGCCAGGGCATCGCCCTTGACCCCCTCGACGCGAACCTCGACTCCCGATTCCTGTGCCGGGGCAGGATCTCCCGCCAGGAACAGGAGCGCAGCAGCCAGCACCAGAATAACCGGTCCCCGGCGCAATGAACCGCGCAGGCGGTGGCAACCGAAAAAATCAGGCATTCTGCATCCAGGCAAAGAGAATGGCCAGAAGAAGAATCAGCACTGTGCTGACCAGCGCCAGCAGTTTGGCAAAAAGAAGACGCATAATACCGCCCTGTCGTCTCGAGCCCGCAAAAGGCCCGGGTTAAACCAGATCGAACAACTCCGAATGGATCCTGCCGCGGGGCACCCCCCCCTGTGCCAGAGATTTCTCCGCAACTTCGATCATCGGGGTCGGTCCGCAGATGAAGCATTCACGCTGAGCGCGATCCGCCGGGAGGTGACGGGCAAAGATCGCCTCGGACAAAAAGCCCTTCTCCCCTTTCCAATCCGGCGGCGGTTCGTTCAGAACATAGACAATGGTCAGATCGAGGCGCCCGCGCAGTACTTCGAGCTCCTCGCGGAACGTCATCCGTTCCCAGCTACTGTAGGCATAGAAAAGCTGCAGGGGGCGCCTGTCGCCGCGCTCATCCAGGGTGCGCAGCATCGACATGACCGGTGCGATACCCACGCCGCCGGCAACGAAAATGTAACCCGGTGCCTGCATACGGTCGATACTGAACGTGCCGTAGGGACCGTCGACCCAGGCCACCGTTGCAGGCCTGATGCGGCCGATACGACGGGTAAAGTCTCCCAGCTCCTTGATGGTAAAGCGCAGTTCCCCCGGGGTCTCGGCGCTGGAGGCAATGGAGAAAGGATGTTCCTTCATGGCGAAGGGGGAACGCTCCAGGGTCAACCAGGCGAACTGCCCGGGCANNCGCAGAACCAGGGTCCAGGCACTGCCCCGCTCCTCGATGACCTCCACCACCCGCCAGGGGCGCTTCAGCATGCGGGCCGGCCTGACCAGTCGCACATAGACGACGACCGCGAAGCAGCTCAATCCGATGACAATCCAGAGCGCCTTCTTCCAGGGCAGTTCACTGTAGTATCCGACCCCGGCAATGTGCGTCAGCGCCAGCGACAGGGCGACCACGGCCAGCAGGGCATGCCACACCCGCCAGGCGTCATAATGGATCCGCAGCTGCTTGCGCCACAGGGAAGTGATCATGATCGTCGCCAGGGCAGAGGCCGATCCCACACCGGCCCACAGCTCCCAGCTCATCGCCGCAGGGTGGAACATCTGCAGCATGAAAGGATCCTGCACCACGAACAGCACAGGGTGAAGCACCACAAACAGCGCGGCTCCCAGAGAGATCCAGCGATGAAAATAATAGACCAGGTCGATGCCGAAAGGAGCCGTTGCACGCTGAAAACGGGCGGTGAGAAAAAACATCACCGCCATCATGGTCGTGCCGGCAAATCCCAGGGCCAGCGACAGATCCCACCAGAAGCCGCTCCCCGAGGGGCGCGGACCAATCAGCAGGGCAAAAAGCGGCACCAGGACGAGGACAAGATAAACAGCAATCCAGAAAGCCGCCCGACAGAAAAGAATCATTGCTTCTACTCCATGTCGTTCCCCATCTTCTGAATCAAAACGGCCCGGCGCCTCCAACTGAGGAAGACCGAGCCCGTACCCGCAGATACCTTTATCCGCGCTGGCAACTCATTCCTGAAAGTATAATCCAAGAGAGCGCGGGTTCAACGTAAAACCGCCCGTTCCAGGTCAGAAGCGATAGCCGATCCCCATCCCGATGAAGTTGGATCCGCCGCGGACGCCGTCAAAAAGCCCGAACACGCCGGAGCGATGGTGGATGCGGGCACTGAAATACCAGCGGCTCTGCTCCTCGGGGCTCAGAGTCAGTTCAAACAGCAGGTAGTTGAGAAGGTTGGACGGGTTGTCGTGATCTTTTCGCTCGAGACGTGGCTTGCGGAAAGCGTAGGAGAGGCCTTCCCCGACCGCGAAGGTGGTTGCGACCCAGTCATTCCATGGGAAGCGGTACCAGCGGGCCACAATCAGTGCGTTGCTTTCAAAGTGGTTCTGGCGGCCGAAATGGCGCACGCCCTGGACCTCCCACTCCCAGCCGAGCGATCTGTAGGGACGTGCAAATTTGTAATTCAGGGCCAATGCCGCCAGGTAGGAGTCCTGGTAAGAATGACGATTGGTGAAGATGTCCTGCAGGCGATCGGGCGTATAGATAGAAGTAAACCCGATCAGACTCCAAGGCGTGCTCGGCTGCGATGCGGCGGCAGTGTGCGACGGAAAAAGACCGAACCCCAACCCCGCCAGGACCACGAGGATAAAGCGGGATGCTTTGTAATAATTCATTTCCAGCAAGACCTCTCCCATTCAAAGAAGAAAGAGGAGCAGTATAAACAAAAAGAGTGCGCCCGCCACGGAAAATCGGCGCAGAGACAGTTCGGTCTCGTGCAGCACCTCATACACTGCCAGCCGGTGCCACCATCGGCCGCGCGGCAGGCGGAACCCACCCCACCATTTTTGCTCGGCAGCAAGACCGCAGAGCTTGCGACACAAGTCATGTATCCGCAGAATGAATTTTTCGACAAGGACACCGACATCGCCTGGCGGCAGAGAAAAATTCTCTTTCAAAAAGGGCGGCGACCAACTTATGACGGCACCAGCAAGGAGCACGGCAAGCAGCAGCGGCCACAAGGCGGATCCCGGCGCGACGGAAACGGACTGCAGCGCGGCCTGCAGCCAGGGACCTGGAAACCAGCCGACGCTGCAGGCCATGCTCGCCGCCAGCAGCAACCAGCCGCCCCACATGGCCGCACCGGGCGAAGGACGATCAGAGTTTTTTCGATACATCAGAAACAGAAAGCGCGCCATGATCAGGGCAGTTCCGACAGCGGCACAGGATAAAAGGACCGAAAGGGAAAACGGCCCATAGGCCGGCGCCTCCTTCAGGAAAGGCTTGAGTGCAGCCTTGGCCTGGGCGCCGCTGGTCAAAGGCGCCCCGCTCAGCGCCAGCGCCGGCCACAGCAGCCCCAGCACCGCCAGCCTGCGCAGCCAGACGGACATGCCCGAAGCAGGCGCCATGGAGACGCCGAGAAACAGCGCCCCCTTGGCCAGACCATGGTGCAGAGCATAAAAGGCCAGCACCGGCGCCAGCTGTGGCCAGCCGTCAGGCTGCGCCAGCCCCAGCCCCAGGGCAATAACGCCATAGCCCATCTGGCTGATGCTGGAATAGGCCAGCACCGTCTTGGCTTCACGCTGCGGCAGGCCGACAATGACACCGTAATAGGCCATCA
>NPIE01014336.1_pt1 | contig 11583 bp, 9 predicted proteins | sample 8637661 | NCBI WGS metagenome assembly NPIE01 (sample SAMN07420842, study PRJNA396082) | bioreactor metagenome | isolation source: sample BA12 brine-fed electro-methanogenic bioreactor BA | place: Japan: Kochi | collected 2016-12-09 | reverse complement strand
ACTGTCATGGAGTTTGCTGTCGCTTCGCTTGGCAAACTCCACGCCAGCTTAACGCCATGCTGATCAACTGGATGTTATACGGACAGAAATTTTAATAAGAGGAAAGGATGAGAAAAACTTTATTTTTATTATCAACTATAATCTTATTTACCTCTTGTGGTACTATTAGCAATACCTATAATAATACTGTAAATAGTATTAGTAAAAAGGTAGAAGATATAAGAAAAAATAATTATGAAAAGCGGACAAAAAAATTATTATCTGCCTATGATATTTCGATTGAACAATTTCAATTTTATCGAGAAAAGAATGATCAAGAAACTAGACTAATTGAATTTAAAGATGATGATCATCGGTTAATTGCCAAAATAGCTTTACTAAATTATATAAATATTAGCAGAAATAATTATAATAGATCAGTTATTAAGTTAGATATTCTTGCTAGTAGAACCGCAAATAAAATGAGCAAAGAAGCAGCAGAAAGTGGTTTTATGGGGCATTGGAACCTACGTGGAGAGAAACCATATCATCGTTATTCATTAGCTGGTGGAGTAGATCACATTGCAGAAAACGCTGCTGCTATATGGTCTTCTGAGATGATTATTAATAGCATTGATAATGCAATCTCGCTTATGAAAGAATCTCATAATAGTTTCATGCAAGAAATTGCTCCAAATGACGGACACAAGAAAAATGTATTAGAGCCACAGCACAACTTTGTTGGTTTAGGGTATTCCATTTTCAATAAGAATTTTAGGTATTATGAAGAATATATTGATAGGTATCTTAAAATTGAAGTAGCAGAAATAAGAATTAAAAAAAATCATGAGAACAGATTGAGTTTAAAACCAATTAACCCCACTCAAAATATATACGCAATACTAGTATATAAGGAAGCACCTTTACAGAATATGAATGTTGAAGAAATTAATAGAAAGAACTCATATACTGATTTTAGTCCAAATACAGTCATTGAACTATGGCCTTGGGATCTTCCAGATAAGGACAAAGATGGATTTATTAAGGTTAATCTCAAATTTTCTAAGCCGGGAACCTATTATGTTCAATGCTATGTTACTGATGAAGATATTTCTCAAACAAAAAAGGCTGATACAAGTGGAAAAATACAAGCATCCGGAGTAGTCTATTATGTAGATTGAAATAGCCGTATAACTAGCATTTGGAGTAGACGTAGCTACTGTCACGGTTTCTGCTGACGCACAAACCGCGCCAGCTTAACGCTACGCTACTCAAATGGGTGTTATGTGCACTTAGGTACAGATCAGGGAGAAAGCGGACAGTTAGCCAATGACATCGTGTACACTTAAGATATGGGATTTACTCATATCGGAGGTGCCAATGTCGTGGAAGGAGTTGTCTGTTATGGATCAAAAACAGGAGTTTATTCTACTGTGGAAGGCCGGAAAACATACGGTAACAGCCTTGTCTGAGATGTTCTCCATCAGCCGAAGTACAGCCAATAAATATATCAAACGTTATAAAGAGTTCGGGATTGCCGGATTGCCGGAAAGATCACGAAGGCCCCATACTATCCCAAATAAGACTTCTAATATTATTGAAGAAGAGATTATCAGACTCCGGGAAAAGCACCGACGGTGGGGAAGCAGGAAGATTATGGTTCTGCTTGAAGACAAGTTTCCCCATACTGATTTACCTGGTTACACTACGGTGAATACCATCATGAAACGGCATGGTCTGGTGAAGGATCGGAAGCAGCGGACTAAGGTGGAGCCTAAGAAACCGATTTTTGATCCGCAGGGACCGAACGAAGTATGGAGTGCCGATTACAAAGGTAAGTTCCGTATGGGCAACAAAAAGTACTGTTCACCGCTTACCATAAGTGATTCGTTCAGCCGTAAAGTATTCACAGCGAAGGGCCTGCATGAATCAACCCTGGAGAAGACTAAGCCGGTATTTATCGCTGTATTCAGGAGATATGGCCTTCCTCTGCAGATGCATACTGATAACGGACCACCCTTTGCGCATATTAATTCACTTGGAAGACTCACCAAACTATCGGTATGGTTCATGGAGTTGGGAATCCAGCCGGTGTTCTCAGATCCTGCACATCCGGAGCAGAACGGACGTCATGAACGAATGCACCGTGAGCTGAAAGGGGAGTGTACCAGGCCTCCCGGATATTCGTTACAGGCCCAGCAGCGGAAGCTGAACAAGTTCGTAAAGGAGTATAACGAGCTGCGTCCTCATGAAGCGCTTGGGATGAAAACCCCGAATTCGGTCCATGAAATTTCCGATAGGAAATACCCTGAAACAATAGTAGAATGGGTGTATCCAAAGAATGTGATTGAAAAATATGTCAGTCGCAACGGAGCGGTTCGCGCGGGAAAGAAAAATTGGCTGTTTCTAACTACTGCCCTTGCGGGAAAGCAGGTTGGTTTTGAAGAAATCGGGAATAGGATCTACCGGATTTTTTTCAGGGAATTCTTTCTGGGTTATGCAGATATGAATGAGATGAAAGTGTATGACATTATGACCTACAAGAACGAGCTGAAACTGTAAGGGATGTGGTTGGCTAAGTGTCCGCGATGTCCTGGTTAATACAAGAAGGAGGGAAAATTGAAAGGTTTTTATGCACATTCGTCAAATGAAGAAATCTCGGAAACAATTAAGAATGCTATCCATGAAATTAATTTATTAGATAATATAGAATTACATAGTTGGATTGAACTTAAAATTGCTGGTAAATATGTAATTGATTCTATAACCGAAAAAATTAAAACTTCTGAATTATTCATAGCAGACCTTACTGATCTAAATCACAATGTCCTTTTCGAGTTAGGTTATGCTATTGCTCAAAATAGAAGAATTGTAATAACAATGGATACAAGTAAGAATAATGCTAAGAATAACTATGACAGACTTAATCTTTCATCACTAGGATATATCGGATATCATAATAGTCATGAATTAAGTAATAAATTCAATACTGAAGAGCCATATAATGATTTAGAAAATACGTTATATAACAGATTATATCCTGAGTATTTATTTCCACCTACTGAAAATACTGGACTCTTGTATTTGAAAAGTTTGGTAGAAGCTGAAGCTTCCATGAAAGTTTCTAAAATACTAGAATCTACAAAAATAAAACCATTTGTAGTTGATGATCCAAAAGAGACAAGAAATCAGGATGTAGAGTGGTATATCAAGTATTGTTTAAGCAGCTATTCTATTATTGGTCATCTATTGGATAATGAGAGAATTGATAATAATTTTCATAATGCAAAAGTCTCTTTATGTATGGGTATTGCTTACGGATTTGATAAGAAAATACTGATCCTAGCTCATAAACCATTTAGCTCACCTTTAGATTATAAGCATCTTCTTAGAGTTCATGGAACGGCATACGAGTGTGGAAAAGTTCTATTGGATTGGAAAGAACGAATAGAACCTGAATATTTGAGCCTGCAAAATCAGGAATCAGCTCAAAACGTAGAGACAAAAAAAACAGAAAAGATAAAAGCTATCGATATAGGAGATTATATTGCTGAACAAGAATCAGATGAATTACATAAATATTTTATTGATACTATCTCTTTTGATGTCGCACTAAAATCTGATTATTCAATATTTATAGGACGAAAAGGATCCGGAAAATCTGCATTATTATATAAATTGAAATATGATATTCAATCTGAAAAAAAGAATCATGTTTGTGTAATAAAACCGCTTTCTTATGAGATTGGTGGATTGGTTAAAATAATTAGAGATATTAAAGAAGATTCAATTAAAAGTTATTTTATTGAAAGCATTTGGAAGTATTTAATTTATACAGAATTAGCAAAAAGTATTTATGACAGAATTGATTCATATCCTGTTTTTAAAGACTTAAATAAAAATGAGACAGAATTTGTAGAATTTGTAGAAAAAAACAAACAATTAGTATTAGATGATTTCTGGTTTCGATTTGATAACATAGTACATAATTGCGAAGAAGTATTTAAAAATGTAAGTGAAGAAAAAATACGACTAAGTGAATATCTTCATAACACACTCCTTTCTAAATTAAGAACATTGTTGCAATTAATAATGTCAGATTACAAAAAAGTTGCTATATTAATTGATAATTTAGATAAAATTTGGAAATTCGGCTCAGATATACAAGAACTATCTTCTTTCCTTTTGGGTTTGTTAAGTGTTTCATCTCAAATTAAAACAGATCTATCATTGTCTCAGACAAACTTCTCTCTCTTAATATTTCTAAGATCAGATATATTTACATATATTTATAGAGGTGCAAGGGAACGAGATAAAATAAAATATCACTCAATTGTTTGGGATGATCAAGAAGTTCTATTTCAAGTCATAGAAGAAAGATTTAAATATTCTTTAGGTTTTACTACTGACATATGGAAGAAATATTTCCCAAGTTCAATTGAAGGAATGGATATTAAAGATTATATAATGCGAAATATAATTCCACGGCCCAGGGATATTATCTTTTTAGTCCAGGTTTCATTAAGAATTGCTTCTATACATAAGCATAGTAAAATTAATGTGAAAGATATTAAGGATGCGATGAAACGGTACTCTCAATATGCATTTGATTCACTAATAGTTGAAAATGGTATTAGTATAACTGACTTTGAAAATCTCTTATATGAATTCGTAGGCTCTAATAAAATTATTTCAAAGGATGAATTAATTACTGCAATTACGAATGCAAACATATCTGACTATTCTTTTGAAGAAGTAGAAAGAATACTTTGTGATAGATCATTCTTAGGTAGACAGGTGGGAAAAAATAAATTCAGATATCAATATAGTTATCTTGATGAAAAAATAATTAAATCATTAGAGAGAAAAATAGAAAGAGAAGAGGATTCTATATTTTATAAGATAAATGTTCCTTTTAGAGAATATCTTGAAATAGAATGACCATATAACAATCGCATGATCCAGATTTTCCTATGGCACAAATCCTGCTTTTTCTACTTGCAGGCAGGATTTTCGCCATGTACGGAAAACAGTTTATGCGGGCGTTATATTCAATAAGAGAGGAAATTAATGGAATTAGAAAATTTATTGCACCTTGATAATAATTATTCTATAAAAAATGCTTATGATTTTGAAGCTTTTGTTGTAAATCTTTTTGAAAGAGATGCTAAACGGGAAGGTGCAGATATTAAAGATATATCAAACCGTAAAGCATTTGGCGATTTCATAATTGAGGGTGAGTATCGCAAATTAAAGGGACCAACTTTAGTAGAAGTAAAAATAAATTTAAATAATACTTATATTACAAGTCTGAACAATAAAATACCAAATGCTGAGAATGATAATGAAATAAAAATTGAAACAATTTTATTTATTTCAGCCCAAAAAGTTAATAATAAAGCAAAAATACGTTATCAGGATCTGATAAAAAAAATTCGTAATGACATTGAAGTGGTAATATGGGGTCCCGACGAGTTAAACAAAATAATTAATAAAAACAAAAAAATTGTTAATGAATTAAATAGTGACGTATTATCTTTTAGAATAAATTCGGCTTTGAAATTTTCTTCTCAAGATTGGAGAACTACCAGGGATGAAATTATTAATGACATAAAAAAAGAATATTCAAATGGTAAAATGTCCTTATTTCTTGGAGCTGGAGTATCAAGTAGTGCTGGTTTGCCTGATTGGAACACTTTAATTAACACTTTATTTGTAAGATATTTGTCCGAAGTAAATGACGGTGATAGTAAAATTGATAATCTAAATGAAATTATAGAGCGATTAAACTATATAGATTCAAAATCTGCGTTAATGTCTACACGATATATTAAAAAAGGTTTTGATGGAACAAAGAACCATGATAGTGAATTTTATAATGAAGTAAGGAAAGTATTATATGATTTACGAGATGAAGATCATTTAGAGAATTCTAACTTGATAAAAGCTATAAATAACATGTGTATATCTAAACGAGATGGAGCAAAAGTAAAATCAATAATCACATATAATTTTGATGATTTAATTGAAAGAAATATAAACAGTGATATTAATCGTTTTAAGTGTATATATCTTGATACTGATAATTTTGAAAATAATGAACTTCCAATTTATCATGTGCATGGTTTTCTTCCTAAAAATCCTGAAGAATATCCTCAGGTTGATAAATGTACTTTAGTGTTTTCTGAAGAAGGATATCATAAAATATATTCTGATCCTTATCATTGGTCTAATTTGGTACAGCTAAATACTCTAAGAGATAATACATGTTTGATGATTGGGTTGTCATTGACAGATCCAAATTTCCGAAGATTACTTGAAATAGCGTCTAGCAATAAAGAAGAAACTCAACATTATGCTTTTCTACAGAGATTATCTTTTGAAAAATTTGTTTATGATAAGGAAGAAAAGGTATTAGATTCTGATGAAGATGTTAATCAATTTCTTATTAGACATCATGTACTAAATGAAGAAATATTAAAAGATTTAGGAGTTAAAATTATTTGGTATGAAAAACATGAAGAGATACCTGATTTCATAAATGAGATATATCGAATTTGAATATAACAAGGTTTTGAACCTGACAGTCCTACTGTCATGATCCTTGCTGCTGCGACGATAATGACAGCTTAACGGCCTGCAGGTAAAAACGGCGTTATGCATAAAAATTTATAATTGATGACTATATATTAATAAATTAGATATAATATATTAAATAAACAATAAGGAGAAAAAATAAAGTTTATTCCACCAATGGAGATTGCATCAAAAATTATGACTTTAATTGAAGAGTCTGAAAAAACATTAATTATAGTATCTCCATACTTAAATATTGAAAAATGGGATAAAATGAAAAATTGTTTAAGGAGAGCAATTGAAAGAAATGTAGAAATAAAATTAATAGTACGAAAAAATGCTGATAATAATCTAAAAACATTATTAGAAATGAAATTAAAAATATTCTATGTAGAAAATTTACACGCAAAAGTATACTTGAATGAAAAAAATGGAATCGTAACTTCTCAGAATATGATACATTATTCTGATAATTATTCACTTGATATAGGTTATAAAACAGAAAGCAAAAACGAGCTAGATGAATTGAATAACTATATAAGTCATTATTTGATCAATGATAATAATGAAGAAACAAATAATGTAAATAAAATAACGAATAAAAAGAGTGCATTGGATGAGGAAGATATAGAATACTTATATGAGCTTTTGTCACAAGATTTTTCTAAAGTTGAAAATAGTCGAGTATATATTTGGTCAAATGCACTTATACCTTCTGCTGAAATATTTATTAAAAACGATCTTACTATAAAAGTATTTAAAAAGAATAAAATACATAGAGAACAGCTAAAGTGGTTAGATGATATTACTATAAATGATTTCAATTATAAATATGAAAGATATATCGATAAAGAAAAAAATAAAAACTATATATACTATTCTTTCTTACCAAACGAAGATGGCAATGTTAAAAAACTACATGAAGATTATAAAAAGCTAATTAAAATAATAATTAGTAAAATGAAAGAAGGAATTAGAAATGCATAACTTACAGTTGGAGCAGACATTGTCTATTGTCACGGTTTCTGCTGTCGCACAAACCGCGCCAACCCTGGAACAAGTTCCAGGGGACGACAATGCTACTCAACTGGATGTTAAAAACACTTTAAAAAAGTTAATAATTGGAGTATAATCCAATTATCTGATAGGATAATTGGATTGAAGTCAAATGATTAGTAGCTTTATAGGTACATATAAAAGATTACTCCAAAATATCAAATACAAGCATAAAAGATACATTTATAAAGATTTTAATATCAACAATCGCCTTACCGGATTGATTGGCCCTAGAGGTACTGGTAAAACCACTCTGTTAATACAATTCATACAGGAAAAGATTGATGATAAAAATGAATGCATCTATCTTTCATTAGATCATATATACTTTTCAAAGAACAACCTTATAGAACTAATCAATGAATTATATGATGATTATGGAATACGCTACTTTTTCTTTGATGAAACACATAAATATCCAAATTGGAATCAGGAATTAAAGAATGCATATGATTCATATCCTGATATAAAAATAGTATTCTCTGGAAGCTCAAGTATAGATTTGATAAAAGGTTCCTATGATCTTTCGCGCCGAGGAGTCTTGTTTAAAATTGGTGGAATGTCTTTTAGGGAATATTTGTTGTTTAATGGAATAGTGGATGAAGAAGAAATAAGCTTAGAAGCAATCCTAAATAACAGAAGTGAGATTGAAGAAAGATTATCCGAAATTAAGAAGATAAAAGGATATTTTAAAGAGTATCTTGGTAATGGTTATTACCCATTTTATCTTGAAGATCAAAAGACATATAACCAGAAAATATTAAGAATAATCGACAAAACAGTATTCGAAGATATATCCAATTACTACAAATTGAAAACAGAAAACTTATCAAGTTTTAAAAGGATTCTATCTTATCTTGCAACAATACCTCCAGGAGAATTGAATAGAAATAGCATAGCCAAGAATATTGGATTAGATAATAAAACAATACAGAATTATTTACATATCTTATCAGAAACTGGATTAATAGAATTGATACATGAAAAAAAAGCAGGTAGTAACATTTTAAAGTCGACAGAAAAAATATATTTGGATAATCAAGATTTGTATAGTGGTATAATTGAAGAAATAGGGTATAAATCGAAAATAGGAACGCTGCAAGAAATATTTTTTATAAAAATGATAAAAAACGCAGGCTACAAGATATACTTTGATAAAGTGGGAGATTTCGAAGTAGAAGGAAAGATTTTTGAAATCGGAGGAAAGAACAAAAATCTCAAACAGATTAAGGATAAATTGCAGAATGGTTATTTAGTGAAGGATGATATTTTGGTTGGAAGTAAATATGAGATTCCATTATATTTATTTGGTTTTATGTATTGAAAGGTTTTTAACATGGCATTTGGAGTAGACGTAGCTACTGTCACGGTTCTTGCATACGCAAGAACACGCACCAACCCTGGAACAAGTTTCAGGGCACGACAATGCCACTCAAATGGATGTTATGTGCACGATATGTAAATGAAAAGCTTGTAATGTACAAAAAATATGATATAATGTACATGAGATGAGTATCAGGCAAAATGAACCAAACAACGATCTTTCACTTCTTCCTCCAAAGGCTGATATTGAAACAAAGAAAATTCTGAACCAGGCTATAAAGGCAAATATAGAACTTGCAAGGTTAAAAGGCTATTGTTCTCTTTTACCAAATGAAACAATTTTGCTTAATTCCATAGTATTGAAAGAAGCAAGAACCAGCTCTGAAATTGAAAACATAATTACTACTCAAGATGAAATATATAAAGCACTCGCAGAAAGTGAAAGGAAAATTGATACAGCCACAAAAGAAGTATTAAATTATAGGTCAGCTATATGGACTGGATATAATGAACTAAGAAAAAAGGGTGGACTGAGTTTAAATACTATATTGAATATCCAAAAAGAGTTGGAAGGAAATAATGCCGGAATAAGAAAATTACCTGGAACAAGTTTGATGAATGATCAAACAGGCGAAGTGATATACACACCACCAGATAATGAAACAATAATTTTAGAATTACTAAATAATTTAGAGAAATACATAAATAATAACAACGAAATTGATCCTCTTATTAAAATGGCAATTATACATTACCAGTTTGAATCGATACATCCATTCTATGACGGAAATGGTAGGACAGGCAGAATAATAAATGTTTTATATCTGGTACAGAACCATTTAATTGATACACCAATACTCTATTTGAGTGATTATATAATTAAAAACAAGGGACAGTATTATAATTTACTGCAAAAAGTAAGGACCGAAAATGATTGGGAAAAATGGATTGTATTTATGCTCAGAGCGGTAGAAGAAACTTCAAGAGAGACGTTGTTAATAATTTCTTCAATAATGGACCTAATGAATAAGACTATAGATTTTTGTAAAGAAAAACTTCCAAAAACAACTTACTCAAAGGAGCTTATTGAATTAATATTTGTACAACCGTACACAAAAATTGAATTTCTAGTAAATGCTAATATTGCGGAAAGAAGAACTTCTAGTAAGTATCTAAAGCAATTAGAAGAGATAGGAGTATTGGATTCATATAAGTCTTGGAAAGAAACTATTTATGTTAACCGAAAATTGTATGAACTATTAAAGCAATAATGTTGTGCACAAAACTTTCAATTGGAGCAGACATTGTCTATTGTCACGGTTTCTGCTGACGCACAAACCGCACCATCCCTGATGGAATATTGTTCGAACGAAACTGTAAGTGATGTGGTTGACTTAGTGCCCGCGATGTCCTGGTTAATTAATAGGAGTTAGCAGAATATGATATCATCACTTTCAAATGTATCAATTGAAGAGATTTATAGAAGTTTTATTGATGCATTTAAAGACTATGAAGTAAAAATAGATATGAGTATTGATAAATTTAATGAAATGTTGATTACTCGTAGTTACAATAAAGAATTTTCAGTAGGGTTTTATGAAAAATCAGTTCTTGTGGGATTTCTGCTGGTTGGATATAGAAAAATTGGTAATAAAAAAGTCTTATACGATACAGGTACAGGTGTTATAGAAGAATATAGAAGAAAAGGTATTGGTAATAGACTATTAAATGAAACTAAAAAGATAATGAAAGAGAATGATATAAATACATTTTTGCTGGAAGTTTTGGAAAATAACTTATCAGCAATTGAATTATATAAAAACAGTGGTTTTTTTATTAAAAGAAAATTTAATTGTTTTGAAATTACTGAAGTTACTGATCATGATGGTTGTATAATAGAAAAAGAAGTAAAAGAAATTGATATAAAAGCAAGGTTTGAAGAATATTGTAGTTTTGAACCATCTTGGCAGAACTCATTTGATTCATATCTGAATGTAAGAGACAATTATAGTTTATTAACTTGGGAAAATGAAAAGACAATAATTGGGTATGGCATTATACATAAGTATAACGGGAATGTAATGCAAATAGGATTAAAACCTGATTATAGAAGTATTCAATACCTATCAAAAATCATTAATGGATTAATTAAGAGAACAAGTAGCTCCAGAGTAAAATACTTGAATGTAGAAGATAGAAGTGAAATAGATAGATTATTAAAAAAACTGAATCAGATTAAAATTGCTGGTCAATATGAGATGATTTATGAAAGAAAGTAATTTCCTCTTAAATTTCAGTCGGAACCGATATTATCTATTGTCATGGTTTTTGCTGTCGCACAACCTGCACCAACTTTGGAACAAGTTCCAGGGAACAACAATGCGGCTTAACTGGAGGCTACGACTCAAAGGAGAAATGAAATTATTTGATCACGAGCTGCTTATATCTGAAATATGGAGTGAGTTATGAAAAACCTTTTTGCACCTTTTCATCTGAAAAACCTCTCTCTTCGAAACCGCATCGTTATGCCGCCGATGTGTATGTACAGTGCTGAAGATGACGGTAGAGCTGCTGCATGGCATCTGCTCCATTACAAAGCACGATCGGAGGGCGGTGCCGGGCTGATCCCTATGAGTCAAGATAGTTGTC
>NPIE01011550.1_pt5 | contig 11587 bp, 9 predicted proteins | sample 8637661 | NCBI WGS metagenome assembly NPIE01 (sample SAMN07420842, study PRJNA396082) | bioreactor metagenome | isolation source: sample BA12 brine-fed electro-methanogenic bioreactor BA | place: Japan: Kochi | collected 2016-12-09 | reverse complement strand
AAGAGGTACTGAGCTTCATAAAGAATAATCAGGAACTCAAGCATATTCCGGTCATTATTCTCTCAAGTTCACTATCCCATGTGGACATCTCATTTTCCTACAAAAATCATGCTAACTGCTATATCAAAAAACCTGTAGGCTTTGAAGAGTTCTTCGAAATAGTCAGATCAATAGAAAACTTTTGGTTCGAGACTACCACACTTCTTTAATCCTTCCCTATCGACTGCATTATGTGTAAATTTCCATGCTCCGTATTTTGCAATTCTCACTTAACAATGTAAAGGATATTCAAACTATTCACCTGATGTGCCGATACATTTATTATGCCTTCCCAAAGTAACAAAACAGAGGTTGATCTCTTCGAAAAAGGATTTGTGCATGGAGACGAGCACATCAATCAGATTAGGTTCTCTGCACTCTGCGGTGGGATAATATTTCTATTCTTCATCCTGCTCGACAAGATCTACGCAGAGATGCATCTATCAACTTTCATATATATCAGACTCGTGGTTGTTTTCGTTTTCACTATTCCGTTTATCGGTATGACCTTTGTAAGGAAAGCAAGACAATATCTGGATATCTTGATGCTCCTCTGGCTATTTTCTGGCGGAGGTGGAATTATCTACATGATGTCACAACTCGAAGGTCAGGCTCTTTTCATCTATTCGATTGGTTTCGTCCTATATGTTTTCTTCAGCTTTGCCATGACAAGACTCACACTCAGGCATGCCCTTGTTCTGACAGCTGCTCTTCTTATTCCCTTTGAAATACTCATCTGGAATGAACCAGAAAATATCCTCACAAATCTTTTCATAATATCCGCCTTCACCATGGGCATATCCGTTATCTACTTCAGAGAGAAGAGGGAGAGAGAAAATTTTGAACTCAAACAGGATATGCTCAGTTCAAATAATAAGCTCAAAGCACTTACCGAATCCCTTGACCATGAGGTTCAAAGAAGAACAGGTGAGCTTGAGAATGCACTTGAGCAGCTCAACACACAGATGAAGAACTTGAAGGACTCAAGAGCAAAGCTGGAGACATCGGAGAAGCTGTATAAGACACTTGTTGAGAACATGGGAGAAGGCATGGGTCTTGTGGACAGCGAAGAAAATTTCATATTTGCCAATCCTTAGGCAGATCGAATTTTTGGCCTTCCAAGGGGGCAAAGTCTTGAGGGACGTAACCTGATGGATTTCATATCAGAGGTAGAAAAGACGAAAATTGATGAAGAAACATCACTCAGACAAAGCGGCATTCACTCAGAATATGAGATCGGCATCATAACTGCTAGGGGCAACAGGATACTCGAGGTTTCAGCCAGCCCTATCTACGCCGAGGATGGAGCATTTACAGCTTCTCTGGGGGTGTTCAGAGATATCACAAGACGCAGAGAACTCGAAGATGCAGTTAAAAGGCATAAACAACTTCTGGAGCAGCAGGTAGAAAGCAGAACTAACTCTCTCAAGCAGGCAAATCAACTGCTCCTTGAAAGCATACGTGAGCAAAGAGACATCCAGCGAAAGCTGGAAATCGCCAAGGAGAAAGCTGAGGCAGCAGCTAATGCAAGGAAACAGTTCCTTGCAAATATGTCACATGAGATACGTACACCCCTCCATGGTATACTCAGCTACAGCAGATTTGGACTTAAAAAGGCAAAAAAGGCTTCACCTGAGAAGCTGGAACACTATTTCCAGATGATTGAGGACTCAGGAAGCAGACTTCTCGATCTATTAAACAATCTCCTTGATCTCTCCAAACTCTCATCGGACAGGCTGGAGTTCACATTCAGCAAACATGACCTTCAGCAGACAATTGACATTCTCAAAAGTGAATTTGCGCTGACATTGAAGGAGAAGTCTCAAAAATTGAATATCAACTGGAATCTCAAAAATGCCAGATTCATATATGATGAGAGCAAGATGCTCCAGGTCTTGAGAAATCTCCTTTCCAATGCGATGAAGTTCACTCCGGATGAAAGGGAAATCAATATCGAAATTGACAAGATGCAAAGCGAGTTTGTTCTTGGCCATAGCGAGGAGAGATGCCGATTTTCTCACTATATCAGGATAACTGTCTCCGATCAGGGAAGCGGTATACCCGAGAAAGAGCTGGAGAGCATCTTCGACGAATTTGTTCAGTCTTCGCGGACAGCATCGGGTGCAGGCGGCACAGGGCTCGGTCTGTCAATATGCAGATACATTGTCCATGCTCATAATGGAATCATACGCGCACACAATAACTCTGAAGGTGGTGCAAAATTTGAAATACTGCTGCCTGAAGATCCCTCAATTATTCCATATTGCTCCCTTTAATCACTTATCCCCTTGCAGGTTAACCCCAGAGAACATATCTTAAAATCGAAAATTACTTGAAAGGGGAGATATGATTGCTCTAAGAAACGCCACTTTATACACAGTAACAGCCGGAATCTTCGATAATGGTACAATCTTGATTGAAGACGGCAAGATAAAGGGGATCGGCTCTGATATCAAGATACCAGAGGGCTCTAAGATCTATGACCTCAAAGGCAAATCCATTACACCCGGCTTTATCGACGCACACTGTCATGTAGGTGTCTTCAATGAAGGTATTGGCGACATGGGCTTCGATGGAAACGATGCAACATCCCCTGTAACTCCAGAGATCAGAGCGATCGACGGCATATACGGAGAGGATGAAGCCTTTGACGATGCAAGAAAAGCCGGAATAACAACACTATGTGTTGGTCCCGGAAGTGCAAATGTCATCGGCGGTCAGATGTGCGTTGTGAAACCTCGCAGCAAGATCGTTGAACAGATGCTGGTCGAGGACTACAATGGACTGAAGTCTGCATTTGGTGAGAACCCCAAAAGAGTCTACGGTTCTCAGAACAAGATGCCCCAGACAAGAATGGGTGTTGCGGCAGTGATGAGAAAAGCATTTATGGATGTGCAGAAATATGCAGCAAAAAAGATCCATCACGAGAATACCCCAGCCGAAAAAGATAAGCCCAAGGCCCCATTTGAGACCGACTATAATAAAGAGATAATTCTTCAGGTTCTCAACCGCAATAAGAGCTTGAGAGCCCATGCCCACAGAACCGACGACATTCAGAGCGCAATCAGAATTGCAGAAGAATTCGGAATCGAGCTTGTCATCGAACACTGCACAGAAGGCTGGAGAATTGCAGACTACCTTGCTGACAAGGGAGTAGGTGTCATACTAGGTCCCCTGGAATCGACAAAGCCAAAATCAGAGCTCCGCTATCTGACTATGGAAGCAGCAAGAATACTTGAGGAAGCAGGGATACCATTTGCCATGATGACAGACGCTCCGGTGATAAAGATAGCAAGCCTCTGGGATGTAGTCCGCTCTGCAATGCGCGAAGGGCTCAGCAAAAAGGCGGCAATGGAATGTGTGACTATCAACCCGGCAAAAATACTGCGCATGGATAACAGGATCGGCTCCCTGGAGCACGGCAAAGATGCTGACATAGTCGTCTGGGACGGTGACCCATACGACTTTAATACACCCATAGTGGCAACCTTCATTGATGGTAAGCTGCTTGAGGGTGAGCTCTAATTATCCACGGGAAGGGGTTTACCCCCTTCCCACTCACTTAAAAAATTAATCAGAACTTGATTATTCCTCTTTCCTCTGTTATTATGGATATGCGATGAAAAGAACTGCAATAACAATAGTTGTCGGCATCTGGTGGATAGCATCACTTTTCTTCTTCTGGCAGTCCAATAAGACCCAGGAGATAGACTTTGACGAGGTGCCTGTGGTACAGTTCGGTGACATTGAGGCCGAGGTCTATCATTCTGTATATCTCAGAGGGGAAAAGATCGGTTATACCTCTTCAATCAGACAGAAGGTCGAGACGGGATATATGATTCAGGATGTATCCTATATGCAGCTGCCAATAGGGGGTATACTTCAGGAGGTCGTTGCCGAGATGATCATCTCCCTCGACAAGGAGATGAAAGTTCTGAACTTCTCCTTTGAATTCTCTTCCGACGACTACAACTCACTGATCGATGGAAAATTTACCGATAATCAACTGGAATATACAATAGAGACAGAAGAAGCACTAGATACCAGAATTATTCCAGTTGAGGGTGATGTCTATACGCCCGCCATTGTTCCACTGATAGCGGCAAGGGACAACTTTTCCCAGCAGATATACTCCATCCCTGTGTTTGATCCGATGACCATGACCATGCGGAGCTATACAATTAAACTCGACAGGAACAACCCTGTCACATCCCCAAGGGGCGATGAAAACGTTTACAAGCTCTATTCAACATACAATGACTATACCAATACAATGTGGGTTGATACATCAGGTCAGATCGTCATGGAACAGATGGCTGCCGGCTTTGAATCCTATCGTGAGCCAAAGGAGCAGGCACTGAAATTTGACATGAATAATAAGCCGGGCTTTGACCTTCTGACATCCTTTGCTGTTACAAATATCAACTATGCAAAACAGAAACTCGAAAGACCAAATCTCATGCGCATGAAGCTCGAGGGAGTAGACCCAAAGATCTTTGAGCTTACCGATTTTAACCAGGCATTTGATAGCCTGCACTCAATCCTGACAATCTATTCCGAGGGGTTTTCAGGTTCCATCATTGAGAATGACACCCTTATCCAGGGGCTATATACTGTACACGAAGTTGTACCCGATGATACGGCAGAAACAACATTCATACAGAAGAATGACCGACGTATCCGTGATAAAGCAATCGAAATCACCAGAAATCTCGAAAATGATACAGAGAAGCTCAGAGCCATTAACGGCTGGCTCTACACAAAAATCGAAAAGGACTATCGCTCTTCAATACCTTCAGCCTTGGATGTATTGAAAAAAATGGTTGGCGACTGCAATGAGCACACAACTCTCTTCGTTGCAATGGCAAGATCACTCGATATTCCATGCCGGATAACAGTAGGTCTTGTAAGGGTTGACGATGAGTTCATATACCATGCATGGCCAAAGGCATATGCAGATGGCAGATGGCAGACCTTTGAACCGACACACGGTTACTATCCCTGCGATGCAACCCATATTAAGTTACTTGAGGGTTCTCTCAATCAACAGATTGAAATCATGAGACTATCTGAACCGCGTATCCTTATATACGAAGAAGCAGATAAGCCCGAAGATCTGCTGGATGGTGGTGAGTTCCTCAGAACAAGGGTAGACTCCACAGGCAGTCCAACCAAGCTGACACGGAATATCGGTCTCGGAATCGACATAAGCGAGGGAAAATGATTGAATTTAGAAATGTCTCGAAAAACTACGGTGATTTTACCGCTGTAAAAGAGCTTGATATAGCCATAAAAAAGGGTGAGGTTTTCGGATTCCTCGGACCGAACGGCGCAGGAAAAACAACCAGCATAAAAATGACCGTCGGCCTTCTCGCCCCCACAAAGGGAAATGTTCTTGTCGATGGCATAGATGTTCAGAAAGAGCCTGAAAAGGCAAAGGCGAAAATCGGCTACATACCTGACTCTCCATATATTTACGACAAGCTGACAGCCTGGGAATTCATGGCTCTCGTTGGTGGACTCTTCGACATGAAGCCCGTAGAGGTAAAGACGAAAAGTCAGGAATACTTCGATCTGCTCAATATCGGTGAATGGGCCCACGACCGCGCAGAGGACTATTCCCACGGTATGAGGCAAAAGGTTGTCATTGCAGCAAGCCTTATGCACGAGCCTGAGGTGATAGTGATTGATGAACCGATGGTCGGCCTTGATCCTCAAAGCCAGAAAATTGTGAAGGACGTTTTGAAGACTAAGGCTCGAGAGGGAAGAACCGTATTCATGTCCACCCATACTCTGTCAATTGCAGAGGAGATCTGTGACAGAGTGGGCATAATCAATCATGGAAACCTCCTGATGGTTGAAACCATATCAGATCTCAGAGATAAACTCGGTCAGGGCAAGCTCGAAGACCTTTTCCTCAAGCTGACATCAGGGGTTGGCGAGTAGACCTCAGCAAATTCTGTTTATATCCCGGGATATATCATCATACATGATAGATTATGAGAGCTGGCAATGTGTTCAGTAATGCAAGCAAAAATGGAAGGGTCCCGATTACAGATCAAATTATATCGGATGAAACTATAAACAATGAATGATTCGGTAAAATTATCCCCTCAATCTAAGCAGACCATATAGAGCCTGCCCAAGACTGATGGACTGGTCGTTGAAGGGTGTTCTACAATTGTGATAGACATTCGCCCCTTCTGCTTTTAACATATCGGAGATACCATTCAGGAAGTGTTTGTTTTGGAAGGAAGAACCAGTGAGAATGATCTCCTTTACACCTGTATTTTTCATCGCAATGGCAGCAGACTCAGCAAAGGCGGCGACAACAGTATTCTGAATCCTTGCCACAATCACAGATTTTTCGACATTCTGGGCAACATCATCTAAAAGACCAGTAAAACTCGGCAAAAGATCAATGATATTATCTACGCTTATCTCATATGGATAGCGGTCATGAACGCCATTATCCCGAAAAGATTCGAGCCTTAGGAGGGCTTCCGTGGCAAAGGTGTTCACATCGCAGATACCAACAAGGAATGCTGCTGCATCCAGGAATCGCTCAATGCTGGATGTGTGATATGTTCTGTCCGAATCCATCACAGAAGCGAGTGCATCAAAATATTCATAGTCCCAGTCCGGGAAAAGTGGTTTCAGCTCAATGGGTATCTCTCCGTAAATCCTTTTGACAACAGCAAAGGCCATCCTGCCTATATCCTTTTCAGCCCTTTCATTCCCAGGTTGTGGACAATATTTAATGTGACCGTGCCTTTTCATATCGATACCCTCAACCTCGAGAATCTCACCACCCCAGAGATTGCCGTCATCACCCAGACCGCTGCCGTCCATAACGATGCTGAGATATCGATTGTCCGGATCCAGTCTTTGTTCTGCAATTACAGAATATATATGTGCGAAGTGATGCTGGAGCTTCAAAACAGGCAGACCAAGGGAATCAGCATAATTACTTGTAAAAAAGGCATCGTGCAGATCTCGAACAACAAGGGCAGGCTCCACCCGAAGCCATTTAATCATCTCTTCCAGACCGGAGTTGTAGTAATCAAGGGCCTCTCTGTTGTCCATATTACCGATAAAGGGCGAAGACCACGCCTTATTGTTGACCGTCAGTGTAAAAGATGCCCTGAGCTCTGCTCCAGCACCTATAACACAACGCCCGCCAAGGGGAAGTTCAATTCTGTCGGGCACATATCCCCTGCCACGTCTAGTCACAACAAAGCTTCCCCTGTTGACAAATCCGACGGAGTTATCTGTCCTGTTTCTTATTCTCAAATTATGGTGTAGAATCTTATCGACTATGCCCGATAGCTTTGCAGCAGCATCCGTCAGCTGATAGAGAATCGGCTCTTCTGATCTGTTTGCAGGTGTGAAAACAAGATAGTCAAGACCGCTCTTCTCGAACAGAAGATGATGTATTGGAAGATATGGAAGTATTACAGCAAGATTTCCAAGATACGGGGAGAGTGCATCACACATATCATTGTGGGATTTTCTCTTTTTGCTCACCAGTAATATCGGAGCTTTATCAGAACTGAGATGAAATTTTTCCTCATCAGTGAGTTGGCAAATTGACTCCAATGACTGCATATCCCTTCCCATAAGCACAAGGGGCTTTCTCGGTAACTCGCTTCTGAACCTCAAAATATCCATGAGAGGAAGATTCATTGCATTGTGCAGAATGTGAAATCCGGACAAACCCTCTATCGCCAGAATCTCACCATTGGCAAGAGATCGGGCAGCTTCATCAACGGGATTGGAAACATCTATCCTGAATCCGGCAGAATCGGAAAGTACATATCTCGGACCACATTCAGGACATGAAATCAGATGATGGGCATAACGTCTGTTGTCAATATCTTTCGCCTCAATCTTGCATAGTTCGCAGGGCTCGAACACCTTCCACATGGTCTTTGACCTCTCAAAAGGAATTCCCGTTGAGACAGAGAATCTCTCCCCACATACAGAACAACTGATAAAGGGGTAGCCATAGCGTCTTGAGGATGGATTTCTCAATTCCTCAAGGCAGTCGGGACATACAGCCATGTCATGGGGTATGCCTGAGATCGTGAAATCTCGACCTTTCTCATCAATAATTTCAAAGCCAACCATACCCTGAGGGGCTTCTTCGTCAACCCTTATGCCATCTATACATGCAGCAGCCGGTTGGGCTTGCTCTATCTTTGAAAGGAAGGTCTCAAGGTCTCCTGACTTTCCTTCAATATGAAGATTCAATCCCTGCTCATTGGAAAGTACATGTCCGGATACTCCCAAGTCCTTTGCAATACGCGAGATCACGGGTCTGAAGCCAACCCCGTGTACAAGACCAGTTATGAGTACCTTCTTCGCACAGATCAATGGAGCCTCCGTAAGACAGCTTCTTTTCTTTTCATAAACCATCCACAGTCCCTTGAAGAACAGGACCGATTTCATGGCAAAATTCGGTCTTCAAGATAAGGTCTTTCAGGATAAATGCAAAATATTTTATCCAGCCCGGCGTAAGTAATTAAATTTTTATACTAATTCTTATCGTGATATTTTCTTTTTGACAATTCTTTCCCTCTTTTCCATATATAAAGGATTTGTATTGCCATTCGCCATATATCCGCTTTTTTATGATTGAGAAAAACTCAATCCGTCAGGTGCAGATGAGAACAGATGAATTCTACATGCAAAGAGCCCTTGAGCTGGCGCGGGAAGGAGAGGGAAGAACAACCCCAAACCCTCCTGTGGGCGCGATTATTGTCAGAAGGGACAAAATAATAGGACAGGGCTTCCATCAAAGGGCGGGACTGCCACACGCAGAGGTAAATGCCATTGCCGATGCCAGGAATAATGGTGAGAGAATAAAGGGCAGTACAATATACATTACACTTGAGCCCTGTTGCCATTTCGGAAAAACCCCACCCTGTACCGAAGCAATAAAGGAAGCCGGTATCAAACGCGTTGTCTTCTCGAGCTATGATCCCGACCCGCGAAATAATGGAAAATCGGTCAAGATACTCCAAGACGCAGGTATAGAGGTAAAGACAGGTGTACTCAGAAACGAGACCGAATATCTTCTTAAGCCCTTCAGAACCCTCATTGAAAAAGGGCGCAGCTTCGTGGTGGTCAAATACGCCTCTACCATTGACGGAAGAATCGCAGCAAGAACAGGGGATTCCAAGTGGATTTCATGCAGTGAATCCCTTGAACTCGCCCATATTTTCAGAGATAGATATGACGCCATTTTGATAGGAAGCGGAACCCTTACAAAGGACGACCCGAGACTGACAGTAAGGCATACCAGGGGTAGAAACCCAGTTCGCTTTGTAATGTCAGGTATCAACGAGATGCCTTCATCCCGAAAGATCTTTACTGACAATTCGGCGAGAACCATCGTGATAACCAAAAGTCAGAAACCCTTTGGAGACGCTGATATACCAGAAGGTGTCGAGATATGGCATTGGCAGAGCAAAGGGGAATATGTTTCTATTGAAGAGGTTGCCATACGTGCGGCAAAAGAGGGTATCACCTCTATCATGATCGAAGGTGGCAGAGGTATAATCACAGCAGCACTTGAGGATGGAGTAGTGGACAGAATTCACACAGTTATTGCACCCTCAATACTCGGCGAAGGAATATCTGCTGTGGGCGACCTGAGAAGAAAGAGCATCTCAGATGCACTCAAATTTGATTTTGTAGATGTTAAGAAGATAGGCAGAGATGTACTCCTTACATCTGAGCCAATGGAAAGGGAATGAGATGAGAACCAGCGACAAGAAGCACTGGGAGGATTTCTGGAAGACCAAGGATCTGAAAGATATTTATCCTGTTGGAGACAGGGTCATCAGGGGAATCGAAAAAAATACCGATATCAAGGGGAAACGTATCCTTGAAGTAGGCGCAGGCACAGGAAGAGATTCCTATCAGTTGGCAGAGCGGGGTGCAGAGGTTTTTGTGCTCGATTATGCCGAAAGTGCACTTGCCCTTTACAAGATGCAGAATAAGGACAAAAAGGAGATCACATATCCCATATGCGGCGATGCTTTCAATCTCCCGATTGCCGATAACTCCGTTGACATAGTATTTCATCAGGGTCTTCTGGAACATTTCAGAGAGCCATTGGGAATAATCGAGGAAAACTTCAGAATACTCAAGCCCGGTGGCATTGTCGTTGTAGATGTCCCACAGAGATGGCACATATACACCGTAATAAAACACTTTTTAATCGCTGTGAACAAGTGGTTTGCAGGCTGGGAAACAGAGTTTTCCATCCGTCAGGTCGAGAAGATTCTCCGTGATCACGGTTTTGAGGTAGTTGATTTCTATGGTGAATGGATGTATCCATCCCTTTTCTACAGGATAGTCAGGGAGATATTCTGGAAGATAAAAATCAAGCTCCCCCTTTATCCCCCAAAAATTCCGGGACTTTACAACATAAGAAGGTGGTTCCACTACAATCTTCCAAAGATAAGGCTTTTTGCCAACACTACACTGTCAATAGGCGTTATTGGCAGAAAACCAGAGAAAAAGTGACTTTAAGGACTTGAAATCCTTCGGGATTTCGATATTATATAAGTGTGAAAACAATGTTAAAAACGATCCTTGCGATCTTAACAATAACTACATTTTTCGCCTGCAGTGAGGGCGGAGCAGATTCTGTGAATGACCTGTATGAGGATTTACCTGTACAGGAGATGGATTCTGCATCCATATCCTTCAGCTTTCAAGGCTCAAAGGATGCAATACTCAAGGCGAAGACCCTCTATAAGTACTCGGACAAAAGATTGACAAAGGGCAAAGGAATCCGTGTGGACTTTGCAGGAGATACAGAAGAGGACTCGGGATTTCTCCTTGCTGACTCAGGGCTCGTTGAAGAACAGAGATCATTGATACATGTTTTCGGAAATGTTCGAGTCAATACGAACTCAGGCAGCAGCCTCAATACAAAAAGTCTGACTTGGAACACAAAGGCCAATACCATTTATACCGATGAATATGTTGTGATTCACAAGGAAGGCGAAAGGATAGAGGGAAAAGGACTTGAGACGGATGTAGGCTTCAATAAGGTGATTATCAAAAATGAGGTGGAAGCAGACCTGAAAGGTGGCATGCTCGAATGAGCTCAATACTGAGGACAGACAGCCTGGTCAAGCTATACGGAAAGAAAAGAGCTGTAAACGGCATATCCATTGAGGTAACTCAAGGGGAGGTTGTTGGTCTGCTCGGCCCCAACGGAGCAGGTAAAACAACCACTTTCTACATGATGGTCGGACTGCTCAAACCCAATGAAGGGCATGTTCTGTTCGATAAACGCGATATAACCAAGATGCCCATGTTCAAAAGAGCGCAACTGGGCATAGGATATCTGCCACAGGAGTCAAGCGTATTCAGAAAGCTGACAGTAAGGGAAAATATCGAGGCAATACTTGAGTTCCAGCCGCTGTCGAAAAAGGAGAGACAGCATAAGCTCGAATCCCTGCTTGAAGAATTGAAGGTTTCCCACCTTGCCGACCAGAAGGCCTATACCCTTTCCGGCGGCGAAAGA
>NPIE01002762.1_pt1 | contig 11590 bp, 10 predicted proteins | sample 8637661 | NCBI WGS metagenome assembly NPIE01 (sample SAMN07420842, study PRJNA396082) | bioreactor metagenome | isolation source: sample BA12 brine-fed electro-methanogenic bioreactor BA | place: Japan: Kochi | collected 2016-12-09 | reverse complement strand
GATTTGTTTGTAAGAAAGAGAGTTGGCATAAACCGCAAGACCATAATCGCAAGTCTTAAAATCAGAAACGTCTAAAGAAGTTAAGTTATCTGAAGCGCTTTCTTTTGTAAAACTTAAAAGAATGACAGAAAGAATAACAACAACAATAATAATTAATATAGTACTAATAATAGGACTTATGGATTTTTGAAGATTTGGTGTAAACATATATTATCAAAAGTTTATGTGTATAAACATATATTTACACAAAACATTTATAAAGATATATAAAAAAAAGAAAAAAAAGATCTTTAAGATCTTTTAATTATTTAAGATACTGTAAAGTGTTTACAAAAATAGCATTACTTAAACCTGGATTAAAATTAAAATAAATTACTTTCCCTCCAAGCATGTTTTGTTTTTCAACAATACCTGTATATACTTTTCCGTTAACTTCATCCTTTACATAAGCAATCTCTGAACCATAGATAGGAACGTCAAAAGTCTCTGTGTAAAGATAACCAGCACTTTCTAAAGCAGGAACTCTTAAGATACCATACATTATAGGATGATCTTCTTTTGCAGCATGTATAGTTGCATGTATGTAAAGACCTCTTTTACATGAAGGTATTCCTAACGTGGTTGGTTCACAACCAACAGGAACAATGTCTCCAAACGTAGCCTTCCATCCTAAAACAGAAACGTCTCCAGGTCTTTCGATTCCTGAGTTTCCAACAACAATAAGTTTGCCACCATTTCGAACATATGCTGTAATAGCTTCTCCCAATGATCGACTAATCGTCTTGTCTGTTTGATTTGACTGATCTAAGATTATTATGTTATAACCTTTTATTCTTTCATAAGGATTGTGCTCTAGAGACTGCGTATCTGAATATCTTACATTCTGAATCAAATCTCTATTTTCTGCATCACTTAAGATTGCTTTAAACTCTTGTGTTGGACTACCAATCACAAGCATAGTCATTCCTTTTCCACTAGAAAACAATCCTAACCCTGCTGAAAAAATATTTGTTTTAAAAATTATAAGTAAAACAACTAAAATAATTACAACAACAGGTAAAACTGTCTCCCACTTTATTTTTGAACCACCAAAAGAAACTCTGCCTTTTGAAGGAACATCGTCTAAATCATCAAATTCTCCCATATCATTCACCATTAATATTTATTGTTCGTTCTTATGTATCTTATTATACATTATATATATAAATATTTGTTTTTTGCTCTATAAATAAATTATATGTAGAATGTGTTTTTAAAAGTATCGGAAATATGTAACTTTTTAAAATTAACTAGTTTCTGTCTTTATCTATAGTTTTTAAAGTTTTTATAAACACATCTATCTCTTCAAAGCTATTGTAAAAATAAAAAGAAGCTCTTGACAACCCATCCTTGTTTAAAGAACTTACTAACGGTTGCGCACAATGGACGCCCGCTCTTGTTGCTATGTTTGAATAAACATCTAACAAAGAACTTAGTTCTCTAGAAAGAATATTCTTTAAACTAAACAAAACAATAGGTGCTTGTTTTTTTGCATCTTTGTTATTGTAGGTTGTTATGTTATTTATTTTTTCTAAGTTTTCAAAACAATAATCAAGTAACTCTTGATCATGTTTATGGATGTTGTTTAAACCAACTTTTTCAAGATAATCGATTGCCGCAGAAACTCCAAAAGCACCTGCTATGTTGGGCGTACCAGCTTCAAACTTTAAAGGATGTTTGTTCCATAAAGATCTTTTAAGATTTACGTCAGAGATCATATCTCCACCAAACCTAACAGGCTCAAATTTTTGTAAAAGTTCTTTTTTCCCTAACAAAACACCTACACCTGTTGGCCCTAACATCTTATGACAAGTAAAAACATAAAAATCGCAACCAATCTCTTTAAAATCAACCTTCATATGAGGTACAGCTTGGGAACCATCAACAACAACAAGAGAGTTGTTTTCTTTTGCTAACTTTGTTATTTTCTTTACAGGGTTGATTGTCCCTATCGTGTTAGATACGTGAGCTATAGCAACAAGCTTTGTTTTTTCAGAAAGTTTTTCTTTAAGATCATCAAGGTCTAATAAAAAATCATTTGTTATTTTTACGACCTTTAAAACAAGCCCAAGTTTTTTAGAAAGATATTGCCAAGGAACAAAGTTTGCGTGATGTTCCATAATCGTAACAATAATCTCATCATTCTTTTTAAAATAGTTAGAGTTGTATAACATATACATTATTTGGTTAATAGCATCTGTGCTGTTATATGTAAAAACAACCTCATCAGCATCAGCGTTAATAAACTTTGCAACATCTTCATGTGTTTGTTCATAAATAACAGAAGCCTTCATGGACAACTGGTGATTTCCTCTATGAACATTTGCTGAGTAGTTTAGATAATAATCATTTATTTTGTTAACAACTTGTGTTGGTGTAAGACTTGTAGCAGCATTATCAAAATAGATTATTTTGTTTAGTACAGAAAAATCTTTTCTAAATAAGTTTATTCTTTCTTGCATACTTATATCTAATTAACAATCTTTTTAAATATATATCTACTATAAGTAATATATATAGAATAGATTATTTTAAAAAACTCTATTTTTCTTGAAAAATAAAACTTATTAAAAATGTGAAAAACTATGGAAATACCAAAAGAAATTAATACATATTGTAAGAAATGTAAAAAACACGAAAAACATAAACTTAAAGTTTTTAAACCAAAAAAAGCAAGAACCTTATCAATAGGGACAAGAAAAAACGTAGCTAAACATAAGTCAGGTTATGGTGGTAAAGCAAAGTTTATTGCAACTGTTAAAAAACAAACAAAGAAACCAACTTTTGTTGCAGAATGTACTGTTTGTAAATCCAAACACTACCACGTTGTTCCAAAAAAAATGAAAAAAGCAGAACTTACTGCTTAATTTTTATTTTTTTTAAAAACCAAATTCTTTTTAAAGGGTTGTTATAATATATATATATAATTATGAAGATAGATAATTATTATAAATTTGTTGCATCAACATTTGGTTTTTCGTACTTTGTAGGAATAGTTATTGGTTTTATTTATTCTTTGTTGGGGTATGTTGTCGCAGACAATATTGATTATACAACGTTGTTTTTCTTATCAAGCACTATTCAATTTAAAGAAACATTTGTTACTTTCTTTTATCAAGGCATACATCAGATGTTTACGCCGTTTTTATATCTTATAGAAAGTGTGAAATATGGGTTTATGCACGTGTCTATGTTAACAAGCGCTTTTTTAGGACAAATAAAGTTGCTTGTTCAGTTGTTTCCACAACTATTTTATTTTGTTTGTTTTATTATATTTTCTACGATTGGGTTGAAAATAATTATATTTATTATAAAAAGCTTAGTAAATTATATATATAATCAAAAAAAAGAAAAACTTGTTATTAACCTTAAGATATTTAACACTGATGATGCGTTGTTATTCTATATAGGTCTTGGTTGTTTATCGGTTGGTGTGTTTATACAGCTCTTCTTATCTAAGATATTTTTTATATTTCTTATAAATTTTCAGTTAGTTACGTATATATTTATTATCTTAGTATATCTAGTGTTGATAATAGTTTGTTTGTTACTAACATACAAAACAATATTTTCGTTATTAAAAAGCTTTGAAAAATTTTTAAAAAAAATGTGAACGTCTATGGTTATTAATCTTTCTGACAAAGACTTGGTGGTTGGAAGAACATTAAGTGATTTAAAAAAATATGAAGATAAGGCAACGGGGTACATTGGCAAAGTTGTTGTATCTGGTGGAGAGGAGCCTGTCTTAGGTAAAAAGATATTAATGGATCTTTCAAGATCACATGTTGCTATCGTTTGTGGAAAAAGAGGTGGCGGTAAATGCTTACATGAAAACACTTTAATTACATTAGAAAACGGTTGTGAAATTAAAATAAAAGATTTACAAACAACAAATCAAAAAATAATGGCCCTAACAAGTAAATATAAAATATTAAAAAAAGAAAAAACCAAATTTTATAAAAGAACTGTTTCTGAATTGCTACTAGTAAAGTTAAGAAGTGGAAAAGAAATAAAATTAACTCCAGAACACCCTTTACTAACGCTCTCCGGATGGAAGCCTATACAAAAACTAAACATCGGTTCACGTATAGCCACGCCTAGAAAAATAAACGTGTTTGGGAAATTAAATACCAACCCTAACAATATTAAAATATTGGCTTATCTTTTAACAGAAGGACATTTAAGAAACAATTTTATATTATTTACAAACTCTGATAAAACAATTATGGCTGAATTTAAAAAAACAATACATAATTTTGATGACAATCTTGAAATCAAAAATCATTCAAAATATACGTGCAGAATTGTAAATACAAACATTAAAAGAAAAATTGTAATAAATAAAAGACAAAAAAATAAATTCACAAAAGGAATTGTTTTTGATAAAAAAAACAAATTGCGAAAATATTTAGAAAACATAGGTATTTATAATAAACTAGCAATAAAAAGAGAAATACCTCAAATTATATTTAAACAAAACAAAAAAAATCTTGCATTATTTTTAAATAGATTATTTAGTTGTGATGGATCAATATATTTTGAAAAACCTAATAGAAGCATAATATCGTACTCAACATCATCAAAAAAAATGATTTTACAAGTACAAAGCTTATTACTTAGATTTGGAATATTATCTATTATTAGAGAAAAAAAAACAAAAGTAAATAAAAACTATGAATTAAAAATACTGTCCCAACACAATTACAAATTTAAAACCAAAATTTCTTTATTTGGGAAAAAAAAACTTAAAATCAAAAAAATAAAGCCATTAAAAAAAACAAATCCTAATGTAGACACAATACCTAAAGAAATATGGACTTTATATAAACCAAAAAGCTGGGTTGATTTAGGAAAATTACTAAATTATAAAACACCAAAATCTGCAAGATCTAATATCAATTTCTCACCTAGTCGAAAAAAATTAAGAAAAATCGCAGAATTTGAAAAAGACAATTTTCTTATAGATATTGCAAATTCAGATATATATTGGGATGAGATAAAAGAAATTAAAAAAATAAAGGGTACATTTACTGTTTATGATATAACTGTTCCAAAAGAACACAACTTTGTTGCAAACAATATTGTTGTCCACAATAGTTACTCAATGTCTGTGCTAATAGAAGAGTTTGGAAAACAACCTTTTGAGGTAAGAGAAAGATTGTCTGCGATTATTATTGACACAGTTGGTATCTTTTGGACAATGAAGTTTAAGAATGAAGAGCTTTCTGAAAGTTTGTGTGGTGAGTGGGATATAAAACCAAGCGGTATGGAGATAAGGACCTTGATACCAGAAGGAAAAGCAGATTTTTATAAAGAAAAAAACATACCGTTTGATAGTAAATTTTCAATAAAAACATCACAGATGGATTTTGAAGATTGGTTAGGAGTTTTTAGACTAGATTGGAAAGATCCTGAATCTGCCTTGCTTTCAAGAACCTTAGAAACTCTTAAAAAAAAACTTGGTAATTTATATGATATTGAAGATATCATCTCTGTTTGCTTAAAAGACGAAGAAACAACAAAAGATATTAAAAACGCATTAATCAATCGTATGAAAGTCGCAAAGACATGGGGGTTATTTTCTAAATCAGGAACAACAATGAAAGAGTTTGCTAAACCAGCAACAATAACAACAATCGATGTATCAACATATAAACAATCAATTGGTATGGAATCTGTTCAAGAGTTAATTGTTGGAATCTTAGGAAAAAGGTTGTATGAAGAAAGAATGCTTTACAGAAAAGAAGAAGAAATTAATCTTGTAGAAGGAAAGCAAAAAACAAGTGAGATGCCTGTCATATGGATGATGATAGACGAAGCACACATGTTTATGCCACAAGATAGGTCGTCTATGGCTTTAGATGTTCTGTTGCAGTGGATAAGAGTAGGAAGACAGCCTGGTTTATCTTTGTTGTTAGCAACACAAAGGCCAAACAAGTTACATTCAGAAGCTATTAGTCAATGTGATTTTTTCTTAAGTATGAGAATGACTGCACAAGAAGACATACAAGCAGTTTCAACAATAAGACCAAGCTACCTTAACGTACCTATGGATAAGTTTTATGCACAGATGCCAAAGTCAAAAGGGTTTGCAATTCTTGTTGATGACAACTCAGAAAAAGTAATGTTAATAAAGATAAGGCCAAGAGAAACGTGGGATGGAGGAAAAACTGCTAATGTTTTCTTAGATTAGTTTTTTTTGTGAAAGTATTTTCTTATTGTTAATATTAGATCTAATATAAGTAAAGAAAATAAAAAAATAAATAATGTTTGAGAAAGGTTGTTTTTTACTAAGTCTAACACATAAAAAAATAAGCTACTTAGCTTTATATGAAATAAGCTCGCAAGAATAGTCCATAAGAAAAAGTAAGTTAAGCAGATGTGTCCATTAACGTTAAAAGGAAAACTAAAATAATCCCATAACCTGATGTTAAAGATATGTAATAATATTAAGCTACTTATTAACTCTATAACAACCAATAAAAGACCAGACAAGAATATTTTCAAAAGTATGTGGATGTTCAAAAAACTTATAAGATATAAAGTAAGCAAACCAAAACCATAGATAGGTATATATGGCCCAAACAAAAAACCAGGGTTAAGATTTATTTTTTTATTAATAAATATGTTTCTCCAAAAAATCTCCAAAAACCAACCAACAATAGAGCCGATTAAGAAAATTAAGATATAATCATAAATCATGAAAGAATCTCTAAAAACGCTTACGTGTTTAATTATCTAAAAGTTTAGCATTAAACTCTTTTGCAGAAGAATCACAAAGCTCTATTTTCTTGCTTGGTGCTTCTATATATAAAACATTATCTTTCTCAAAGTATATAGCTATTGAGTTATAGACTAATCTAAACTTTACAGGCTTTGTTTTAAGAATCTCTTCATAAACAAGATGTACGTTTTCTGAAGAAACAAGAATATCTATACCTACCTTCTTTCCATTTACCTGCTTTGCTATCTCTGAAAGATCAACAGTTCCAACAACATTAAACTTTAAAACAAAATTGTCAACATTAAATATATCTATTAGTTTTTTAAGATAATCATGAGATGTTTTTGCGTTTTCAAAAACATATGTTCTATAGTTTCTAAACTTTTCAAAAAGTTTTTCTCCTCTATGTATCTGATCATAAAAATAGTCAACCTCTTCTTTTAGTCCACAAAGAGTTTCGTCAAGTTTTTTATATAAAGAAATAATGTTTCTTTTTTTTATTTCTTTTTCTATTTGCTCAACTAGGTGAGGTTCTTTTTTATCAATCTGTATCAGTTGATCAATATCTTGGTTAATATTCAAAAGAATCTCGTTAAGTGGTTTGTATAGTTCTACAACCTTATTTGTTCTGTACAGATTTTTGTTTAAGCTTTCAAAAAGCTTTAATAATTTATTACTTTGTTCAACCATAAACTATTCCTCTTTTATTTTCTAATATATATATTTAGTATAGATTTTTATTTAAAGATATGTTATTTGTAAGAATATATTATATATATAAATAAAAAGAAAAAAAACTAAAAAGACATTATTAGCTTAAAGATTGTAAGATAATTATACTTGATGTTGTTCCATAACCCATGTGGTTTAATGTTAATGTCTTTGTTTTTAAATAACTCTTTTACACCTTTGACCATTTGTTCATAATCAGGTTCATAATCTTCCTGAGAAATGTTGCTAAGTTCTTTGTATGCTAAATCTTTTATATAATCAAAAACGTTGTGAGAGACATAAAAAGAAACACTTACTTTATCTCTTACTTGTTCTTGTGTTAGGTTTTTTAAAAGATTATCTTCAAAATCTAAGAATATGTAACGTTCTTGACCATCTTCTTTTATTAACACAACTCTATAACTTTCGTTTTTGTAAATGCTTTTGATTAAAGAAGGAATCTCTGCTTCTTGAGCACCTAGGTTATATAATTCTTTTAGAAGATCAAGGTTTTCATGTAAAAAATCTATGATCATTCCAGAGTCTATGTCAATGTCTGGGACAAGAGGCATGCTTACACCATCTGGAAGCTGGTTTATTTGGTCATAGTCTATATCATATTCGTCAACATATCCTTGAACATCTTCGTAGTTTAGGTCGTGCTCTTCTATATAGTCATAAATATCTTCTTCAGACAGGTTGTTATCTTGTATATGTGTGTTTATCTGCTCATAGTTTATGTCTTGGTTAAAAACGTTTGTATCATCAGCATAAACAAAAGTTAATAACAACACAAAAAACAAGAAAGTAAATGTTTTTCTTAAAATCATTTTATCACGTGTTTTTAAAAAGAAACCTTTACAGGCTCTTTTTCTTTTTTATCAGTCTCTAAAAAATCTTTTTTCTTAAAATTAAACATGTTCGCAAAAACATTTGTTGGAAACATCTCTATCTTGTTGTTATATCTCATAATCGAGTCGTTATAATATTGTCTAGAGTAAGCAATCTTGTTCTCAATACCACTAAGCTCTTCTTGCAACATTAAAAAGTTTTGAGAAGCTTTAAGATCAGGATAGCTTTCAACAACAACATTCAGCAAACCGCCAATAGCTTTTGACATCTTGTCATTAACTTTCATTTTTTCTGATTGTGATTTTGCTTGCATTGCTTGTGATCTTATGTTTGTTATATTTTCTAAAGTCTTGCTCTCATGTTTTACATAACCTTTAACAGTTTCAACAAGGTTAGGAACAAGGTCATATCTTTTCTTTAACTGAACGTCTATCTGTGACCATGCGTTTTTCACATTGTTTCTGCTTACTATTAAGCTGTTATATATTAGAAAACTAATAAACAAAATAATAGCTAAGATTATTATTAATATCCATATTATACCCATATTTATTTCACCTCATACATATTTATGTAATAATATTTTTAAAAACACATCTATTTTTGTTTTTCTATCTTTGAGATTGCTAAAGTTGTTTGAATGATTGTGTCTGGGTTAAGACTAATAGATTGTATACCCTCATTAACCAAAAACTTAGCAAACGTAGGATAATCTGATGGAGCTTGTCCACAGATACCTATATACTTTTTTTTATTTTTTGCTATCTTTATGACTTGGCTTACTAAAGCCTTTACAGCTTCATTTCTTTCATCATAAATGTCTGCTAACAGCTCAGAATTTCTATCAAGACCTAAAGTAAGCTGTGTAAGGTCGTTACTACCTATGCTGTAACCATCAAAGATATCTAAAAACTTCTCTGCTAAGATAACATTTGATGGAATCTCACACATACAGTTTATTTTTATATTTTTTCTATCAACCTTATTTTTCTTAAGCTCATTAATAACTTTCTTTGCTTCGTCTATTGTTCTGCAAAAAGGAACCATTATCTCAAGGTTGGATAACCCAAACTCGTTAACAACCTTGTTGATTGCTTGACACTCTAACCTAAATCCTTCCCTATAGTTACCTTGATAGTATCTAGACGCACCTCTCCAACCAATCATAGGGTTACTCTCTATAGGCTCATACTCTTTACCACCAATAAGGTTAGCATACTCGTCTGACTTAAAATCTGATAATCTTAAAATTACTTTTTTAGGATAAAAGGCTGCAGCTATTCTTGCTATGCCGTATGATAGAATATCAACAAAATATTTTTTCTTGTCTTTATATCCTGACGTAAGATCCTCTATCTGCCATTTAAGGTTGTTATCTTCTATCTTATCAAAATTTATTAAAGCTAAAGGATGTATCTTTATCCAGGAGTTGATAATAAACTCCTCTCTTGCTAAGCCAACACCATCGTTAGGCAAAAAGCTAAGATCAAATGCGTTTTCTGGGTTGCCGATATTTAACATGACTTTTGTTTTTGTTCTAGGAACTTTTTTTAGGTTTTGTGTTATTTTACTAAACTTTACTTCACCTTCATAAACAAACCCACTATCTCCACTAGAACAATCAATGGTTATTTTTTGCTTGTTTTTAAGAACTTTTGTTGCAACAGAAGTGCCAACTATACAAGGAATACCAAGCTCTCTTGCAACAATCGCAGCATGACTTGTTTTTCCACCTTTGTTAGTAATTATTGCTTTTGCTTTTTTCATTATTGGCTCCCAGTCAGGGTCTGTTATCTCTGTGACTAAGATTGTTCCTTCTTTAAAACTATTTATTTCTTTAGAATCTTTAATAACACAAACATTTCCAGAAACAATGTGTTGACCTACAGCAATGCCTTGAAAGATTGGTTGTTTTTTCTCTAAAAGCTTGTAAGTAACATAAGTATTTCTTTTTCTTTGTGACTGAACAGTTTCAGGCCTTGCTTGAACAATAAACATCTCGTTTGTTATTCCGTCTAACGCCCACTCCATATCCATAGGTCTGTACTTGTTTGCTTTTTTTGTGTAATATTCTTCTATGATAACAGCCCATCTTGCTAAAGTAAGAATCTGATCATCAGATATACAAAACTGTTTACGGTGTGTAAGATCTACAGCCACATTCTTTACAGGATTGTTTCCTTGTGTGTTATAGATCATCTTCATTGTCTTAGAACCCAATCTTTTTGAGATTATTGGTTTGTATTTTTTTAAAGTTGGTTTAAAAACAATAAACTCATCAGGATTAACAGCACCCTGAACAACATTCTCGCCTAAGCCATAAGAACCATTAATCAAAACAACATCCTTAAACCCAGTCTCTGTATCTAAAGAAAACATAACACCAGAAGAAGCAAGGTCGCTTCTTACCATTCTTTGGACACATATAGATAACGCAGCGTCAAAATGGTCATACTTGTTATGTTCTCTATAAGAGATAGCTCTGTTTGTAAAAAGAGAAGCAAAACATTTCTTACATGCATCTAAAAGATCTTCAGGACCTTTTATGTTAAGGTACGTCTCTTGTTGTCCAGCAAACGAAGCATCAGGTGCGTCTTCTGCTGTCGCAGAACTTCTTACTGCAACATCAACTTCTTTTACTTTAGATTGTTTTGATAGTTTATAGTAAGCAGTTATTATCTCATCCTCAAGTTCTTTAGGAAAAGGAACGTGCCTTATTAATCTTCTTACTTCTGAGCCTTTCTGAGCAAGCTGTTCTAGGTTATTAATGTTTAGGTTCTTTAAGATTTTTTGTATTTTTTCACGTGCTTTTACTTTTTCAAGGATGTATCTATAAGCATAGGCAGTAATAGCAAAGCCATTAGGAACCCTCACCTTTTTTTTACTTAGATTTTGATACATCTCACCTAAAGATGCATTCTTTCCTCCAACCAAAGGAACATCTTCTATTGAGATTTCATTAAACCATAGTATAAACTTTTCTGATCTTTTGTTCATATTTTCACATATTTTATAATAATTTTATAAATATATATAATAAAAAGTATTTATAAAACAATCCTTTGTAGAAGACAAAGAATATATTGTACAAACAATATTTTTTTATAAAGAAATGTTTTTGTTAGATGTTGAGAGAAAAAGAAAAGGCTTTAAAAAATTGCGCGCCCCTAACGGGGCGCGCATTCTTGGCCAAACAATTTCCGCACTAGTTTAATCGGTTCTGGTTTAGCAAACGGGTTAGGGGTTGACAAACGCGAAAAACAA
>NPIE01050617.1_pt1 | contig 11601 bp, 8 predicted proteins | sample 8637661 | NCBI WGS metagenome assembly NPIE01 (sample SAMN07420842, study PRJNA396082) | bioreactor metagenome | isolation source: sample BA12 brine-fed electro-methanogenic bioreactor BA | place: Japan: Kochi | collected 2016-12-09 | reverse complement strand
TCGATCAACCGGGTCTTGATCCCTTCGGTTTCCATCTGAGCCGCCAGGCGGGCACCGACGCGGCCGCCGCCCACGATCAGGGCGCTCTGGATCGGTTTGATCTGAATGCCGAAAAGCGTCAGCGTGTCTTTGAGCTGGTCGGTGTGGCTCACAAAATACACCAGATCCCCGGGATATATATAATCGCCTCCCCGGGGCACGATCACTTCGTTTTTCCGGACAATGGCCGCGATCAGGGGCCGGTTGTCACCGAACCGGTCATGAAAATCTTTGAGACACATGCCGGCCATGGTGGAATCCGCATCGATTCGGATCCCGGTGTACCGCACTTTTCCGTCGGCAAACGCCCCGATGTCCAGGGCCTGAGGGATATCCACCAGTCTTCGGATGGTTTTGACCACCTCGATCTCCGGGTTGATGATGGTGTCGATGTGCGGGATCTGGGTTTTGAAAATTTCGTGAAAGCGGTCGAAATCGGTGTTTCTGATGCGTGCCAGTTTTTTGGTGTTCGGTGACAGCAGATTGGTGACCAGGCATGCGGTGAGGTTGATCTCGTCACTGTCGGTGACCGCCAGAAGCATGTCGGCATCCTGAACGCCTGCCCGGGTCAGGACAGCCGGACTGCTGCCGGACCCATCGATCACCTGGACATCCAGATCTTCAAACAGGACCCGGGCCAGGTCCGGATCCTTTTCAATGACCACCACCTGTTTGTTTTCCGAGGCCAGGCGGCTGGCGATGTTGTACCCCACCTCTCCGGCCCCGACGATGATTATTTTCACACCCGATCTCCCGCTTGCGTTCAGGTTGTCTGGACGGGGAATTTACTAAAATCAGCCCGGTCTGTCAAATGCTTTGACAGACGGTCTGTTTCTCATTATGATAAAATTTCATAACCATTCCATCCAAATCAAAGAGGTGCCGGATGAAAATTCTGATCGTGGATGACCATGAGAGCAACCTGTATCTGCTGAAAAGTCTTCTTTCGGGAAACGGATATGACGTGATTTCGGCGCCTGACGGCGCCAGAGCGCTCGAGATCATGGCAGCCGGAAACATCGATCTGGTGATCACCGACATTCTCATGCCGGTCATGGATGGATTCCAGTTATGCCGCAAAATCAAGACACATCCCTCTCTGAAAACCACCCCGCTGATCTTTTATACGGCCACGTATACCGGAAAAAAAGATGAAGACTTTGCCCTTAAAATCGGCGCCGACCGATTTATCGTCAAGCCGTGTGAGTCGGACAAGATTCTGGCGGCGGTCAGGGAAGTGCTGGCTGCGGCCGGACAGAGACATGGGGCCGATGCCGGCCCGGTCATCGAATCGGACGAGGCATACAAGCTGTACAGTGAACGGCTGGTGAAAAAACTGGAACAGAAAATGCTGGAGGCGGAACGGGAAATCGCGGCCCGCAAGGCTGCGGAAGAACAACTCCGCAACAGCCGGGAACGGCTGGTCGAAGCCCAGCGACTGGCCGGTATGGGCGATTTTACCTGGGATGTGGCCACCGGTGATGTCACCGGGTCTGAGGCGGTGTTCGAACTACTGGGGTATGATCCTGAAGAGCCCCTGAACATGGATCGAATTCACGCTGAAATCCACCATCCGGATGATGCGGATGACCTGAAGGCATGGGCCGGGGCCAGTATCGATTCCGGCCAGGGAGACCTGCCGCCCAAAGAGTACCGGGTCATCCGGAAAGACGGCAGGGTGCTTTATGTCCGCACCGTGGGCCGGATCGAGAAAAGTCCGGACGGGCATCCCTGGGTGTTTGGAACCATCCAGGACATTACGGCCCGCAAAGAAGCGGAAAAGGAAAAGGAAACGCTTCAAGACCAGCTTAACCAGGCCCAGAAGCTGGAATCCATCGGCCGGCTGGCCGGGGGCGTGGCCCATGATTACAACAACATGCTCAGGGTGATCATGGGGTTTGCGGAACTGGCACTGGGAAAGATCCCTCCCGGGGCTTCCATTCACAACGACATCGAAGAAATTCTCCGGGCAGCCAGACGTTCCAGCGACATGACCCGGAAACTGCTGGCCTTTGCCCGCAGGCAGGAGATCTCTCCACGGATGCTCAACCTGAATGACGTCATCGAAGGCATGCTCCAGATGCTGGGCCGGGTGATCGGAGAAAGAATCCATTTTTCCCGGCACCTGAATCCCGGGTTATGGGATGTGTTCATGGATCCGTCCCAGGTGGATCAGATTCTGTTGAATCTGTGTGTGAATGCCAAAGACGCCATTGAAGAATCCGGTGGCATTCATATTGAAACCGCCAATATCCACCTGGATGACCGTTTCTGCGGGGACCGGCCCGGAGCGGTTCCGGGAGATTTCGTGGCCTTGACGGTGGCGGATGACGGGTGCGGTATGGATCTCCAGACCAGAGAAAAAATATTTGAACCCTTTTTTATAACCAAAACATCGGACAAGGGAACCGGACTGGGCCTGGCTACGGTTTACGGCATCGTCAATCAGAACAACGGGTTCATCCATGTGCAAAGTGAACCGCAACAGGGAACCACTTTTACCGTCTACCTGCCCCGGCATCTTTCCCCTGCATCCTGAATCCGGAACCATAAATCCGGAATACTGAACCAGGATCTTTGATCCGGCATCAGATCATGTGTCGAGCCGGTACCTTGACGCTGATTTGTCAAGGTACCGGCCCATTTGAAAAATCCTTTCTGATTTATAGATCTAACTTATCAGGATCGGCATGCCCAGCAGGGGCCAGATCAGCAGCACGGCCAGGGCCACCAGGGCCATCAGCATAATACTGGCCGGAATGCCGTAACCGAAAAATTCACCCGAAGTGAACTGCCCTGAGTTGTAGGCAATGGCATTTGGGGCAGCTCCCACCAGCAGCAGGAACGGCATGCCCGCAGTAACCAGGGCCGCAAACACGATGACTTCCGGAGCGACGCCCAGGTAAGGCGCCACCACCAGGGCCACGGGCACGGAAATGGCAATGGCGGCCACATTCATGATAAAGTTGGTCATGATCATGACAAAAAAGGCGATGGCCATGACAAACACGAACCAGTGGGCGTTCTGGAAAAACGCCAGCCAGTTGATGGCCAGCCATTCGGCGGCCCCGGTCTGCCACAGGCAGAACCCCATGCTCATGGCACCGGCAAACAGCAGGATAATGTTCCAGGGCACATCTTCCAGGTCCCGGATATCCAGGATGCCCACGATGAAAAACAAGATGGTGGACACCAACAGCACGGCCGCCTTGTTGAACGGCTTGAGTGCGGGAATGAACGACTGCAGCGACAGAAACAGGATCACGCCTAAAATGATGAAAGTGGCGATGATCTCATGGCGAGTTAACGGCCCCATCTCATCGCTGAGCTGCCTGGCTTTTTCCCGCAGACCTGGAATGACCGATTTTTCCGGTTTGAAGAACACCATAAAAAATACCCATAGACCAAACACCATGAGCCAGCCGATGGGAAACATGTAATAGGTCAGTCCGAAAAAAGAGACGGATTTGCCGGTGATTTGCTCAAAAAATCCCAGAGCCACAATCCCCCGGGCCGCTCCCAGCAGGGTGATGATACTCCCGGCTCCGGCCACATAAGCCATGCCGATGAACAATCCCTTGCCGAATTTGGTGGGTTTTTCTTCGTCCGTATATAACGCATAGATGGACAGCAGCAGCGGGTACATGGTGGCGGCCACGGCCGTGTGGGCCATGACATGGGTGAGCAGGGCCGTGACCACAAAGCATCCCAGGTAGATCATGGAGGTGCGTTCTCCCACGATCAACAGCATTTTGTAGGCCAGGCGCTTGGTGATGCCCACCTTGGTGAACACTGTGCCGATGATCAGAGACCCGAAAATAAACAATACCGACGGATCCATGAAATCCTTGAACGCATCTGCGGCCGGCCGGATGAAAAACAGGGCCTGGACCACCCCGATGGCCAGGCCGGTGACCCCGATGGGCACCACTTCAAACACCCACCAGGTGCCGGCTAAAAGAAACAGGGCAATGGCGGCCTTGCCCTGGGGGGATAGATTGAAGGCCTTGCCCATGGGGTCCACGGCATCGGGCCATGGAGGCGAATAGTTTACAATGGCAAACAGGATGATCCCGATCATCAAAAACATGATCCGTTTCCAGTCGATCTGAATACCGGATGAGGCTGTTGTCGATTTCGTATTCATATCACTCCTAAGCTTTTGGGTCGATTAATCATTTGATGCTTTTTATGCTTTTATCCACTGCAAGGCGTTTGTCCCCGCCTTAAAATTCTGTTTTTTCCGCCGGTCTTTAATAAGACAGGGGGGCGGCTTTTGTCAAGCAAAGCGGCAAAAACCACGGTGTCTCATTATCCACCGAAGCGTTTGAGAATATCCTTGATCTTTTCTTCGGTCTGTTTTTTCACCAGCAGCATTTTTTCCGTTTTGGCCTGCTTGATCTTTGCAGCCAGGGCTTCGAGGTCCGCAGGTTTTTCCAAAAGGTCTGTGGCACCGATTTTCATGGCTTCCACGGTTTTTTCCACGGTGGCATATCCGGTGAGCAGGATGATCTGCAGTTCCGGTTTTCTGGACTTGATGTTTTTCAATGCCTCGATTCCGTCCATCCCGGGCATTTTGAAATCCATGACAATGGCATCGAAACTTTCATCCTCCAGCATTTTCAAGGCCTTGTCCGCGGAATCGGCCGTTTTGACCGTCATGCCCCGGGCTTCCATGCGTTCGGACATGATATCTAAAAAATCTTTTTCATCATCCACCAATAATACTTTTTCAGACATGATTTTCTCCTTGTTTTCAAATATCTCAATGCCGGCTCCATATCCGGCAAAAGTCATTCTAGTGCCGGAGGGAGGGAGCACAGACAGAATCCCGCTCCGGAAGCCATTGTTCTGATCGTCATGTTCACCCGTGTCAGCAACGCCTGATCCTCAGGGGTGCTGAACAGGTTTCTTTTTTCCAGTGCCGGACGGAACTCTTGAACAAAACAGATTTCCGGCATTTTCGGGTCAGTGCCGAATCGGACCGTGACCGGTTTTTCAATGTCTGCCGATCCGTCAATCCGGTGTCGGCAAAGAATGTCAACCGCCCGGAATATCAGATGAAGCAATGCAAATTTCGAGGCATGAATCCGGCAGGGAACGGCAGCGGGAATCACGGTCAGGCAGATCCGGTCCTGCCGGAAAATTCTTTCAGCCAGGTGTGCCACCAGATCCACCGCCTCTTCGATGTCTACGGTTTCCACGTCATGGTCCATGCTGTGGGAAAACCGGTTGAACCGTTTCATCATCTCGTCGGCCCGGGCCACCTGTTTTCCGATTTTTTCACTGATGGTTGCCGCTCTCAATGGATCGACAGGGATGTTCTGATGCTGCGCCTTGAGTGTCAGGTCTGACAGCAGTCCGGCGTTCTCATTGATAATGGCCAGAAAATTCTTCATGTCATGGGTCATGGCCGCAGACAAGGTCCCGAAAAATTTGATATCATTCCTGGTTGGTGACATGAAGCGCTCCCTGGGAGGTGGTTTTTGAAGCAGGCTCGACCGGTATGCCGGTTCTGGGCAGATGCAAAGAACCATCCGATGCCGGCGGCCGGGTCGCTTTCACCGGCAGGGTCAAGACAAACCGGGTGCCTTTTCCCAGGATACTTTTGACCGTGATATCGCCGCCCATCTCCCGGATCAATCCGTAGGTGATGGCCAGGCCGAGGCCCGCGCCCCAGCGGTCGTTCCGTGATGAAAAAAACGGTTCGAAAATTTTGGGCAGGTCTTCCGGAGAGATGCCCCTGCCGGTATCGGACACGGTGATGGTTACAAGATCGGGGCTGTTTTTTGATACCGATATGGTCAGGACTCCACTGGATTCCATGGCGGTGATGGCGTTTTCCGCTAGGTTTAGAAAGATCTGAAGCAGGCTGCTGCGGTCGCATTCAAACCCGGGAACCGCCGGTATGGGGGGCACCTGAACGGCAATATGCCGGCGGTGTGCATCGGTCTCCACGAGAGCCAGTACCTGGGAGATCACCTCTTCAATATCCACCGGTTCTACGCTGGGTTCCATGTGCCGGGCAAAATCCAGGAGCTGCCGGGTGATGGTGCCGCAGCGTTTCACCGCCTCCAGCACGTCTCCGGCCAACGGCAGAAGCCGCTGATCGGGCCATTCTCCCTTGCCAAGGGTCAGCAGGTCCACGATCAAACCGGTTTTCTGGTTGATAATATCCAGGGGATTGTTGATCTCATGGGCCACGCCCGAGGCCAGCCGGCCGATGGATGCCAGGCGGTTGGCATGTTCTTCGTGGTGGAGGGCCTCGATGCGCCGGCGCTCCGATGCATGGATCCGGCCCACCAGGTAGGTGGCCATGCCCATGATGGACAAGAGGATCAGGACGATGCTCACACACAGAAACCAGAGCATCTTGAGCCGGGGTTTGAGCCAGAGCTCCCTGAGCCAGTTCGCCTGACGCAGCTGAACCAGGGTCAGAGGGGTGCCGGCGATTCTGGCATATCCGGCCAGCACATCCGTTCCATCCGGAGTCTGCATGTCCACAATGCCATCGGCTTGGGTAAACGGGGCGGAATTCAGGCGGGCTGCGCCTTCAGCCGGACCATAATAAAACGATGGGGTCACCAGTTTACCGGTGGCATCGATCAGAAACAGGTCATTGTCCGGACCGGTGTTCAACCGGTGAAACGCATCCTGCCACAGCATTCCGGCAGCCGTGATGGACGGGTTGTCCGCCAGGGAGACGGCCATGACACTGGAAAGGGCGGCAAGGCTGGTGCGCATGCGGGTGTTGGACTCGGTTTCGATCGTGCGGCGGGTCAGGCTGAAATCCACCAGGGTCATGACGATGAGCGGAGAAAGTGCAAGAATCGAGGTGAGCAGGACAATCAGTTTCCATTTGCGTTTGAGATTCAACCCGCTGTGACTGCCGGGGTCATCCGGGTGATCCCAGAAGGCGGGTTTGAGTCGCTGAAGGAAAGTCATGGCTGCGGGAAACCTGTGTCAAAAGGCTGTCTGGAATCGGCCGGGTCCGAGGATCCTGATCGCGCATTGACTTGACTTTGCTGGATGGCGGCATTCAGCTGGTCGATATCGACAGGCTTTTGAAAATAGGCACAGGCCCCCAGTTTCATGCAGGTTTTCCGATCCTGCTCCGATCCGTGTCCGGTCAGAACGATCACCCGGATGGATGGATGGGTCTGTCTGATCTGCTGCAACACCTGTATCCCGTCCATGCCCGGCATTTTCAAGTCGATGATCATCACCTGGGGAGGATGGGACAGAACCTGCGTCAGTGCGGTTTTTCCATCAAACACGGCATGGGTATCCATGTCCCGCATCTGGAGCCGTTCAGACAAGGTTTCGACAAACTCCTGTTCATCATCCACCAGCAGAATTTTCAATCTCATGGCCGATTGCTTTCTTTATGGATGAACCGGGCCGGGCGCCAGGTATTGCATTCCATTTTAACATATGTTACCTATCCCATTGGTTTCTTCCTCTTTGTCCTTTAGGTGAAATTAATTAAAGAACTTAGGTCCAAAAGTCAAGGCGAAACATGGAAAACACGGTGCCTGAAAAGGCAAAGCTGCTGGAAAAACTCAGGGCCAACGGATTCAATGTACCCGATTTTGTGTATGTGTCGGCCCAGAAATTCAAAACCGAGGATTTCAAGGAACTCAAGGCATTTCTGGATATCCACCGGGAAAGCTACAAGGTGATCGCCAGAAGCGCCCATCCCCGGGAATCGGAATACAAGGGCGGGACGTTCGATTCCCTGGAAACCTATGCGGATATCGGGGGCATCATCTATGCCAGAAACCGGATCATCAAACTGGCGGAAACCGCCAAACGTCTGTCGATAAAACGTCAGCGGATTTTCAACGACGCCCCGCCCATCGATCTGGAACAGATGGGGGTGATCGTGATGCCGTTTGTCAACGGATCCTCGGTCATGGCCAAGATGATTCACAACTATTGGGAATTCGGGTATTGCCGGAACCGGAACCAGAAGGTACAGACCGAACCCCATATCACCCGGGTCCCTCATGACCGGAGTCTTTTTCAGCTTTCCCGGGCCATCCAGAAAAAACTGGGGTTCAAGTGTGAGATCGAGTATATCATTTCCACGGAAGGGGATATCCATGTGGTCCAGGCCAAGGACATCTCCCGCATCGAAACCCTGGAGGAAAAACTCAGTGAACGCTCCGTACGGCTGGACGGGGTCCGGCGCATCAGAAAACAGCGCAACTACCGGGAACGGCCGGTATATGTCATGGACAACAAGGCGTTTTACATCGATCTCATCACCCGGTGTGAAGAACTGATTCAGGCGGACACAGCTCCGGGGTCTGCCGTCATGGACGAAATTGTCGACTGCGTGGCCGCCTACGAAGCCGAACTGGAAACATTCTCCCTCAAGCACCAGCGGTTCGCCGTACTGGGGTATGCCATCCATGACTCAGGCGAATTGTATCAGATTGCCAACCATTATCTGGATGATTATCCGGAGCAGCAGAAAAAACTGTCCAAAGCCCTTCACAACAATCTGTACCAGATCGATATCTTTCTGGCCGAGGCCGATACCCTGATCGCCAAGGACAGGTTCCGGGTGAACCTGTGCAGCCATGATGCCTATGGAATCGATACCGTGAGAAATCCTTTGTGGTGTGCGTTCTGGCAGGAAGACCGGCATGATGCCGTGGTGCGGGAGTTCCAGCGCCTGGGGTTCAAGACGGGCGATACCGTGGGGATCGACATCGGGGCGGATGAACGGCCCGTGGTGTACAGACACTGATTTGTCAGGCGTTTGGTCTTTTCCAGGATTCAAACTTTTTTTACTCAGAGGTTGTGCCGGAGAATTTTTTTATGGTATACGATTCCGGATATGGATACCACATCTTTTGAAACGGTAGAATTTTCAAAAATCCTCTGAAATGAAATGGAGTGAAAGGCACGACAATGAATCAGTTGCAGCAATTGACAGACAGAATCATCAGCCGTGTGAACGTGAACCTGGATGAGTTTGGATTTGATACGGAAAACTTTGTGACCCACGCACTGGATCATGAAAAAATGCTCAAATTCTATGCATTTTACGGCATCACCTCCCAGCATCCCATCTATTTTCATTTTAAAAATTCCAATATTGCCGGCAGCTATTTTTTGGGTAAATGTTATGTCGGACGCTCCGCCATTTATAAAAGTGATATCCGTGGAGACGAACTCAAACGCAAGGGGGACAAAGTCCAGTGTGCCAAGGATATCCCTCTGGTGGAAGATGAGATGATCACCATTCGGGACAGCCTGCTTTATAAAACGCTGGTACACAGCAATTCCCATAATCTTGAAAGTCCGGAAGAGTTCTGGATCAGGAATACCATTTCCTGTCATTATGCCAACATCCATGGCTCGACCATGGAAGGATGTTTTCTGGGCCCTTTTGCGACTGTGGATCTGATGAATCTGCATTCATGTGTGGTGGGAGAATTTTCCTATGTTCAGGTGGGGGAGCTGTTTCATCAGGAAATCGCACCAGGTACCGTTTGGATCAAGAATGCGGATTATGAATTCAAATTTGCGTTCAGCAGGGATGCGCTGGATTATTTTGTGGGCATCAATGAACAATTTCAACCCCGGGGCATTATGTATGATTTTGTCAGGGAACGGGAAGAAGCATATGAAAAGCTTTTCGATGTCATGAATCTGGCGCCGTTTCAAACCCCGGCCAGTTCCACAGTCAACCGGTATGCCGTAATCCGCGGGAAAACCCGTATCGGTGAAAACGTGCTGGTGTCCCAGCGGGCATTTCTGGAAAGTGCAGAGATGGGGGATGGCTCCAATGCCCAGGAAAATACCTATATTATCCATTCCCGTCTGGCCGGCATGTGCATCACGGCCCATGGCGGCAAGATCATTCATGCGGATGTGGGACAGGGGTGTTTTGTGGGGTTCAACGCGTTTCTCAACGGCAAGGAAACCGCCCGCATTCATCTGGGGGAAGGGTGTATCGTGATGCCACACACCATCATGGACCCGGAACACCCGATTCATGTTCCGGATGATCATCTGGTATGGGGGCTGATCCGGACCCAGGAAGATGTCAAGGAGCACACCATTGCCCTGGATGACCTGGCAGAGGTGCGGGACAGCCTGACCATCGGGAAAATGACCTTTTCCGGCAAAGGCTCAGTCTTCATCGAGGCATTTAAAAACAGGCTCCACCATATTCTGCTGCTCAACGGTGCGTTATTTAAGGATGGCGAAAAAAGAGGCCATGCCCAGGATGACCAGCACATCTCGTTCAACATCATTCAACCCTACCGCACCGGAGAACGCAAAGGCCTGTATCCGTCCATCCGGATTAAACCCTGATCCTCCTGCAGGGCTTGATCCTGAAAGGTGTTCCGGCCCCGGCCGCCACAGAGATGTTTGGCCGGGGCCGGAATCGTTACAAGAGGGTCAGATCCCAGTTCCACAATCCCGGCCGGTTTTTGAGAAACGCCCCTTTGGGGACCGCTTCCTCCAGCGTGACAAAACAGGTGTATCCCGCCTGTTCCAGCGTTTTCCGATGGGACGTCAGGTCCAGGGGCCAGTTGGGATAAATATAATTCAGGTCATTGGACCGGGTGACCCAGGCCCCTTCTTTTTTCGGGCTGATAAAAAAATCACTGGGAGACAGGTCCGGGGAGAGGGCACGGGAAACCACCAGGGGCCAGTTCCCCTGGATGACGATCCCCAGAGGAAGGGCGGAAGATGCCGGCAGGGACAGCAAATTTTTTTTATCCAGCTCCGGTGAAACGATCACACCGCTGAATCCAAGCGTTTTCAGTTCCTGAACGGCCGGGGTGTTGGTGATGTTGCAGAAGGGCCCGGCCCACAGGTTCAATCGGGCCGGATGGTCAAACAGGCTGATCTGCCATACCGAATTGAGAACAAAGTGGCGGGCCCCTTTTTTCAGGGCTGTGGCGATATACTGGCGGCACATGGGCTCTTCTTTGGGAAAAATGGATGGGTCCAGCCACAGCCAGGTGGTTTTATCCGGGCGGGTACTGTACCGGCTGCCGGAAATCCAGATACCGGATGCCCCTGATGGATTGCGCCCCCCCTGCAACCTCCGGGATACGCGAATGTCAATGATTCGGTCCCGCATCCGGGATGACCGGTGTGCCTGGGATGGTTTTCGGTCCGGGATAACCACTGCCGCCGGGACGGGGCGAACCGGAATCCGTTCCATGCCTGTGAGTTCCGCATCCAGTTCTTCAAGGTGATGTGTCAATTCGTCTGTCCGGCGGTCGATCAGATGAACCGGGGTCCCTTTTTTCACTTTGTGGTGCATCGAACGGGGCAGGGGGAACTTCCCTTTTCTGGGAACGCTCCGGGTGACTTTGTGAATAAAGTGGCCGGCATCTTCTTCATTGCCGATTCGCAGCAGATCCTGAGGGAACAGTGCTTCTCTGGTGTTGAAAAAGGGAGCTGCCGGGTTGTTGGTGCGGCCCAGAAACAGGCCGGATCCGGTATCGTCCTGGTGCTCCAGGGGATTCTGCGTCCGGTGGGACAGCAGGTTGTAGTGAGTGAACGGCCGTCCCATGGCATGGTCCA
>NPIE01023297.1_pt1 | contig 11636 bp, 18 predicted proteins | sample 8637661 | NCBI WGS metagenome assembly NPIE01 (sample SAMN07420842, study PRJNA396082) | bioreactor metagenome | isolation source: sample BA12 brine-fed electro-methanogenic bioreactor BA | place: Japan: Kochi | collected 2016-12-09 | reverse complement strand
AAACCTAATTCCTTCATTAACACAGGCGCAACTTCGTTTTGATATTTTTCTCTTAATACATTCATTCTCTAACTCCCAGCTGGCCTATTCATCAATTAAGGCATTGCATTTTTTGCAAATTCTTGACTTCTTATCACCTTGTTCTGATTTTCCAACCCGTGTTGGTTTTCCACATTTCGGGCATACCAACATCACATTGGATATATCAATTGATGATTCGAAGCGTACCATACCAGGGTTGATGGTTCGTCCTTGTGACTGTACTTGTTTCTGGTGTTTGCTACGCAGGTTTACACCTTGAATAACAATACGCTTATCTTCAGTCAGGACTTTGATCACCTCGCCCTTTTTACCTTTATCTTCGGCACGACCTGTTACTACTACAACAGTATCGCCTTTACGAATTTTTGTACCCATTGGCTATACTCCTACCATTTCCTACAGCACTTCCGGAGCCAGTGAGACGATCTTCATAAAACCTTTTTCACGTAATTCACGTGCAACAGGTCCAAAGATACGGGTCCCTTTTGGGTTCTGTGTTTCGCCGTCAAGAATAACAGCTGCATTATCATCAAAGCGGATGGAGGAACCATCCTCACGGCGCCATTCTTTCGCACAGCGTACGATAACGGCTTTGACAATGTCGCTTTTCTTCACAGATCCTTGTGGAGTTGCAGATTTTACTGTTCCAACAACAATATCACCTACTCGACCATAATGAACTACTGAGCCACCCATAACATGGATAACCAAAAGCTCTTTAGCTCCGGTATTATCAGCAACTTTTAATCTAGATTCTTGCTGGATCATACCTATTCTCCTTCAACAATCTTTCCAGCGTCAGCTGGTTCGCCGGTACGACGGACTATTGATTGCACAACCCAGCGCTTTTCGCGAGAGATCGGTTTGCTTTCTACAATCGTAACTTTGTCGCCAACATTACAACCGAGTTCATCATGAGCTTTGAAGCGTTTTTTGTTATGAACTACTTTTTTGTAAAGTGGATGACGAAAAGTGCTTGTAACTTCAACAATCACGGTCTTCATCATTTTATCGCTGGTGACAACACCTGTTAATCGACGTCGACTATTCATGCTTCACCTTCCTGTGCCCGTGCCAAATCACGCTCATGGAGAATTGTCTCCAATTGTGCGATTTGACGACGAACTCTTTTTAATCGACTGGTATCAGTTAACTGCCCGGTCACAACCTGAAATCTCAAGTTCATTAACTCTTGGCGAGTGTCATCGATACGACTGCGAATCTCTTCATCAGACATATTTCGAATTTCAGAAGTTTTCATCATTCTTGTTCTCCTGCAACTGGTTCAGTCCGCCCAACAACCTTCGTTTTAATCGAAAATTTGTAACTTGCTTGTTTTAATGCATGCAAGGCAGCTTCTTCAGGTACACCAGCTAATTCGAACATCATACGACCAGGTCGGACAACAGCCACCCAATATTCCACATTACCTTTACCTTTACCCATACGGGTTTCAGCAGCTTTTTTGGTATATGGTTTATCTGGGAAGATGCGAATCCATACCTTTCCACGTCGTTTCATATATCGGACGATAGCTCTACGTGCAGCTTCAATTTGGCGGGCTGAAACATAACCAGGTTCAAGTGCTTGCAGGCCATAATCACCATTCAGCAACTCAGCACCTCGCAATGCTTTTCCGCGCATACGACCACGCATTTGCTTTCGCCATTTAACACGTTTTGGCATCAACATAGTAATTGTTTCTCCTTACTACTCACTAACATAAACGCCTTCAGTGCGTTCGAATTTCTCTTCCGCCTCTGGCATTACGTCGCCTTTGTAAATCCATACTTTGATACCGATTTGACCGTAAGTAGTCGAGGCTTCATAGCGAGCGAAATCAATGTTCGCACGTAAAGTTTGAAGAGGAACGCGTCCTTCTCGTAACCAAACGGTACGTGCCATTTCTGCACCAGCTAAACGACCAGAAACCTGAATTTTGCAGCCCTTTGCGCCTTGGCGTATTGCCTGACCAATTGCACGTTTCATTGCTCGACGATAAGCAATACGGCGTTCAATTTGGCTTGCAATATTGACAGCAACCAGGAAAGCATCCAGATCAGGAACTTTTATTTCTTTGATGTCCAGATCCACTTTTTCTCCGGTTAATGTTTCTAAGTCACTGCGGACTTTTTTAACATTTTCACCTTTTCGACCAATCAAGATCCCTGGTTTAGCCGTGTGAACGATCACACGAATTTTGCTTGGAAAGCGTTCAATTTCAACTCGTGAAACACCAGCTTTCACTGAATACTCTTGCAACATCTTTCTGATTGCAAGGTCTTGATTCAGTTGATCGCCATAACTATTCGGTTTGGCAAACCATCTTGCATCCCAGGGCTGAATAATGCCCAGTCGGTATCCTATCGGATGAACTTTTCGACCCATATTATCTCCTACATTTCCTTTGTTAACTCTTGATCACCTGGATCTTATTCCCGTTCACGTAAGACCACATTGACATGTGATGAACGTCGTAAAATCGGTTTAAATCGACCGCGTGCACCAAATCGTCTCCAGCGACGGGTCGGTGCTTCATCAGCAGTGATCATGTAAACAAACAAGTCATCCCGGCTAATACCGAAATTCTCTTCCGCATTGGAAATAGCTGAGGTCAATAATTTTTCTACAGGCTTTGCAGCACTTTTTTGCAAGAATTTTAATGTATTGATTGCATCAACCACTGGTTTTCCACGTACAACGTCCACCACAAGGCGAACTTTTTGTGCGGAAATCGGTAAATAGCTTAATTTTGCGCGAATGTCTGTTGCCATATCCTATCTCCCTCTTGAAGATTTTTCAGCAACATGACCGCGGAAAGTACGTGTCGGTGCGAACTCACCTAAACGATGACCAACCATGTTCTCGGTTATATAAATCGGAACATGTCGGCGACCATCGTGGACTGCAATTGTGTGACCCAACATTTGTGGGAATATAACACTTGCACGGCTCCAGGTGCGAACCACTTTCTTCTCTCCACGGGCATTCATCTGCTCAATTTTCTTTAATAATTTCGGCTCAACAAATGGCCCTTTTTTCAACGATCGAGACATAATTATCCTCTCAAACCTTTAACATCTATCCGCGTTTACCGCTTGAACGACGACGAACAATGTATTTGCTCGTATTTTTATTCCGGCGGGTCTTGTATCCCAAAGTTGGTTTACCCCACGGGCTCTTAGGCCCAGGCATACCAATCGGTGAACGACCTTCACCACCACCATGTGGATGGTCTCTTGGAGACATTGCTGAACCACGTACGGTTGGGCGGATACCCATATGGCGCTTGCGTCCTGCTTTTCCCAGTTTGATGTTCTTGTGGTCCAAATTTCCTACCTGACCAACAGTCGCGTAGCAAACCTGGCGCACCAAGCGAACTTCACCGGATGGCAAACGAACTTGAGCATAGTCACCTTCTTTTGCCAAAAGCTGAGCAGCAGAGCCAGCGGATCTAACCATTTGCCCTCCTCGTCCTTCCTTCAGTTCAACATTGTGAATCATTGTTCCGAGAGGAATACGAGAGATTGGCAAGCTATTTCCAGGTCGAATTTCAGCTTCTGACCCCGAAACAACCGTATCACCAACTTTTAAACCTACAGGTGCTAAAATGTATCGTTTTTCACCATCAACGTAAGTCAATAATGCAATACGAGCGGTACGATTTGGATCGTATTCAATAGCGCTAACAGTTGCAGGAATATTGCGTTTGTCCCGTTTGAAATCAATCAAACGGATGTAACGTTTTTGTCCACCGCCGCGATGACGAACTGTAATTCGTCCATATGAATTACGTCCAGAATGTGCCTTCCGAATGACAATAAGCGAACGCTCTGGTTTTGATTTGGTGATTTCTTCAAAGCTATACCCGGTCATATCACGTTGACCAGGGGTAACGGGTTGATAAATTTTGATAGCCATTATTCAACCCCTTCAAAGATTGCAATACTGTCTTCTGGTGCTAATGTAACGATTGCTTTTTTGTAACCAGGATTGCGAACCGCTAATCTTCGGCTACGTGCTCTGCGTGTTCGTTTTGCAGGAACATTGATAATATTCACTTTCAAAACCGTCACATCAAAGATCTGTTCAACCGCGTCTTTCACCAACGTCCGTGTGGAATTTCCATCAACTTCAAAGACGTATTGATGCAATGAGTTTGCCTGGTAATTTGTTTTTTCAGTCACCAAAGGACGGCGGAGTACATCATAAATAGTTGTCATTGCTTCCTCCTACCTACCCCAGAAAACTTTCTACAACATTCAGAGATGCTAAAGGAAATACCACTTTCTGATATTTCAAAAGATCACGAATATTGATGTAACTAGCTAAAAGCACTTTGGTTCCTGGCAAGTTATTCGCTGAGCGAAGTACTTCCTCGAACGCTGCTTTTTCCGGAATTATAACCAGTGCGGTATCCTGACCAACCAAGTTGTTCAGCACACCAGCCATCACACGAGTTTTTACATCCGGTAATGCTAATTCATCAACAACTACAATAGAGTTCTCTGATGCTTTTACAGACAGTGCGGAACGCAGTGCAGCCCGACGCATTTTACGCGGCATGGCTTTGTCATGTGAACGAGGATGGGGAGTGTGTATGCGGCCACCACCTTTCCACTGCGCAGCACGAATTGAACCTTGGCGGGCACGCCCAGTGCCTTTTTGATGCCATGGTTTACGACCACCACCTGCGACTTCATTACGAGTCTTGGTGTCATGCGTTCCGAGGCGAGCGTTTGCCATCTGGCGAACAAAAGCCTGGTGCATTAAATCTACGTTAATTGGGGCTTCAAAAATTGCGGGTGATAACTCCACAGTTTTTACTTTTTTACCCTCAATGTTTAAGACATCTACTTGCATAGTCTCTCAGCTCCCTTAGTTCTTTCGTGCCTCTTTAACCAGCACCAACCCACCTTTTGGTCCAGGCACTGATCCACGCACACCTATAAGATTCCGTTCCTCATCTAAAAGAACAACTTTTAAGTTTTGCGCTGTTACGCGCTCGTCGCCCATATGTCCTGGACCACGTGCGCCTTTATAGACACGACCTGGAGTCGTACCTGCACCTCTTGATCCTGGGGCACGGTGTCGATCAGATTGACCATGGGTTTTTGGACCACCACGGAAATGGTAGCGTTTTACAGCACCAGCGAAACCTTTACCTTTAGAGGTACCGACTACATCAACAAACTCGCCAACAGTAAAGACATCAACGGACAATTTGTCACCTTCAGTTACTTCTGGTGATTTAACGCGAAATTCGCGTAAAAACTTCAGAGGAGGTAAATTAAGGTTATTACGATTTAAATGCCCTTTTTGTCCATTGGTTAGGCGTTTTGGTTTCACCTCGTTATATCCCAACTGTACAGCGGTATAACCATCACCCTCAACTGTACGTACCTGGGTAACATAACAAGGCCCAGCTTCGATAACGGTTACCGGAACTGCGGCACCATTTTCATCGAAAATCTGGGTCATACCGATTTTCTTGCCAATTAGCCCTTTCAACATATCAGTTTTCTCCTTGTTATATGAATTGCCAGGACTGTCAGCTTGGGCTAAGCTGCATCATCCCCGTATACTGAGCAGTAAGTTGTTCGCTGCAAAACTCCGCATCTTTTCCAGTTCGCGCACGAGACCACTCTTACTCAGCCTAAACGAAGCAGGTTTTCGTTAAACCCGCAACCTATCAAATATATCATGACTTTCACATTTTGAGAAGGATAACGCCTGTCATCCTCCTCAAAATCACTTACTTAATTAACGTTCTGATTTACTAAATCTTAATTTCGATATCGACACCAGCGGGTAAATTTAACCGCATGAGCATATCAATGGTTTTTGAATCCGGTTCCAGTACATCGATTAATCGATTGTGAGTGCGAATTTCAAAATGCTCGTGTGAATCTTTATCAATAAAAGTTGATCGACGAACTGTGAATCGCTCTTTCTTAGTTGGCAATGGAACTGGTCCAACTACCTTTGCCCCTGATCGTTCAGCAGTATCTACGATACGTTTTGCAGACTGATCAAGAACACGATGATCATAAGCCTTTAGTCGAATACGAATACGTTGTTTAGCCATTTACCACCTACTCAATAATCTTTGTGATCACGCCAGCGCCTACGGTCAGGCCACCTTCGCGAATAGCAAATTTTGAACCCTGTTCCAATGCCACTGGTACGATCAGTTCAACCATCATGTTGACATTATCACCAGGCATGACCATCTCTACACCTTCCGGTAAGGTGATTGACCCAGTTACGTCCATGGTGCGGATGTAGAACTGGGGCCGGTATCCAGGGAAGAACGGTTTGTGTCGTCCACCTTCATCACGGCGTAATACGTATACTTCTGCCATGAATTTGGTGTGCGGGGTAATGCTGCCCGGTTTGGCGATCACCATGCCGCGCTCTACTTCTTCTCGGCTCACACCACGCAATAACAATCCGAGGTTGTCTCCAGCCATTCCCTGATCCAACAATTTGTGGAACATTTCTACGCCAGTACATACCGAGCTCATGCTCTTTTCGCGCAAACCAACGATTTCTACTGGTTCACCTACTTTGATGACACCACGATCCACTCGTCCTGTTACCACGGTCCCGCGACCTTTGATCGAGAATACGTCTTCCACTGGCATCATGAAGGGTTTGTCCATTTCACGCGCTGGTTCTGGTATGTAGCTATCTACTACGTCCAATAACTCGCGAATACTGTCGTATTCGGGTGCCATCGGATCGGTTGAGGTGCTTTCCAATGCTTTCAATGCTGAACCTTTGACGATCGGGGTTTCATCTCCCGGAAAGCCATATTCGCTCAACATTTCCTGTAACTCTAATTCAACCAACTCTAACAATTCCGGATCGTCCATTTGGTCGGTTTTGTTCAAATACACGACGATGCTCGGCACTTCCACCTGGCGCGCTAATAATACGTGCTCGCGGGTCTGTGGCATCGGGCCATCAGGTGCTGCTACGACTAAGATGGCTCCATCTACCTGTGCCGCTCCGGTGATCATATTTTTAATGTAGTCACGGTGACCAGGCATGTCCACGTGCGCATAATGTCGTTTTGCGGTCTGGTATTCTACGTGCGCAATATTTATGGTGATCCCTCGGGCTTTTTCTTCCGGTGCATTGTCGATACTATCATATGCTCGGTATTCCCCGAATCCCATTAGCTGACTGACCTTGGTGATCGCTGCTGTGAGCGTGGTCTTTCCATGGTCAATATGTCCCATTGTTCCCACATTCAGGTGGGGTTTACTGCGATCAAATTTCTCCTTCGCCATTCGACTTGTTCTCCTTAAAAATCCAGATGATTAATTTAATAATTTAATATACGATGAGCCACAGAGTCTGAAACAGGAGCATAATGGTTGAATTCCATTGAAAATACTCCTCGCCCCTGTGTTGCAGATCGCAATTCTGTAGCATAACCAAACATTTCCGCTAATGGGACCAAAGCACGCACAGCTTGTGAATTACCGGGTCTCATATCAGTTCCCTGAATTTCACCACGTCTTGCATTTACCTGTCCCAAAATTTCACCTAAGTAATCTTCGGGTATTACAATTTCTACCTTCATTATGGGTTCCAATAAGGTAGGTCTACCTTTTTGGAAAGCCTCTTTGAAGGCAAATACCGCAGCCATTTTAAAGGCCATTTCACTTGAATCAACTTCATGATAAGAGCCATCAACCAGGGATACTTTCAAATCCGTGACAGGATATCCTGCCAATATACCCGATTGAGATGCTTCATTAATTCCATTTTCAATGGCTTTGAAATATTCTTTTGGTACCGTACCACCGGTAATCTTTTCTTCAAAGACAATCCCCCCACCCCGTTCCAACGGTTCCATATTGATGACAACATGACCATATTGGCCATGACCACCGGATTGTTTTACATATTTATAACTTAAACCAGTTACAGGATTTTGGATGGTCTCACGGTAGGATACTCTTGGTCGTCCAACATTCGCCTTAACATTGAACTCGCGCATCATGCGATCAACCAGAACATCTAAGTGCAATTCGCCCATCCCTGAAATAATGGTTTGTCCAGTTGCATCATCGGTATGCACGCGGAATGTTGGGTCTTCTTCAGATAATCTGCGTAACGCTTCCCCCATCTTGTCCTGATCTGCAGTGGTTTTTGGCTCAATTGCAATCGCAATGACAGGTTCCGGAAAACTGATTGTCTCGAGGACAACAGGTTTGCTTGGCTGGCATAATGTGTCACCAGTGAAGGTGAACTTCAATCCTAAAATAGCACCAATATCACCCGATGGGATGAATTCTACATCCTCACGGCGATCAGCATACATTCGGATCAAGCGTCCAACGCGTTCCTTTTTTCCTTTTGTGGGATTCAGGACTGATTCACCAGCTACTATTCTCCCTGAATACACACGGAAATAAGCTAAGCGACCAACATAAGGATCACTCACAATTTTGAAAACTAGTGCGCTTAAATATTCATTATCTGCTGTCGGTAATTGAATAATTTCTTCCCCATCGAGTGATGTTGCTTTTACAGCAGGGACATCAAGTGGTGAAGGAAGATATTCGATAACAGCATCTAAGATAGGTTGAACACCTTTGTTCTTCAAGGAAGATCCACAAAATACCAACGTAGCCTTATTATCAAGCACTGCTTGTCGCAAAGAGCGCTTCAGTTCTTCGTTGCTAATCGTTTGCCCGTCCAGGAATTTTTCAATGAGGTCATCATCCAACTCAGCAGTTTTTTCCACCAATTGCATTCTGGCGAATTCTGCAGCGTCTTTTAATTCTTCTGGAATTTCGACAACCGAATACTCTCTACCTTCTGGATCATCCCAGAGGATAGCTTTCATTTCTAAGAGATCAACCACACCTACAAAATTCGCTTCCGCACCAATTGGCAGTTGCATTGCAATTGGATTAGCGCCTAAACGATCGACAATTGATTGAATGGAACGCTCAAATGAAGCACCCATTCGATCCATTTTATTGATAAAGCAAATTCTAGGAACGAGGTAACGGTCAGCCTGTCGCCATACGGTTTCACTTTGTGGCTCAACGCCTTGCACAGCATCAAAAACGACGATTCCGCCATCAAGCACCCTTAACGAGCGCTGAACTTCCGCAGTAAAATCGATGTGGCCAGGTGTGTCAATAATGTTAAATTGATAATCTTTCCACTCGGCTGTAACAGCAGCAGAAACAATTGTGATACCACGTTCCCGTTCCTGAGCCATCCAATCGGTAACGGTAGTACCCTCATCAACATTACCAATCCTGTATGTCTTGCCGGTATAAAACAGAATTCGTTCAGTAGTTGTAGTTTTACCAGCATCAATGTGAGCAATGATACCGATATTTCTGACTCGCTCAAGTGGAAAAGATCTTTGCATGCTTACCTTTTACCTATACGCGGTAATGAGAAAAAGCACGGTTTGCTTCTGCCATCTTGTGGGTTTCTTCACGTTTTCGAACTGAAGCACCCTGACCAGTAGCTGCATCCATAAGTTCCGCTGCAAATTTCTCAGAGAATGAACGGCCAGAACGTGAGCGGGATGAACCAATAATCCAACGAATTGCTAAAGCAACGCGACGGTCAGATGCTACTTCCATTGGCACCTGATAGGTGGCTCCACCAACACGACGAGGGCGAACTTCCATCATTGGACCAACATTTTTCAAAGCTGTGTCCAAAACCTCGATCGGATGCTTGCCTGTCTTTTGTTCAACAATTTCCAGTGCATCATAAACGAGATGTGTTGCGACGCTCTTCTTTCCATTCTTCATAATATGATGAATGAAAGTCTGAACATAAACATTATTATATTTGATATCGGGAGGAGTAATTCTCTGCTCCGGACTTGTTCGACGCATTTGTCAATCTCCGTTCTTTTTAATACTTATTTCTTAGGTCGTTTTGTGCCGTATTTTGAACGACCCTGTCCACGATTGGATACACCGGTACTATCCAGCGTACCACGAACAATATGATAACGTACACCAGGTAAGTCTTTTACACGACCACCACGGACGAGAACAACAGAGTGCTCTAGCAATTGGTGACCTTCACCTGGAATATAAGCTGTTACTTCAAGCCCATTGGTTAAACGAACACGAGCAATTTTGCGAAGAGCAGAATTTGGTTTCTTCGGGGTCATTGTACGAACGACGGTACATACACCACGTTTTTGAGGTGAACCTTTTTCCTGTTTGGTACGGCTCTGTTTCATATTATTAAGTGTGTACAACAAAGCAGGAGCTTTACTCTTACCTTTTCTGGTCTGGCGACCTTTTCGAATTAGTTGGTTTATAGTTGGCACGTTCTCTTGCCTCCAAAATAAAAACTCAGATTTTTTTCAACAATTAAGGCCATCGCTCTTGATGATGGCCTCGACAATACGCCGGTAATTCAGACAACAAGTTTGTCCGATAGGCAACGAGGGCAGATTATATCATGGGCAACTTTCTCAGTCAAGGAAATTTATCCTACCCCAGACCTCCTAATCCACCGCCAAGGCCTAATAATCCGGTTTCCAATTTAGGTGGTTTCGCACGTTCTTCATCTTTTCCGAAGCGTACATTATCACCATTATCCATCACAGCTTCTACAGAAAGACCCAGTGACTGCAACTCCTTTACCAGTACACGGAATGAAGCGGGTAAACCAGGTTCTTCAATCTGGTCGCCTTTGACAATTGCTTCATAAGTCGCAACACGACCTTGAACATCATCTGATTTTACCGTCAACATTTCCTGCAGGGTGTAAGCAGCGCCGTAAGCTTCTAAAGCCCAAACTTCCATCTCACCGAAGCGTTGCCCACCAAATTGTGCTTTACCACCCAGGGGTTGTTGGGTGACCAAGCTGTATGGGCCTGTGGATCTTGCGTGAACTTTATCTTCAACCAAATGGTGGAGTTTTAACATCGTCATCACACCCACCGTAACTGGTTGATTGAATGCTTTACCTGTTTTCCCATCACGTAAAACCATCTTGCCGTAAATGGGTATCGGTTTGCCGCTAGCATTCATGAATTCCACTGCTCTTTCTCGTACATTTTCATCGCTTATATCAGAGACGTCCTGGTCTTCTGCTGCCAGCCATAGTTTCAAACACGCATTGATAGCATTCGTATCGCGTATTTGAGCAGTTTTCTCGCCCATTGTTTCTACAGATTCAAACGCAATGATTGTTTCAGGATCATAACCTTTATCCCGCAACCAACCTTCAAGCACTGATTGTCGAGCGTATTGATGGTCGGATGACAAGCGATATACGTCATAGCCCTTATCTCCTAGCCACTGTTCGAAGTAAAGCAATCTTACTTCTTCATCATCACGGATCATTTCTTGTGAATAATCCTGATCTTTCACCCATTTCCATGCTTTCTCGGCGGTCTCTTTCCATGCTTGATCAATCATCCAGGCACGCCCTAATTCTGCTTCAATTTCTTCTTCATTCGTACCATCGAAGACAGGCGTAATAGCGCGGAAACCTAATCGTAAGGCAGCCCAACCTAAATGGACTTCCAATAATTGACCAATATTCATACGACCGGGAACACCTAACGGATTGAGAATAAT
>NPIE01023138.1_pt1 | contig 11639 bp, 7 predicted proteins | sample 8637661 | NCBI WGS metagenome assembly NPIE01 (sample SAMN07420842, study PRJNA396082) | bioreactor metagenome | isolation source: sample BA12 brine-fed electro-methanogenic bioreactor BA | place: Japan: Kochi | collected 2016-12-09 | reverse complement strand
AAAAGCACCAGTAACCGGATCGATTTGTACCGTATCGGCAACCTCGCCATTGATTAACAGCTTAGGTTGAGCATCGAGTGTAATTGGTGTGAGTGAACTATTATCGAGCAGCTGACCCTGAAGTTGAACCCAAGGCACAGAGGTTACATAGAGCGTAATATCCTTTTCGGTAAACGATGTTTCCTCGGTAACGTCAACCACAACTGGAGTTGCCGTAAAATTATCCACACTTCCTGCAAAAGTGTATGCCTCACCCAATGGAAGCAATGCTTGGAATGCTCCTGAGAACTGGTCGTAAACAACCGAATCGGAGTGCATTCCGTTTATTAGCACTTTTGGGTTACGCGAAAGCGCGATTGGCTGTTCAGTTCTCGAATCGATAATCTGCCCCTTAACCTGAACGAACGGTATTGCCGAAAAGTAAAGGTTAATATCCGCTTCGGAGTATTCCCTAACGTTGGTTAGGTCCACATCGGTAGATATTCCATTCCAGTTCTCCATTTGGGGTAAAAGCGTGTATTTCTCGCCTAACGGGAGATAAACAGTGTACGAAGCCGACTCTTTGTCGATGGTCATCTCCTCGAATACTTCACCATTAACCAAAATTTCGTATTCGGTTTCCTCAAGCATTAAACTCTGGTCGGCCTGATTAAGCACCAAACCCGAAAGACGCAAAAATGGGAACTCTTCGTAAATTTTAACTTTAAAAATATCCGATTTCCCTATTGAGTTTGTTATTGAGCTATAGTAAGCCCAGCTCTCCTTAGCGTTCATCTTATAATACGAATCCCAGTTTGGGGTATTAATGGTATCGGTAACTTTTACTGGTGCTGACCAATTTCGGTAAGTTTCATCGGTTCTGTCGGCATAAAAAATATCCAAATTATCTCTACCATCGCCATAATCGGCGCTAAAGTAAATACGGTTCTTGTCTTCGGTTAGGTAGGGCGACTCCATGCTTTTGGCCTTATTGGCATTTTTTGGCCCTCCTTGAAGTAGCTTTGGTTTTGTGTAAACATTCTCCTTTTTACGGGTTGAAACATAAAGCGAAAGTCTTTTCCCATTTGGCTTCTTACTGAATGCTATAAACAGCTGCTCCCTATCGGGCGACATGTATGCGTTCACAACCCTTCCTTTGTTCATTCGCTTTAGGGCTTTAACTTTAATAGGTTTTGGTTTTCCCCACTCGTACTGGTTAAACTGCTCAATTATTGAGAATCCTGGTGTGAGCCAACGCGTTCCTGGCTTGTTATAACGCCCAAGAATGAGATACGATTTCCCATCATCGAGTGCTGAAATAATTGCATTGTATCGTCCAACGTTTACCTCATTCGAAAGGCGAATCGCTTGGCTCCAAGTTCCATCATCTTGTAAGTTCGAGAACCAAATATCCTGACTATTGTCCTTCCCTAACCTGTTTTCGGGATGGTTTACTCTACTAAAAAACAGCGTTTTGCCATCGCGCGAAAGCACGGGGTTAACCTCTGCGTACTCTGAATTTACAACATCCCCCAAATTTTGGGGTTCGAATGATGTTTGAGAATATGCTTGAGGCAAACCAAGCATTATTGTAAATAAAAGCAGCGCTATACAATATTTTCTTTTCATGTCGATAGTTTGTTGTGTCAAATGATCGATTGATTTTTTACCTATAGGGCAACCCTTTAGCCGTTTTTACCCTTCCGAACACGAGGTTAATACCAAACCTGAAGTTAAGGTTGGTAAACGTAAGCGGATTAACAAGTGGAGTAAAATAGTTATCGGCTAGCATATATATTTGTAACGGACCTGGCTTAACCATTAGGCCAAAGCCTAGGTTGGTCATGGTACGCTGGTTAAACGATCCGGTAAGGGCTAGGTTAAAAGTTCGTCCAATTCCTTGGGTAACTCCGAGTGAAAAAGCAGGATAGAATCGGCGGTTAACTATGCCGTAAAACTGGAATCCTAAATGCGTGCGGCGTGCCAACTGGTAGTTTGCCGAAAGGTAGAACTTTGGCGATAGCCACGTTGTAAATGCCTGCTCAAACTCCTCATCGTCAAAATTGCTGCGGAATACATTCAAAGTGGAGTCAATGTCAATATCTCTTCCGTATAGAAAATCGCCCAGCGCATCAACACCCTGAAAAGGTGAATCTCCTCTAACCTTATAGTTTGCAGTGCTATCGTTCCAATGGATAAACCCTAAATCGCTAACCGAAAAGCTAAACGATGTGCGCTGATCGTACTTATAGGTTACACCCAAAGCCAATGATGCACCAGGATTACGGAATCGGGTTAAATAGCTGGTCAACCATTGAGTATTTTGAAACAAGGCTTCGTTTGGCATTTTATCCTCAGTTAACGGAATACCTGCGCTATACAGAATTGCATCGGACGCAAAGGTATGGGCGTACATATCATCGTCGATATTTAGCTGAAGCATTGCTGGTTTAAGGTAAAGGCTCGAGAGGCCTTGTAAAAAGCTAACCCTTCCACCAAAAACCCAGCTATTATACTCGGTTGCCATACCAAACGTATACTCTCTGTAAAGATTTGCATTAAGGCCCATATAGCCAAAATCAATGTCTTGGCCTATCATATCGGCGTTGCCAAGTATGGCCATGCTCATTAAATCCTTTGGATAGAAGAACGACAGGCTATGCCTTTGCCTAATGCCGAACCAGTAGTCCCAGTTATACACTCGAATGCGGAGGTGAAAAATATCCACATCGGCATTGGCAAACACCATGTTCTGATCCGACAGTTCATTTAGCAAACTCGATGGGTTAAACCAAACCGTATCGTTATTGCTACTTACAACCGAGTTTGGTACAAAACCGTTATGAATTCCCTGTACATAAACCGAGGAGATACCAGGCAACCCAATGCTAATGGTATGCTCAGGCCTAACGGTTGGTTTAAGATAGCTCGATTGGAAAACATCATCAAAAAGAGGAAGAGTAAGCTCCGATTGAGCTTTTAGGCTATATGCTGATAAACCTATGGCTAGAAATATTATTAGTTTTTTCACGGCTTATAGTTTTCAAAGTTCAACCTGAATTGTTCCTGAAACGAGCATGCTCATTTGCACCTGAATATGGTTTGTTGAGAGAATTTTAACATCAACCTGTTCGCCTCCTCCCGTTTTTAGGGTATATAGCAACACCAAGTGATTGGATGAAGCTATTTGCTCGTACTCCTCTTTTGTTAGGGTTATGGTGAGGTAAGCAGTACTTGGGCTAATGGAAATTCCGTTAGGGTCGAGTATTGCACTTGAGGCCAATGGAGTATTTTCAGGATCCTCAATAAAATAGTAATCAGGAACTAGCTCGTCGCCAACTTCTAATAGGGTAACTATTTGTAGGTACATATCGAGTGGCATTTCGTTAGTAACCTTAAACTTGAGAGTTACCGAATAATCATCGTTCAGAAACTCGAAATCGTTCGTTAAATCGGGCCATTCCATATCCATTATGGTATCACCTAGCTGGTGAGTAGTAGCCCANNCCAGCCGTAGAGCGGTAAAACCATATCGGATATGAAGCACACCTTGCTATCGCGCTTAATAAAGCGCTCGTAACTTGCATCGCCTAGGGTAAAATCGGTACCAAAGTTAAGCCTGTTAGGGGCTATATCGAAAACATCGGCAATGTTGGAGTTCTCATTTGTTAGCGCAAACTCGGTTATAGCAATGCTTTCGGATGGGTCTTGCAAAAAGTCAACCTGATTGGTACCCGAAAGATCGATATCGCCAGGACCTGGAACAACAGTGTTTTCAATGGTCAGAACATCGCTATTGTTGTTTGTTACCTCGAAGGTTGTAAAGGTAAAGCCAACAGGTACTCCGTAGCTATTCTCAACAGTAAAGTTAAAGTAAGGCTCGGCAAAATGCTGCTCGGCAAAAATGGTTGAGTTAAAAGCGCTAAGGGTTTCGTTTACCCTACCCTGAATAAGCTCAAAATCGGGCTCGCTAAAGCCAATGTTTATGCTAAGGTTCCCAGTGTAATCGGGTGCTGAAACGTTCTCAACAATAGACAGGTTAAGCGTTACCATAAAGGTATTATAGGTATCGCCAATATCATCGTGTAGCAAAAGGGTATAATCGTCTAATGATCGAGTATCGCTAAGGCTACTGGAGAAAACCTGTAAATCGAAATTACGGATGTAGGCCGTTTCATTTGTTTCAAGCGAGGTTATGGTAAGCGTACCGTAAACCCTGTGGTGATAGTTATTCTGCATATCGAGGGTCATCGTTCCCGAAAGAAAATCGATCAACTTTATCTCAGCGCCAGCAATAATATTGTAGGCCTGAGTAATATCTTGCTCAATGTTAACCTGACCGAAACCGGGTGCTAAAGGCTCGCTAATTGATAGGGGAAAACTTGCGCCCACAAGTTGAAACTGATCAACCGCATTGGCAAAATCGAGCGTATCGCGAAAAGCCATATAGAAAACTCCAGTTGAAGGATCTTCCTCAACCAGCGTATTGGAACCACTTCTCTCTACAAGTTCCTTAAAGGTTATGGTAGAGTTTAGTACTGGCAGAACCCACGATTGGGTTGTTGGCTCTATGGCAAAGTTTTCGTAATCTTCCACATCCCAACACGAAACCAGCAGCAAGGGAGCTAACAAAAGCCAAATAATCCTTTTATATTTCATGGTTGTTAAGGTATTAGTTTCTAATTGTGCAACTTAAAAACGATTGTAAGGTAATATTTTTAAGGTTTTATAACAAAAATGGGGTAAACTTTTTGTAAGATGCACTCTACCAAAAAAAGGCTGCTAAATGAGCAGCCTTTTAGTATGGTTACGAATTACCACATAATAAGCTAGTAAAACTTTGAGCGACTATCTTCAATGTTAGCACATTCTTTAACAGCCTCGTAGGCTTCACGGAGTGAGCGCGATTGGTATTGGCCCGACAAGCGCTGCTTTTCTGTATCAAGGTCTACCTCATCTTGGTTAACCGCAGTAACCGAAAGCACATAAACACCTGCATTGCCCTTAACGGGTCCTACAAGTTCGCCCTCAGATGCATTCGCTGCGGTTGCAATTACGGCAGGCTCAAAGCCAACGGTTGGCAAAGAGAATGATGCAAATGAAATGCGCGAAGCATTTTGAATGGCCAACGATAAATCTGCTGAAAGATCATCGATAGATGAAGCATTTGCCATTGCAGTAGTAAAGTCTTGCGAAAGAATTTCTGCTTTCTTTTCTTTAATCACCTCGTTCTCTATCTGATCTTTAACTTGAGCAAGTGGGGCAATGCCGTCCTCCTTAACCGACTTGAGTGCTGCAACAACAAAGTTATCGCCAAACTCAAAAACGGGGGATACCTCATTAACCTCTGAGCGATACGCCCAACGAACCATTTCTCTTGGATTCTCAAGACCAGCAACATTTCTGTCGGCCTCTTTAAGGTTTGAGGCAATTCGCTTCGATAGCTTTTGCTCCTGCACAGCCTTAACAAACTGCTCGTAGGTTGAATTTAATCCAGCAAATTCGCTTGCTTTCTGGAAGGTTTGCTGATAGGTCTTCGTACTTGGTATTACGTTACGCTCAAGTATTGCCACCTGTACTTTTTTTGCAGGAACACCTTTATCAAGGATTTCGATGATGTGAAAACCGAATTGGGTCTCAACCATAACAATATCACCTTTACTTCCTTCGAAACATGCATCGTTAAATGGTTTTACCATCATACCCTCATTAAACCAACCTAAATCGCCACCCTTTGAAGCCGAGCCTGGATCGTCTGAATGCTCCTCCGCTAGCTTGGCAAAATTGCGAGTACGTTTAGCAATGGGAAAAAGGCTATCGGCTTTTGCCTTAGCGCTATTATAATCTTCTTGCGTGTTACCACTTGGGCTAATCAGGATATGGCGTGCTTTAACGGAATCGGGCAGCATTGCTGTTTGAACCAATCGGGCAATTTTATACGAATCGTCATTAAAGAATGGGCCGAAAGTATCATTAACCTTGGCGTTAAATGCCCACTGATCAATTTCTTCGTTTTGTAGCTCACCCTTTTTGTAGAAAGTTTCATCGAAAGGTGTGTCGGAGTTAAGATTAGTAAATTGAACTGGTTCAGTTGCATTTACAAAATCGGCGTTAATACCATTAATCCACTCCTCTGCATCTTTGTAGTCTTCTACCGATGGGGTAATTGGAAATACTACATACTCAACATCACGGGCAGCTTGCTGTTCGTAATTGTTCTCATGCTTTTTATAGTAATCCTTTAAATCGCTTTCGGTAACCGTAATGGTTGAATCGATAATTGATGAGTATCGGTTTACGATGTAGTTGAAATCGACCTTTTTACTTCGGTTGCTAGCCGATTGGTTGGCCTGAAGGCTAGTAACAGCAATACCTTTACGTATTAGGTTATTGTATTTTGTGAAAAGCCTATCGCGAATAATCAACGATTCAAGGTAAAGCCAAATTTGCTTTTGCAATCCGGAAGGATCGGACTCCATATTCTTGAGGAACTGAACTACCATTGCAGGATCAACCTCTCCAGTTTGACGGTTGCCAAACTCTTGCCTAATAATTGGATGGATATTGCGCCCTTTAACCATATCGGCCAGCTCGTCGGTAGAAACTGCTATACCAAGACTTTTATATTTATCGCCTAGCACATGTTCTTGTAACATTTCGTTCCAAACCTCTTCCCTAATGCTTTCCATGGTTTGCTCATCGAGAGATGCTTGCCTTCGTGAAGCTTTGTTTAGCTCAACAAGATAGTCAACGCGCTCTTGATACGCCTGAAAAGGGATTGATTTACCATTTATCTCTGCTATCTCAAACTGATTTCGGGTAAATAGTGACCCTCCCGAGCCAAATAAATCGCCAAGTATAAAGGCCAAAAGCGCTAGCCCTATAACAACTGCAACCAGCGTTCCTGCACGATTTCTGAGTTTCTCTAGTGTTGCCATTTAAAGTTAATATTAGTTCAAAATTTCCGTTTTTTTTGAGGCTACGAATATAGCTATTTTAGCGTATAGCATAAAGTCTTAGCATACTTTTTAAGCATTATTTAAAAAAATATGTTTCGAGAAACTAGCAAAAGGTGATATAATGAAGGTATTGATGCTGATAACTTTGCATTATCACTCGGAAGGAAGTATGGTAAGGTGCAGCAGATCAATTCGCGTTCGGTCCATTTTGGCCACTTTTACCTTAAAGTTATCAATGTCGATAACCTCTTGGGGCTTGGGAATGCTCTGAAATTTATTAATGATGAAACCCGCAAGCGTATCGTATTCCTCCGATTCGGGTATGTTAAACTTATACTTTTCGTTAAGGTAGCTAACCTCAAGCCTACCCGAAAGGATAAACTCATGCTCGGAAAGCTGCTTCTCAACAAAGTCAACCTGATCGTGCTCATCGTCAATCTCGCCAATAATCTCTTCAATAATATCCTCAATGGTAACCAAACCTGCTGTTCCACCAAACTCATCAACAACAACAGCAATGCTATGCTGTTCCTTAATAAAGGACGTTAGTAGCTTATGAGCGAGCATAGTTTCGGGTACAAAATCAATTTTCAGCAGCTTTGACTTAATGCTCTGGGGGTTTTTAAAAAGATCTTTACTGTTAACGTATCCTGTAATATTATCGATACTACCATCGTATACAGGAATTCGCGAATAGTTTGTGCTGATGAACTTTTCCTTAAGCTCGTCTATTGAACTACGAATATCAATGGCTTCAATGTCTGTACGAGGAATCATGCACATGCGAACCTTAATGTCACTAAAATCAAGGGCATTCTGAAACATCCTTATGTCGTGTTCATGTTTAGTTCCTTCACCCTCCGATGCTTGAACCTCCCCGACAAAATTATCGAGATCGATTTTCCCAAATATCTGGCGCTTATTCCTTGTTGATATCTCCTGCCTAAGCACATACTTGATAATACCAACCGAAAGCCATGTAGAAACCTTACTAATAGGGTATAATACAATGTAGAAAAATAGTATTGGTAGCGAAAAAAAGTTAAGGAAACCATTAGGGTGTACCCTGAATAATGATTTTGGCAAAAACTCTGCAGTTACGAGAATAATTGCGGTACTAATAATAGTTTGTACGAGTAGCAAACCCGTTTCGCTTGGTAGGTATGGACCAAGAAAAACGCCCAACACTTTCGCCATTTCAATACCATACACCACAAGGGCAATGTTATTCCCTACTAGCATTGTAGCAATGTACTGCCCCGGGTTTCGGGTAAAAATACTTATAATACGCGATGAAAAAGTACCCTGCTTTCTGTCAATCTCAATACGAAGCTTATTGGCAGAAACAAAAGCGATCTCCATTCCAGAGAAGAGTGCTGAGAAGAGAACTGATAAACCTATAATTACCGGATTATAGTCCATTTAACGACTAAGAGTTTTGGTTTGAGGATAGCTGTTTTCGCTTATAACGCCTCAGGGCATACATTAGCAATGCAACCACTGTTAGTATAAAGAACATGTAACTTTGGCTAAGACCCACATTTAGCGTTGAGTACACTCCAAATGCAAGGCATACTACTGCCAATAGTATCCAAATAACTTCCATTACAATAGCTAATTTGTTCATGTTCTTAACTTTTTCGTTTTGGTAAATATAGCAATTTTTAAGTATAACAGGAGTGATGCTTTGCTTCTACTCCTCTTTAACGTACATAGTACCACTTGGCTTGAGAATAACCCAGTCGTCGAAAGCCTCATCGGATTCCATGCCTTCGCCAAAAAGCACATCCTCACCAGAGGTGATTTTTACCATGTCGTTTGAGTATATTCGTTTTGCCTCTTGGTCCCAAAACAGCTGTTCGGTATTAAGCACATCGCCCTTAGCGTTTTCAGCAACAACATCGTACCTTGCGTTCCAAAGCTTTTTCTCCTCGTAAAAAATGGCGTAGTTGGCTGTAAGCTGCGATTCGATTTCAACCGAATCGTTAAAATTGTATACCGTTATTCCCTGTGGAAATTCGTTGTATGGTTCTTCGGCAAACTGATGGTAGCGCGATTCGGGGGCAAGAATTTTAACCTTTATCTTTCCGTTCTCGGTATAAAGTATTTCAATGTTGTAGGCAACAACTCCAGGCACATTCTCCCTTTCGGCCAACTCGTGTACTTTGTCGATGTTAGTTTTGCACGAAAAAAACAATAAAGTCCCTGCTAATGCAGGGACTAATTTTAGAAATACTCTATATTTTTTAACAAACTTCACTGTAAAGCAAAATTAGGGACGCGCTCTAACAGTTGTACTTTCGTTAATCCAGCATCCTACTGTATACCTACCACCTAAGGTTAGATCCTGGAAGAAAATATCGTTTTGAGCAGGGAAGTATTGTGAGTAAGTTTCGATATACTTGTTACAATCCGCTTCGAGTGTTGGGTCAACCTGTTTCGCTTTGATAAACTTGTCTACAGCAGCCCAGTATACCGTTTTCTTCTGGAATTCGTCGGTAAAGCAATTCTTTTCAGCTGTGTAGATATTACCAATTAACATGTAGGCATGTCCCATATTGGGGTTAATGTTAACGGCTTTTAGGGCTAATGATCTTGCCTCCTGTGGTCTATTCAAATCGTTAAAAACAATTCCAGCATACTCAACTAAATATATTGATTTTCGTGTTGTATCGGTTTCTAAATCGATGGCTTTCTTAAAATACATTTCAGCTTTGTCAAAGCTATTTTGCTTATCAAAAATTTTGGCTAATTCGTATGCTAGGCTTGCTGTAGGCTCTTTGGCAAATAGCTTTTCGGCAGTATTCCTGTAAAAATCTTTGTTCTCACAGCCATTAGCGCCTAATAAATTGTAGGTCTTTTTAATTAGTTCAATATCATCAGGATTATTCTGAACCCGTTGTTCGAAAATTTGAGTTAGGTTTTCGCAGTTTGCTACACCTGCTCCCGAGAAGATTGCATCAACATTCTCTTTAACCTGCATTAGTGTACTGTTATTTGGGTTTTCTGCTACTTGAACATCAATATAATCAGCAATAGTTGAATAAGTCTCTATTACATCTTCAGCAGAAAGTTTTTGATTGTCGAACATTACCTTTGTTATTGCCATAAGAGTGTAGAGCACAGGCGCATCAGAGGCATCCTCTTCTATTTCAACAGATTCCTTAAGATAAGCAAACGCTTCTTCGTATCGATCGGGGGCTAAGCTAGCCAAATCCATTCCCTTTTGTCCAAGCAGGATACCTTTTCTGTTAAAATTTTCAATCCGCATGTCATAAATCATCATTAGCGAATCAATAAGTTCGGTTTTTCTAATGGGATTCTGCTCAGCATCAATCCAAACCTTCATCATTCTTGCTCCATGAATGTAGGTGTTTTGCGAAGCAGCAGGACAAATAGCTAATGCCTTTTGCCAGTATGGCTTAGCCATATCGTAGTTGCGATGGTTATACTGTTCGCGATAAAGCGAAAGGTTGGTTGCACATTCTTTACGAGCCTCCTCATCAACCCCATACTTTGGGTTTTGAAGATAACTCTGAGCAGTAACGCTTGATGTAATCATCAAAGCAAGTGCTGCAAATAAAATGCTTTGTTTAAGTAAAGTTTTCATTCTATATCCTTTTTTAGTTTACTGATTTGCTAGTTAATTTTTTGTTTTACAAACCAAAAATCGTAAAACGTGAAGCCAAAGTTAATAATTCCGTAGTTCTCTTGTACCAATCCGCTTTCGAGTGTTCCTTTTCGACCTAACTCCAATGCAATATTGAAAGATGTTCGGGTTCTGCGGAATGGTAACCCTACACCAAATGTTATGCCATAATCATTTATCTGATTATCACGCAGCTGTAAGAAGGTATTTTTATGGTAAAATCCTGCTCTGTAGCTAATACGCTTAAAGTAACTCCTTAAATCGAAAGGATTTGGGGTATACTGAACTCCAACTCTAACGGATTTTGAGTTTGTGAGTAATCCATTTGAATTGAGGTATTGGGCTTTGGTCCAATCTTGGAACGAGTACTCAGCACCTACAAGTAACTTATTGGAGTACGCAAAGGTAAATCCTCCTGAGAAGTTGGCAGGGAACTCGAATGAATTATTCTTATTCTCCTCGTAAACTATAGTATCTGTTGTGCTTCCAAGCGGATAGGAGACAAACCTAACATGAGTTGCATTGAGCGATGTTTTATTATCGAGTGTAGCTCCCAATACTATTTTGTACTCCTTTTCTTTGCCTGCAAAAATGGTGTACTGTGCTCCAAAACTAAAAGCAATATCACGTACAACAAAGCTGTTTAGCTCATCGTAACCAACATAAGTGGAATATTCAGGGAACTCTTCAGAAAATTTATATTCCATTGCACCAAACAGATAAGACATATTTGCCCCAATAGAGAAATTCTTAAATGGCTCAACGGCTGTTCCAAAGTAGAATTGGGTAATTCCGCCATTTCCATTATGGTAGTATTTAATTGGGCCAATAGAGCTTAACAGATACGGATCCATTTCGGTATGCTTAATTCTATAGCCAACATTGCTGTATGGCTGAAGTCCAAGGCTTGCCCCCATCCATTTAGTAAGCGGAAATTGCATAGCTAAATGGTGCAGGTTACCCGTAGAATTTGTATTGCTTTGGTTCCCCGATTTATAGTTTACGGTTGCTCCTTCAACTCCAAAGTCGAAAATAAACGACATAGTATCTTG
>NPIE01000931.1_pt2 | contig 11642 bp, 8 predicted proteins | sample 8637661 | NCBI WGS metagenome assembly NPIE01 (sample SAMN07420842, study PRJNA396082) | bioreactor metagenome | isolation source: sample BA12 brine-fed electro-methanogenic bioreactor BA | place: Japan: Kochi | collected 2016-12-09 | reverse complement strand
CCACAGCGGCAGCCGGGCGCTTCGGGGACCGCTTCCACCTCGATGGGGAACCGCAGGGCCGCGTCGCGGTGGGCCAGTTCCTCGCGGATGTACAACCCGCTGGCGGGAATGGAGCCGAAGCCCCGCCACGCCGCCGGACCGACCGCAAAGGCGCGCTCCAGCAGATTCCGGGCCACAGGATTGCCATCCGGTCGGACGCCCCGGGCGTAGGTGTTGATGACGGCAGGTCTGCCCTCCCGGGCCGCTTCGACCAGCGCGCCGATGGCGCTCAGGAGATCCAGCGGTTCGAAGCCGGCAACGGCGCAGGAGATGGTATACTCTTCCGGGAGGAAGTTCCAGACGTCGCTGCCGATAACGGCGCTCACGTGCCCCGGCCCGATGATGCCATCCAGCGCGACCTCCCCCGCATCGAGAATGGCGCGCATGGCGGGAGGCGTGAGCTTGTGGAGGCTCAGCACGTAGAAATTGGGAAGCCCCTCCTCCTCGGCCTGGAGCAGTGCCGCCGCAATGCCCGGCGCCGTCGTCTCGAAGCCTACACCGAGAAACACCACCGCGCGCTCGGGATGGGCGCGGGCCAGAGCCAGCGCGTCCAGCGGCGAGTAGACCACGCGCACGTCGGCCCCCTGGGCCCGGGCATCCTGGAGATTCCCATGGCTACCCTGCACCCGGATCATATCGCCGAAGGTCGCGAGGATGACGCCGGGCACCTCCGCCAGCGCGATGGCGCGGTCGAGATCGCCGGCGGCGGTCACGCAGACGGGGCAACCCGGCCCCGAGCGCAATTCCACGCGCTCCGCCAGCAGCTCCCGCAGCCCAAAGCGGAAGATGGCGTGCGTATGCCCGCCGCAGAACTCCATCAAGCGGAGGGGCTGCCCGGGCGGGGCATCCCGGCGGATGCGCTCGACCAGAGCGCGGGCCAGCACCGGATCACGGAATTCGTCGATGTATTTCATGGTCTGATCGTCATGTAGTCAGGTAGTCTTATAGTCTGATAGTCCGTTAAGACTGCCAGACTGACGACTAACGACTTAGTGACCATTCTCCATCTCCGCCTGGATGGCGGCCAGCTCGGCCCAGGCTTCCAACGAGGCCTGCGCCTCTTCGGGATCGAGTAGATTGATGGCATAGCCGGTGTGGATGAGAACGTAATCGCCCACTCGGGCCTCCGGCGTCATGATCAGGCTCACCTGCCGCTCAACGCCGCCCAACTCCACTGTCGCCATCTGGTTATCACCAATTGCTTTGATCTGTACGGGTACGGCCAAACACATAGCAAGGCACCTCTCTATTTCTGATCAGTCTTACGCAGGGCGAAGGCGCCGACCGCAGCTTGACCCAGCGAGACACCGCCGTCGTTCGGCGGCATCTGGCGGTGCAACAGGAGCTCGAAGCCGGCGGCCTCCAGCCGGGGCAGGGTCAATTCCAACAGCAACCGGTTTTGAAAGACGCCGCCGCTCAACGCTACCGTGGCGATACCCGTCTCCTCACGGATGCGCCGCGCACCCGCCACCACCATCTCCGCGACGGTGACGTGGAAACGAGCCGCGATCTCCGGCACGGGAATCCCGCGCGCCAGGTCCCCGAGCAGGGCGTAGAAGAGAGGCGCCACGCGGATGATGTCTCTCTCAATAGCGAAGGGATAGGGGGCGAGGGCGGCGGCGGGCGCGGCGATCTGCTCCAGCTCGATGGCGGCCTGGGCTTCGTAGCTCGTCTCCCGGCAGACGCCAAGCAGCGCGCTCACCGCATCGAAGAGACGCCCCATCGAGGAGGTTTGGGCCACGTTCAGCCCCTTCTCCAGCTGCTGGCGGATGAGGCCCGCCTCACCGGGGCAGAAACCGGCGGGATAGTCCTCTGGATCGACCAGCGCGTGAAGGTAGGCCACGGCGATGCGCCAGGGATGACGGATGGCGGCGTCGCCGCCGGGCAGGGGAAGGTACTCCAGCTGGGCAGCCCGGCGGAAATCACCATAATCGGCGACCAGCCACTCCCCGCCCCAGATGGCGCCATCGGTGCCGTAGCCCGTGCCGTCGAGAGCCACGCCGATGACCGGCCCCAGCTCCGGGGCCCAGCCATTGTCAGCGAGACAGGCGGCGATGTGGGCGTGATGGTGCTGCACCGCCAGCGGTGCCGGCAGCCCGTGCTCCGTCGCATAGTCGGCGGCAAGGCGGGTGGTCAGGTAATCGGGATGCAGATCGCAGACGACGTATTCAGGCTCAATGCGGAAGAGATGCTGGTAGGTCGCCAGGGCCGCCTCGTAGTGGGCCAGCGTCTCCAGGTTTTCCATGTCGCCGATGTGCTGGCTCACGAAAGCGTACTCGTCCCGGGTGAGTGTAAAGGTATTCTTGAGCAACGGCCCCACGGCCAGGAGAGGTGGCGCTCCGAAGGGCAGCCGCACGGGGAAGGGAGCGTAACCCCGCGCCCGGCGGATGATTTGCAATTTTGGATTTTGGATTTCAGATTTTGGCGCGATCTGAGCACCGACTCGTCGATTCGTTGCTTCGCTGATTCGCAGATTCGCCTTTTCTTTTTCCCGCTCATTCGCTTTTTCGATCACTCGGACCACAGAATCATCGTAGCGAGCGTAAATGTCGCGGTTGTGGAGCAGGAAAGCTTCTGCGATGCCCGAGAGCCGGGCCAGCGCCTCGTCGTTATCCTTGGCGATGGGTTCCTCGCTGACATTGCCGCTGGTCATCACCAGGGGACGGCCCACGTCCCGCAGGAGCAGATGGTGCAGCGGCGTATAGGGCAGCATAAGGCCGAGCGTCTTCTGGTTAGGGGCGACGCCCTCGGCGATGGTGGAGGCATCACGGCGGTCTAGCAACACGATAGGCGCCTGGGAAGAGGTGAGCAATTCCGCCTCCGCGGGTGAGATTGCGCAGTGGGTGCGGGCCTCTTCCAACGTGGCGACCATCACGGCGAAGGGCTTGTGGGGACGGCGCTTGCGCTCCCGCAGCCGCTGTACGGCCTTGGCGTTGGTCGCGTCACAGGCCAGCTGGAAGCCGCCCAGGCCCTTGATGGCGAGAATCTCACCTTTGAGCAGCCGGTCTACAGCAACAGCCAGTGCATCGTACTGCGTACTGAGTACTGCGTAATCGGGAATATGCGTTTCTCCATTCTCCATTCGCCATTCGCCGTTTACTTTTTCGCCGACTCGCTGATTCGCGGATTCGCTGATCCAGATTTTCGGCCCACACACCGGACAAGCGTTGGGCTGCGCATGGAAGCGGCGATCGGTGGGATCCTCGTATTCGGCGCGGCAGGCCTCGCAGAGGGGGAAGACGCGCATCGTCGTCAACGGGCGGTCGTAGGGAATGTCCTCGATGATGGTGAAGCGCGGGCCGCAGTTGGTGCAGTTAATGAAGGGATAACGGTACCGTCGATCGGCGAAATCGAAAAGCTCGCGCAGGCAGTCGGGACAGGTCGCCACGTCGGGCGAAATGAGCATGAAGCGCCCGGCCTGTGCCTCCGAATGACGGATCTCGAATTCCTCGTATCCGTTAGCGGAGATGGGTACCGCTTCCAGCGACTCGATGCGCGCCAGCGGTGGAGCCTCATCGCGCAGCGCGGCGATGAAGGTCGTCAGCCTCTCCAGCGCTCCTTCCGCCTCAATATCAACGCCACCGGAGTGATTCAGCACCCAGCCGCGCAAACCTAGACGCTGCGCCAGATTATACACAAAGGGTCGGAATCCCACGCCCTGTACGACACCACTGATGGTTATTCGATAAGCAACTGTATCTTGATCAACCACAAAGCACCTCTCTACACACAAGCCCTAGTTTACCACACTTTAGCCCGGAAACAGAGGGCAAGATTGCACTTCCCGTCGAGTTCCACTCCCCCAAAAAGATGTTGACATGTCAACAGAATTTAGTATAATATAGGCAGGCTATCGACACAGTCATCAACTCTGAGCGAGTGCGAGCAATGAATGAGGACCTCATGACCGTCTACAATCTACTCCAAGAGCTCTACGTCCTACTGGACGATGGAGACCGGCAGGCCCTGCGCAATTCAGAGTTGACCACCACCCAATACAATCTCCTCTCCCGCCTACAGGTAGACGTAGAACAAGGTCACACTGTGACCGAATTGGCGGAACAGTTGCTCTGCACCCGTGGCAACATCACCCGACTGGTGCAACGCCTGCAAAAACAGGACCTGGTCGAAGTGGGAGGAGATCCCGAAGATCAACGCCTGGTCCGCATCGCCCTCACCCAAGAAGGGGAACGGCGGCTCGAGTCCGCCCGCGAGGCGCACGAGGTCTCCCTGCAACGCCGTCTCGGCGCGCTCAATCCAGAAAAACTCGCCCAGTTAAAGGCCCTGGCGAGAGAGCTCTCCGACCTCCTGAAGCAAGATCTGTCCGAAAACTAACAAGGCACGTCCTAGGACGTGCCTTGTGTCTGTTTGAAGCAACGTTGGTCAATCAAAGCAGCACCTATTAAGGAAGGAGAAAGCGATGCAGCATCAAGGATTCAGAACAACCACATTGAAGATCACTGTAGTATTCCTCCTGCTCTCCGGGTTTTTGGGAATGGTGGAGCCGCCCCAGGCCGCAGAAGCCACGGCAGCCTGGATGTGGCACGGCGGGAACATCGTCGCCGGTGGGGTCGCCACCGACAATCCCCTGCCAGGACAGGCCGTGGATGTCTGGCTCAAGATCGGCTACAATGGGTGGGTCAACCAGGCCCGCATCTACTACACCACCGACGGCAGTGTGCCCCAGGGCAGCTACAACAGTGCCAGCAACGGGACCCTCGTCCACATGACCTTCAGCCACACCGAAGCGGACCAGGGTGGCACCGTGGCCTGGTGGAAGGGCACCATCCCGGCACAGCCGCAGGGCACCCACGTTCAGTACAAGATCGCGGCGTGGCATTCCGGCGGCGGCAGCATCGTCTACGCCGAGAGCGTCATCGGGAAGACCCTCTACACCAGCGCCGAGGCGACCACCTTCGGCTACTACGTGGGCACGTACGAGTCACCCGACTGGGCCCGCGACGCCGTCATCTACCAGGTTTTCATCGACCGCTTCTTCGACGGGGACACCGGCAACAACTTCGACTGCGTGACGGAGAGCAGCGGCTACTGCCAGTACGACCTCTTCGACTGGAACGGGGGCGATCTCGCCGGAGCGCTGGAGAGCCTCGACTACCTGGAGTATATGGGCGTGAACACCCTCTGGCTCTCGCCCGTATACGAGAACCCCGCCTCGCAGATCGGCTCCGTCTACGATAGTAATCCTGGGGTGGTGCGCAACTACCACGGCTACGAGGCCCGCAGCTTCACGGACATCGACGAGAACTTTGGCACCCACCAAGAGCTGGGAGATCTCATCACCGCGGCTCAGGCAGCCGGGATGCGCGTCATTCTGGATTTTGTACCCAACCATAGCTCCAACCAACATCCCTACTTCAAAGACGCCAGCGACAACTGTACAGCCAGCCCCTACTACCGCTGGTACAAATTCGGCACCACCAACAGCGCGGGGCACATCGTCAGCTACGACGACAGCCTCTGTGTCGCCGGACACAACGTCTGGTGGGGCGATAACGACTCCTACGCCAACTTCTTCGGCGTCAAAGAGATGCCCCAGATCGATAATGACTACGGCCCCGCTCGCGCCGCCACCATCGAGCAGGCCCTCATGTGGGTCAATGAGTACAACATCGACGGGCTACGGCTCGACTACGCGCCGGGACCCAGCCGCAGCTTCTGGCAGGCCTTCCGCGCCGCCGTCAAAGCCGCCGACCCCGACATCTACCTGGTGGGCGAGGTCTGGACCGACGGGGGCGCCGCCGAGCGCAAAGCCTACGAGGGACAGCTGGACGGTGTGCTCTCCTTCGATCACAACGACCTCTTCCTCGGCTTCTTCGCCCATCGCACTAACAACGTGGACGGCTTCAACGGGGGGCTGAATTACTTCGCCAATTATTACAGCAGTGAGTACGTGCTCCCCACCTTCCTCGACAATCACGATAAGGACCGTTTCCTCTTCGAGGCCGGTCAGAACATGTATCGCCTGAAGCTAGCCTTCGTCTCCCAGTTCACGCTGGAACAGCCTCCGGTCATCTACTACGGGACCGAGGTGGGGCTCACGCAGTACGAGGCCAGCGCCGGCAAGCCCGAGCGCTCCCGCGCCCGCATGTTGTGGGGCAACTACATGAGCAACCCGCCCGCCGGCTGGGATGCCGGTCAGAACGTAGGGCTGCGCGAACTGGTGCGCGATCTCATCTCCGTGCGCAACGAATACAGCGCCCTGCGCACCGGCGCCCGCGCCACCCTCTACATCCACAACACCCACGGAACCTACGCCTACCGCCGCACCGACGCCACCGCCAATGTCGTGGTGGCGCTCAACAACAGCGATTACAGCCGCTCCCTGACCATCCCCAACCAGCCGGGCGCCGTGCTGGGCTGGGCCAACGGAACGACGGTGCGCGACGCGCTGAGCGGGGCCACCTACACCGTCAGCAACGGTCAGATCAGTGTGAGCCTCAGCCCCATGCAGGGGATGATTCTGGTTCCCGATGGCGGGCAGCCCGAACAGTGCCAGATGAGCTTCACCGTCACCGGCTACACGACCTACTACGGGCAGGATATGTACGTCGTGGGCAACGTGCCGGAGTTGGGCAACTGGAGCCCCACCGCTGCCGCGCCCCTCAACTGGGTCAACAGCAACACCTGGAGCGGCAACGTCTCCTTCAGCGGCAGCTGCGGGCAGACGATCGAGTACAAGTACATCGTCCGCGAGGGAGGCAACGTAATCTGGCAGCCCGGCAGCAACAACAACACCACCCTGCCGGTCTCCGGTTCGGGCAGCGTCGTCAACAGTTGGTAACCCCACCCACAACCTGAGTTTCGCGCAATGGCAAGCGGTCCGGTGAAATACACCGGACCGCTTTTCTATGCTCCCACAATCCTTAGGATCGAAAACTCAATAACCTCCTGACTTAGTCGGCTTGCAACGCTCGTTTTCAGCTCGCTGACGGTAGGTTATAGATTCACAGACCTTTAGGGTTCGTAAAAGTGTATAGCTTCCCGTTTTTTGCTCTCAGTCTCCGTCCCCGGGGGTGTTCCTGCCCCTCCCCGAGGAATGACGACGCTGGTGGGCGAGATGGACCCAGAGCGTCAGGGCGCCCGCAAGAGCAGAGAGGGCGAAAAGAGCGGAGAGGAACCGGGGCCCGAAGGCATCACCGGCGGAGGCCTCGCTGCGCTTCAAGACGAGTAACGCCAGGAGGGATCCGAAAGCCAACGCGTTGAGCAGCCTGGAGAGCGGACGGAGCGTGTGCTTCTTGCGCCCCCAGCCACACAGCCTCGCGCTTACCCGTTGGTTCAGCTGCGCGCAGGCTGTCCATCCCCGATCCACGTAGCGATCCAGCACCGCCAGAAGCCCCAGAGAGGGCAGCGGATATCGCCACAAGCCCACGACGAGCAGCCCGCCCAACAGCGTCACGGCGAGACCAAGAGGGACGTCCCAGGGGCGATAGCGGAATCGAAAGTGATGCACTCCTGCTGGAACTGGCAGGGTGAGCCACCCATCCACCCCCCGGAGAGGGACCCGCTCCTCATCCAACCAAGCCTGCCAGCCCATCCAGTAGTTCTCCCTGACCGTCAACACTCCGGGCGAGGGCGTAGCACAGAAGACGTCAATGTGCCCTCCCACGGCGGTAGCCGAACAGGCGTGGATGCCCGAGGGCGCCTGCACCGAGGCGTAAGGCTGCGTTATGTTTCCCAGCAGGGCGAAGCCCTCCACCCCCAATGGCACCTCGCTGGCCTCATCTCGTCCCGGTGACCGCACCAGCTTGAAAGAGGGCTGGGGATGGGAGCGCGCTTTCCAGCGCCACGGGCCCACCATCTCCGTGAGCTTCAACCCTTGCTCCAGCGCCGGCGGCGTCCAGAAGTGCTCCCCATAGGGCGGGGCAACCCAAGTCGCCGAGTCTTTTTGCAGCGCCTCGACCAACGAATAAACCTCCGGCGGCGGGGTCATGGTCTGAAGCCAGGTACGGCTGAAGGTATAGGCTCGATGAAGCGAGTACACCAACATCGGCAGAGCAAGCAAACGCCAGAAGCTGAAGGCTTGAACCTTGGAAGGAGGACGGAGGGTGAGGGAGAACCGCGCTTGCAAGCGCTCCAGGAGCAGCGCCAGACCCCAGGAGGCCAGCGCGATAACGAGCGGCACCGCCAGTCCGGCGCTCACGGGGATGTGACGGATGCTGCCGATAAGGGAGGGGAAAAGTGCGTGCAACGGGCGGAGCAGGACCGCGCCCGCGCAGAGATAGACGAGCACCACCCCCAAGATGAGCATCCAGAGCTGACGCCGCTCCGCGCGCGGTGCGAGATACAACGCCGCCAGCGCCAGGAGTACCGGGATCCAGCCGACGTAGTTGACATAGAGATAAGGATATGGCAGGCGTCCCAGCGTGCGAGTGGCGTAGTAGAAATCGAGCTCCCGGATGACGAGATTGAGCGGCTGATACTGCACCGGCTGAACGCTTACCAGGGACGGGTCCACGTCCTTGCTAAAGTTGGGTAAAAAATGAAGCATGGGCACCCAGAAGAGACCAGATAGCAGCAGCGCCAGTCCCAAGGCGAGGAGAAACCCCTTGAAGAGCCGGCGGCGGGAAGGGACGGGGCCGAGGAGATAGATGGCGAAAGCCGGCATGACCCCCACAAAGAGCGCCAGCTGCATGTAGAGCTGTCCCGAGAGCAGGGCTAACGCCAACGTCACCCCCAACAGAAGGGCCGACTTGCGCCGCCCCGTCTTGACCCAATCGAGGGCCGGCGGGATGACCAGCGTGCACGCCGCCGTCGATAGGACGAGGCCCACGATGCCGTGCTCCATCCGCCCCGCCAGATGTCCGCCTACGACCGCAAGCGCCCCACCCCAGAGGCGCGACAGGCGTCCCAGCCCCATGACCCGTCCCAACCACCACTGTGCCCCGCCCGCCATCGCCAGCGAGGCCAGCAACACGACCTTGGCCCCGTTGATGCCGCCCCAGATAAGCGTGGCGACGATCACCAACGGGTGTAGCACCGCCCCCTGCAGCTCGGCGAAGGCGGGGGCCCCACCGTTGATGAACCCATTCCACAACATGCAGTCCCCGCAACGCGGCAGAAGAGTCCAGATGTAGTGCGTGCGGATAACCATCCCCAACTCACGGCCGGTGGGCCAGACCTGAGGGTCAAAATCGAGGTAGGCGCGCCCCACCCAGAGGGCCCAGAGTCCGATCAAGGCCAGTTCGACCAGCCATCCCTTGGGTCGTTGCCTGTTGACCTCCACCCCTACCCTCGCGTATCAGCGTCGATCTCGATACTCTCTACGAAGAACTCCTTACCAGCGATGACGTCACCGCCCAGCGCCCCGCACTCCGGACAGCGCCAGTCCAGCCGCTCCGGTTCGAACTCGCGACCGCAGGCGCGACAGCGAAAGCGGATGGGAATCCGGCGGAAGTGCAGGGTCGCCCCTGCGGCGATGGTGCCCTCGGAGAGCGTCTCGAAGTAGAACTGGATGGAGTCGTCGACAAAACTGGACATATCGCCGATGACGAGATGGATGTCGGTGACGTGTTCCGCCCCCGCGTCTTCGGCATACCTCGTGACGATCTCCAGGATGCTCTCAGTAACAGCCAGCTCATGCATCGGAGGCAGCGTCCTCCCCGATCAGCCCCAAGACCTTCTCGACGGCAGGTTCCAGCAAAGCCTCCGTCTGCTCCGAGAGCCCCTCACCGAAATCGAAATCGTAGCCGCGCAGTGAGACGACATAGCCCTCCGGCGCCTCGCCGTGGATCTGCTCCGCCACATCAAGCACCGTGGCGGGATGGGTCTGATGATAGACGAAGGGAGTCTTGTGTTCCGCCCGCAGCTCCGCCGTGCAAATCTCCTCGTCGAGAGTGTCGGTGTGGGCATCCACGAAGATCACCAGATCGTACCCCTTCAGATCCTCGCCCAGATCGGGCGCCAGCTGGTGCATGACCACCGTATCAATGGGCCGCCCCAGATCGTTGAAACCATCGTCGTTCGGATCCAACGACGGGTGTCCCAGCCGCTCGCGTAAGCGGTTCACCACGGCCCGCCCGACGCCGTCGTCACGCCGGTAGGCATTACCAAAGCCGACTACCAGGGTTCTTTTCATCCTTCGACCTCCGTTCTCCAGATACCGGTATTCCTTATTCTACCCGAAGCGGGCGCAGGAACAATTGCCTACGAAAAAGCCCTCCGGTTGCTCTCGGAGGGCTTTGAGAAACTGCGTCTGTTCAGTCCCGCTGGATACTGTCGACGACCTGACCCTCAGCGTCGTAGAGCTCCACGCGGATGGGCATCTGGCCCATGGCGTGAGTGGAGCAGGAAAGACAGGGGTCGTGGGCGCGAATCGCCGCCTCGACCCGGTTCAACATGCCCTCAGTCAGGTTCTTGCCGTCCACGAACTTCTTGGCGACCATATTCACCGAGTGATTCATCGACCAGGCGTTGTGCCCGGTGGCCACGATCATGTTGACCTTCTGGATGACGCCATTGCCGTCGGTCCAGTAGTGATGAATGAGGGTGCCGCGCGGCGCTTCAAGCACGCCGATACCCTCACCGGTGATCTCGCCCTGCGGGTTGACCACATCTTTCTTGAGAATATCGGGGTCGTCCAGCAGCACCTGCACCCGCTCCAGCGCATAGACCAACTCGATAAGGCGCGCGTAGTGGAAGTAAAGGGTCCCCTCGACAGGCTTGCCGCCGTTGAGCGACTTCCAGATCTTCATCTCGCTCTGCGCCATCGGCGTGGTGATGTGAGTGGCGGCGTTGAGGCGGCCCAGCGGCCCCACCCGGTAGATGCCGGCGGGCCAACCGCGCTTGCGATAGAAGGGCGCCTTCAGATAGCTGAAGGACTGCACAGCCTCTCCGATGTACTCCAGATAGTCGTGGGGATCGAACTTCTCGATCTCGTGGCCCTCTTCATCGACCATGCGCAGCGTGCCCTCGTAAAGCTCCAGCGCGTTGTCCTCCTGCACCAGGCCCATGTACGCCGAGGGGAAGACGGCGAATTCGTCCATGAGCGACTGATGTTGCGACGCCCAATCCTTGAAGAACTCCAGCCCGATCTGCGCCGTGCGAATGTGCTCATCGAGCTCTTGAAGCATCCACTCCCGATCTTCGGACAGCAGGGGCTTGGTCACCCCGCCCGGCACGCCAAAGATGGGATGCACGCGGCGCTCGCCCAGCAGCTTGATGATCTTCTGCCCGTAGCCCCGCAACTTGACGGCGCGCAGCGCCAGCTCGGGATTGGCCTGCACGATCCCTCCCACGTGGCGGATCTTGGGATCGGCGTCGAAGCCCAACACGAAATCTGGCCCGGCAAGTTCGAAGAAGTGCATGCCGTGGGATTGAATGATCTGCCCCTTGTGCATGAGCGCGCGCAGCTTGTGCGCCGTCGGCGTCGGCTGGGTGCCAGCGATCTCGTCGCAGGCCTTGATGGACGCCAGGTGATGGCTGACCGGACAGATCCCGCAGGTGCGTGGCGTGATCTGGGGCATCTCGTAGAACATCCGCCCCTCGCTGAACTTTTCGAACCCCCGGAACTGCTCCACGTGGAAGAAGGACTCCTTGACGGCGCCCTCGTCATCCAGGTGGATGGTGATCTTGGCGTGACCCTC